>Ga0187866_1002492_pt1 | contig 15194 bp, 16 predicted proteins | sample June2016WEW_11_1_3_FD_133013 | JGI IMG/M metagenome (GOLD analysis project Ga0187866, IMG submission 133013) | Peatland microbial communities from SPRUCE experiment site at the Marcell Experimental Forest, Minnesota, USA - June2016WEW_11_150 | ecosystem: Environmental > Terrestrial > Soil >...
CGCGACCGCAACCGTATCGCCTTGCAGTCCGATCTCCTCGGGGCGTGGGTGATGGGTATTAAAAATGTCCTGGCTTTGACCGGCGACCTGCCCTCGCTGGGTGACCATCCCCAGGCTAAAGGCGTCTTTGACCTCGATTCTGTTACTTTGCTTCAGGCGATCACTCGCCTCAACGAAGGCTTCGACCTTTCCGGCAATGAGCTTAAGGGCGCGCCCGCTTTCTTCCCCGGGGCGGTAGTCAAAGTGGAAAACAACACGGAGGCTTCCTTCGAGCTGCAAATCGCCAAAATGCAGAAGAAAATCGCCGCCGGGGCGAAGTTCTTCCAGACCCAGGCCTGCTACGACGCCAAATCATTCGAGAAGCTGATGCGGCGCGTCGAGAAATTCAAGGTCCCCGTGATGGTGGGTGTTATCCCGCTCAGAAATGCTGGCAGCGCCAGATATATGAACGCCAACGTGGCCGGCATACACGTGCCGGAAGAACTGATCGACATCATGGCCAAAGCCGCCAAAGAAGACCGGGAAAAGGTGGGCATCCAGATGGCCGCCGATCTGATCAAGGCAATGAAGCCGATGTGCCAGGGCGTGCACATCATGGCGGTGGCCTGGGAAAAGAAAGTGCCGGAAATCATGGCGCTGGCCGGACTGTAGAAGCTATAAGCTCTAAGCTGTAAGATTTTAATGGAAAAATCCCCGACCCTGAAAAAGCCGGGGATTTTTGTTTCGGTTTATCTTTCGGTTAGATATATTTTGGGGTATTGGCGTCTCCCCTTCGTAAGGTGAGATAAGAGAGGGATTTTGCCCCTTCATCCCCGATCTTTAAAAAGTCTCAAAAAGTAGGGGATTTTTGTTTTATTTTTACTTCTTCAGATTAACCACTATCTCTTTCGCCCACTTGTTTATCGCCTCCCAGTCGCGGAAATCACCCAATGATCCTCCTACCCTCTTGACTATCCATTTCTCAAAAGCGTTCATCTTTTCCGTATTCAGGCTGCCGCCGAATACAGTGATATCGCGGGGCTTTATCCGGTCGAGAAGCGGCTTGACGCCGCGCGGCACGATAATGCCTTTCAGCAGTTCCGCGGGGTCGCCGTTGCCGGACGGCCCGGTGGAAAAGACCCACACCTTGATCTCCGCCAGGGCTGCCTCGTTTTTTTTCACGAAGCTGGTAGCTTCCTTGCGCCACATGCCCATGTACATGGCAGCGCCGATAACCACCCCGCTGTAGCCCGCCAGGCTTTTCACATCCTTAGCCGGCATCACGTCCGCCGCCAGTCCCTCCTGCTTTAATACCTCCCCGATTTTCTCGGCGATTTCTCTGGTCGCCCCGTACTTGGACGCGTACGCGACAAGAACTCTCGTTGCCATATTCTTCTCCTCCCGCTCGTCCTTCGAAAGGCTCAGGATGAGCGGCAATTAAATCATGCTAATTTTCTCTAGTGGTCGTTGCCGAAGGGGTGAATATCGCACATGATCATCGGCTTATCCAGCTTGACCACGCCGCCCGGCCAATGGGGCAGGAAGGGCGGCGTAAGGATGGCGGTGGACTTGGTGAAAGTATGTTTTTCCTGCTCTTTGCCCAGGCAGATCTCGAACTCCGCGCCGAGGTCTTCCATGTTATAGGGATCGGTGCCCATAAACATCATGATCTGGGTGGTGGGGTGGGCGTGGGGTTTTTCCGGCTCCGGGCAGAGGCGGTAAGGGCCGCGCTTCATGCTCTCGTACAGCATAACGAAGTCGAACCCCGCCACTTCTTTCGTCCGCACGAAAGCGAGGTGACCGCCGCCGTCGTCGCGGTTGGTGGGGCCGTAGACCCAGGCGCCCTTCCGCGTGAAAGCCAGGGGCATGACGTATTTCTTCATCGGCGTCCGCATGCCGACAATCGGCCCCGGTTGCTTGCCTTCCAGGGCGGGTTTTTCGCTATATTCCGGCGTTAAAGAAATTTCGTAGTAGAAGAAGGGCTTGTTCAGGAAATTCACGGTGGCGGGGAAATGGGGCATGCCCTTAGGAATCGCTATCGCGGTGGTGGTGGTAATCATGTGCGTTTCCAGGTCATCGCCGAGGCAGAACTCCACCTCCGCGTGCAGGTCGCCGATGTCGTTCATGTCCGAACCGGCGAAAAGGAGCACCTGGTCGAAGTCGTGTACATGGGGGGTGTAGGGTTCCTTGCCCATTCTGCCGGCCAGCCAGTAGGTGCCGTACTTGACGTGGACATCGAACCCGAGCCATTTTTTATCCAGCACCGCGCCGCGGCGGAAGCCGTTCTCACTAAAGTCCTGGAACGGGACGGCCTTGGCGAAATTATCGTACTTCATCGCTGATGCTTTGGGCATAACGCCTCCTTCTTTTTTGGTATTGTTTTACAGCATTTTAACGGAAAAAGGAAAAAATTGCCAATATCGCACGATGATGCCGGTCAATTGCCTTTCCGGAGGCCAGACGCTATAGTGAAAAGGTATGCAGACCAGCGACTTCGATTATGCTTTACCGCCGGAGCTCATCGCCCAGACGCCCATCGAGCCGAGGGACAGCTCCAGGCTGCTGGTGTTGGATCGAAAAGACGGTTCTATCCGGCACCGCCGCTTTTTTGAAATTACCGAATACCTCAATGACGGCGATTTGATGGTTTTCAATGACAGCCGCGTCATCCCGGCGCGCCTCCAGGGGAAAAGGGAGGGGAGCGGGGGTATGGCGGAAATTCTGCTGCTGCGGCGGGCGGGGGAAAATACCTGGGAGGGGCTGGTAAAGCCGGCTAAAAGATTACAAACCGGGGCGAAGATTGAAATCGGGGAGGAAATTACCGCGGAGATAATTGCCACGGGCAAGGAAGGGCTGCGGACGCTCCGTTTTTCCGATGAAACACGCCTTTTTAGCGCCGGCGAGATGCCGCTGCCGCCCTATATTCACGAGCCGCTGCAAAACCCGGAAAGATACCAGACGGTCTATTCTAAAGTGGCGGGCAGCGCCGCCGCGCCGACGGCCGGGCTGCACTTTACGACGGAGCTATTGGAAAAGATAAAAGCCAAAGGCGTGCACTGCCTTTTTACCACGCTGCACGTGGGGCTGGACACCTTCCGGCCGGTCACCGAGGAAGACCCGGCCAAACATACTATCTATCGCGAATACGGCATGCTTAACGAAGCAACAGCCGTCGAATTAACGGCGGCGAAAAAAGAGGGGCGGCGCGTCATCTGCGTGGGCACGACCTCTGTCCGGCTGGTGGAGCAGGCCGCTTTGGTGAGCCCGCCGGGAGAAATCCGGCCTTTCCAGGACTGGGTGAGCCTCTTTATCCTACCGGGGCATCAATTCAAGGCGGTGGACGCCCTGGTCACCAACTTTCATTTGCCGAAATCGACGCTGCTGATGCTGGTGACGGCTTTCGCCGGCAAAGATAACATCATGCAAGCCTACCGGGCAGCGATCGATCAAAGATACCGTTTTTACAGCTTTGGCGATGCGATGTTGATTCTATAAAGAGTTCTCCGGATAAAAGAAAGGGCAGACTCCTTCAGCTTTACGCTTCAGAACGTCTGCCCTTAACCCCGTTCCATTACTCCTCCACTTTGGTTACCCACGCCAAATGCCCGTAAGATTGCACCGGGCTTTTTATCGGCTTACGAGGAGCTTAGGAACCTCCCATGTGTTAATGCTTCTTTGTTAACTGCACATCACCTTCTTTCTTTCCCGACTATCATCCACCCCACCACCTTTAATTATTTTAAGGATAAATGCAGGATAATACTGCGACTTTTCTCACCAGTCGCGGTAAATACGGCAGGGCTGCGTCGAGCCGCAATCGTGGTAGATGCTGTGCCCCGACTGGAAAAATTTGCGGGTGGGCATCAGGCGGCGGTCCTGGATAAAGACGCTCTGGATGGCCTTGCACTTGGGGCAGAAGACCATCGCCTCGCCCGACTGAATATTAGTGGCTAATTCGGGCAGGACGCCGGTTTTTTCTTTTTCGATGGTCGTTATCGTCATCGTTATATCCTGAAAAGTTGTTACAAGAAAATTTTATAAGCCGGAGAGTGGACAAGTTATAAAATTCCCGCGAAAAATATAACACTCTTATATCATTTTTAGGGGCAATCGGGTGGGGCTACAAAGCAATAAACGCGGTTAATCTCACCCTTCGACAGGCTCAGGGTGAGCGAGGCAGAGCGGGGGCTTAGCTGTAACTACTTTTTATTAGGGCGGGGATAAGCTTTGCCGTCGCGCAATTCGATGTAGTTGACCTCCGCCAGTTCGTCCAGCATCAGCTGAACGTTGACGTCGTAAAGCGGGGGGTAAATATCGTCCTTTTCAAAATCAGAGAATTTGGCCAGGATTTCCGAGATAGTGATGCCGGGATTTTCTTTAATTTTTTCGTAAATGCTCATCTCGCGTTTGTAATAGGGGAGGGTATAGCCGCCGCTGGCCAGGTCGATGGGCTCAACCATAAAATAGGCGGAAGTCCGGCAGTCCGCGCAGCCGAAGCCGCTGCCGCCGCGCCGTCCATTGGGGCGTTCCGGCCGGGACACGATGGAGGATTTGCCGCCGGAGCCGGCCGGCGCTGCTTTAAGGGGGCGGAAACCGATACCATCATACTTTTTCATGGACGGGTCTTTGGCGCTCAAGCCGGAGTATTTAAAGATAATGCGTTCGTAGGCGCTCTTGCCGGCGAAGAAAGTTTGCCAGACTGTCGGCACCATAGTCAATAGTACGCCGGGGCAAATCCTGCCCTCGACGCGCTCGCCGTCATAGGTGAACTCCTCGCCGATTTTGTAGTCGAAGTGGCAGGGGAATTTATCCACGTCGTTCATAAACCCGATAAGCTTACCCCTAACTTTAAACGGCATATCAAACCCTCCTGTTTTATTTGGGAATCACGCTATTTTGATATTTCAAAGCGTTTTCTTTAAAGCTTCCAGCATTTCCCGCGTTCCGGGCCGAACAATTTTATCGCAGGGGCACTCGGGGCAATGCACGCAGGTAAGATATCCCTTGTTTTGAGCGCAGGTGCGTATATTGCAGGTAGCGCAGTAGGTCACTATCCGGCCCCCCGCCCGGCAGCCATCGCATAATATGTCTTCAACGGTATGTTTTGTCCCGGTAGCTTTATCCCATTTCTCCGCGACACGTTTTCTTTCCGCTTCGTCATTGCTTTGAGTGGCTTTGTAAGCCGGACAATTAGAGCAATCGAAGCCGCAAACGGCGATTAAATCACTTAACATAATCATGAACTATCTCCGTTTAATCTTTTACCGGCATGCCCGGCATTTTCCCCTCCACGAGCGGGACGACGCAAATGATGCGCAGCATTTCTTTACCGGCGTTGGCAAAGCTATGTTGTTCGTTGGGCAGTACCGTCACGGCATCGCCTGGCGCCAGCGGGGTCTCTTTGCCGCTACCCCTTAAGGCCCCCTTACCCTCCAGCACAAAAACCTCGTGCTCCCAGGGGTGGGTGTGTAAAGGGGTGGCGCTGCCCCTTTCTATTTCAAAGACGCGCATGACGAAGGTGGGCGCTTTTTCCGCCGGCCCCGCCACTACCCGCATGGTTACGCCGGGCGCCGCCGCTATGCCGTTGACTTGACGGTAGTTCTGTACTTTCATCAGATCTCCTTAAAAAGGTAATTACAGCCAATTATCAGGCACAGTTTTCAGGTTGTCAAGAAATTGACCGCAAAATAGCCGTCTGTTATTCTATGATGGAAGGTAGAGCATGTGGCAAACGACGAGCTGCAAATCAGGGAAATAACCGGTGAAAACCTGGATAAGAGTGTGAACATCATCCGTCGCGCCTTCGGTACGGTGGCGGAGGAAATGGGATATACGGAAGCCCTGGTGTCCGCCTTCCCGGCTTTCACCACCGTGGAAAAACTCAACGTGCTTAAGTCGCGCGGGGCGGTATTTTTCGGGGGGTTCATCGATGGGAAGCAGGCGGGCTTCGCTGCATTAGAGAAGGAACCGGACGGCAAGTATTACATCAAAAGGATCTCGGTACTACCGGAATACCGGCATAGTGGCCTGGGCCGGGCGCTGGTGAATCACGTCATCGGATACGTTAGAAACAAAGGCGAAACCAAACTTCACCTCACGATGGCCGATGAAAACCCGGTTTTAAGGAACTGGTACCTCGGGATGGGGTTCAAGGAAACATCGATAAAGAAATTCGAGCACCTGCCCTTTTATGTGAGTTTCATGGAGCGGGATATCAGGCAGTAGCAAAGGGGATAACATGTTTGATTGGGATGCAATAATCATCGGCGGGGGGCCGGCCGGGCTTACGGCGGGGCTTTATTTGAGCCGGGCCAAGCGGCGGGTGTTGCTTTTGGATAAAGACGCCGCCGGAGGCTACCCGCGTAATATCGCGCTGATTGAGAATTACCCAGGCTTTGCCGACGGCATCGCCGGGCCACAGCTGACTTCACAAATGGTGGCGCAGGCTGTGAAATACGGCCTCCAGACGGAAATTGCCGAGGTCACCAGCATCGAGCTGTTTTCCGGCACGCGTTATGTAGGGTGCGCCCGCGGCCAGGGCTACACCACCAACGTTGTCATCATCGCCGGAGGTTCGAAGAACAAAAAACTGGGCGTCCCCGGTGAAGCCGAGTTGGCGGGTAAGGGCGTCTTCGAGTGCGCCTTCTGCGACGGCGGGCACTTCGCCGGCCGGGTGGTGGCGGTCTGCGGCGGGGGAGACGCTGGCGTGACCGAGGGGCTCTACATGTCTAAAATCGCCTCGAAGGTGATTCTCATCGAGGCGATGCTGGTAATGACCGCCGCGGCGGTATTACGGGAGAGAGTGGCGGCCAACCCCAAAATAGAGGTGCGCCTCGGCACCCGGGTGGAAGCAATCTTGGGTAAGGAAAAGGTGGAAGCGGTAGCGCTGGCGGCGGGGGATAGAAAAGAAACACTAAAGGTGGATGGCGTGCTGGTGCACATTGGCCTGGAGCCGAATACCGGCTATCTGGAAGGCATCGTACCGCTGGACGCACAGGGGCAGATTATCGTTAACGGGAAAATGGAGAGCGAAGTGCCTTATATCTTCGCCGCGGGGGACATAAGGAGCGGCTCGCCCCGACAAGTTGTCGGGGCGGTGGGTGACGGCGCCATCGCGGCGATAACGGCGGAGAGATTGCTACAGCGAGAGGGATAAAGCTGCTAAAGCTCAGCAGCCGTGTCTGGTAATTTTGTTTCAGCCGCCTTCGTTTTGGCTTTCACCGGAATGGGCTTATCCGGCACATCCGGCTTCTCTCCGGAGACTTTCACGATGGCGCTGAATTTCTCCGGGCAAATCTCTAGGCAGTTGCCGCACTTGACGCATTTTTCCTGGTCGATAATATGGACCATCCGCTTGCCGCCCACGACGGCCCCGGCGGGGCATTCGCGGGCGCAGATGCCGCAGCCCTCGCACTTGTCCGGCAGGATATAGTAGTGGATCAACTTGGGGCAGACGCCGGCGGGGCACCTTTTTTCCTCGATGTGCGCCTTGTATTCGTCCATGAAATAGCGGAGGGTGGTCAGGACGGGGTTAGGCGCCGTTTGCCCCAGGGCGCAGAGCGAACCGGCTTTGATCTCTTCCCCCAGCCTTTGCAAAAGGGCGATGTCTTCTTTAACGCCTTCGCCGCCGCAGATCCTTTCCAGGATGTCCAGCATCTGTTTGGTACCGATGCGGCAGGGAACGCATTTGCCGCAGGACTCCGCCTGGGTGAAGGAGAGGAAATAGCGGGCGACGTCTACCATGCAGGTCTCTTCGTCCATGACGACCATTCCGCCCGAGCCCATCATCGAGCCGGCGGCCGTGAGCGATTCGTAATCCACGGACTGGTCGAGGTAGGCTTCCGGCAAACAGCCGCCGGACGGCCCGCCGGTCTGGACGGCTTTGAATTTCTTGCCGCCGGGGATGCCCCCGCCGATTTCGTAGATAATCTCGCGTAGCTTTATGCCCATCGGCACTTCAATCAGGCCGCTGTTGGCGATTTTCCCCGTGAGCGCGAAGACGCAGGTGCCCTTGCTTTTATCGGTGCCGATACCGGCGTACCAGTCCGCCCCCCGGGCGATGATGACCGGCACGTAGGCCAGCGACTTTACATTGTTAATAGTTGTGGGCTTGCCCCACAGGCCGGAGACGGCGGGGTAGGGAGGGCGGGTGCGTGGCATGCCGCGTTTGCCCTCGATGGAGGCCATCAGCGCGGTCTCCTCACCGCAGACGAAAGCGCCGGCGCCTTCCTTGACGTGGATAGCGAAGCTGAAATTAGAGCCCAAAATATTCTGGCCGAGGTACCCCTCTTTTTCCGCCTGCTGGATGGCCAGGCGGACGCGTTTAACCGCCAGCGGGTACTCGGCGCGGATGTAGACATAGCCTTCGGACGCGCCGATAGCGTAAGCCGCGATGGTCAGGCCCTCGATGACGGAATATGGGTCGCCCTCCATGATGCTGCGGTCCATAAAAGCGCCGGGATCGCCCTCGTCGGCATTGCAGATCATGTATTTCTGGTCGCCCGGGACGTTGCGGCACAGCTCCCACTTGGTGCCGGTGGAAAACCCGGCCCCGCCCCGCCCGCGCAGCCCGGAACGCTTTATTTCCGCGATGACCTGCTCCGGCGTCAGGCCTTGCAGGATTTTTTTCAGGGAGGCATAGCCGCCCGCGGCGGTGTAGTCCTCGAGTTTTTCCGGGTTAATGACGCCGCAGTTGCGCAGGATGATGCGCTGCTGTTTGCTGTAAAACTTGATGTCCTTGTGGTTGGGGATAGCCTCGCCGGTAACCGGGTCTTTGTAAAAGAGGCGGGTGACGGGCTTACCGTCGCGGAGGTGGGAAGTAACGATTTCCGGCACATCCTCCACCGTGACGTGGGCATAGAAAATGCCTTCCGGCTCGACGACGACCACCGGGCCCTGCTCGCAGAAACCGTGACAGCCGGTAAAATCAACCTTAACGCCGGCCAGGCCCTGCCTGGCGATGGCTTTAGATAGCGCCTCCGTAATTTGCTGTGATTTGCCGGAGACGCAGCCAGTGCCCTGGCACACGTAGATGGTACGCCCGGCGCTAGCCGGTTTTTCCGCCGTCACCCAGGACCTCCGTGATTCTTTTAGGAGTCATTTTGCCGTAAGTCTCGCCGTCCACCGTCATGGTGGGCGCTAAAGCGCACGCGCCGATACAGGCCACCGTTTCCAGGGTATATTCCATATCGTCCGTGGTGCCCCCGGCCTTAACGCCGAGAGTCTTTTCTATTTCACCCAGGACTTTGCCCGCGCCGCGTACGTGACAGGCGGTGCCGCGGCAGACGCGTATGACCTTTTTACCTAGCGGCGTTAGTTTGAACTGGGCATAAAACGTGCTGACGCCGTAGACGGCGCTTTCCGTTAGATTTAAGAACCGGGCGATTTCCCGGATGGCTGCGGCCGGCAGATAATGGAAGTGCTGCTGCGTTTCCTGCAGGATGGGGATGAGTTCATGCCGTTCCCCGGCGTGGTGGGAGAGGATTCCCTTTAGTTTTTCGGCAACTTCGCTATCGGTCAAGTTATCCGTTACCAGTGGTGTCACCTCCGGTCTTTGAAAGCCTGACGAGTTTCCAGGCGATTACTTCACATAATATTATGATGTCTTCGGCGGGCAGGTAGTCCGGGAGCGAGCTATCGAACATGATGTTGCCGCCCGGCGGCGTCTCCTGATCGCCCCGCCAGAGCACTACGGTCAACGGCACAAAGGGGAAAGCATCGATGGTGACAGCAATATCGCCGTAGTCCGACCGGTGCCCGCCCAGCGTGGCCGCCGCTTCCAGTAATTTCTGGGGCTCTTCTTTAAAGGCGTTCACGATGGGGTCGATGGCCCTTTTAACGAAGGCGGGATAATTAGCCGTGCCTTCCTGAAGCTCGTTATACGCCACGATCTTGCCGGAGAGGGGTTTGCCGGAGGCATGGTTAAAATAGTGCAGTATCAGGATCTTATCGCGCAGCGGCACGGACTCGTCGTTGTTAATCGAGGCCACCTCGCAGCCCGGCAGGTTTATCCGGTAAAACCGGTTCAAATGGTCGATGACGACGGACTTTTCCGCCGGCAGATAGCGGGCGCCGCTTTTGCGGCACTGGAGCTCGATATCATTAAAGCCGGCCGTCCGCTCACAGGCGAGCTTGTAAGCCAGCTCGTGGGCATATTCGCTCACGGGTCTGGCGGCTAAAGGGGGGTTCTTTTTCATCATTTTCCGTAACAAGTTTTATGCATGTATCTTATCATATTATAACTTATTATCGCTACAACGGTTTTTTGGCTCATACTTCCAGCCAGGAATGCGAATAAAGCGATTCTCCAGCCAGCACTCTGACCGTCCGGGCGTAATTCTGCATTTCTTCAGGTAGGGACACGATATCCGGTTTATCACCATCCATCATTTTATAAACGAGCTCAATGATGTCCGGCCGCCGTCCGCGAGCGATGGCCATCAGGTCCTGGTCAAAAGCATCGACGATAGCGGAATAAAGCCCGTAGCGCATAAGCATCACCAGGTAGGTGCGGTTGAGCCAGCCGCGAAGCTCCGCGGGGGCGCCGTTGGAGACATTGGAAAGCCCCACTGTGGACTTGCAGCCCGGCGCGATTTCCGCCAGCATCGCCAGGAATTCCAGGCAGGCCTTGACCTGGTTGATTTCCACGGAGACCGGGCTGGCGATGGGGTCGATCCAGATCCTTTCATTTGATATGCCGGCCTGGTTGGCCTGGTAAACGAAGTTGACGGTATGCATTGCCCTTTCGTTGGCGTCGCGCGGCATGCCGTCGTTGCTCCAGAGCAGGCCGATAAGATCGGCGTTATATTGTTGCGCCAACGCCAGCCCCCGGTCGATACGGCTGGTCTGGAGCGAGACCGAGTTGATTAGTACCTTGTTCCGGCTAGCTTTCAAGCCAGCTTCCATGGCATCGAGGTTGGCGGTATCCAGGGAAAGCGTTTTATCCGTCACGGTCTGGACGATGTTAACAACCCACGTCATCAGCTCGTCGCCGCCCTTACGCCCCGGACCGATAGCCAGGTCGATAGCGTCCATGCCAGTATTGGCTTCCGCGATGGCCATTGCCTGGAGCGGCGCGGCATTCCTTGCTTGAAACGCCGGCCCCAGCACCGGCGAGATAATATTCAGGTTCTCCCCGATGAGAATCATACCTGCTCCTTAAGGTTTCCAGGTCTTGAGATAAGCCGGAAGGTCGGCGGCGTCCCGCGGCCCCACCATGATTTTCCAGCCGGGCATTTCTTCAGCCAGACCGTCCCTTTCAGCGGCGACGTAGCCCGGAATAATGAGCGTGCGGTGCCTGATTTTATCCGTGATGCCGCTTTTCAGGATGGCCGGGCCGATGATATCGGCGGAGAACTTGCCGGCCGCCCAGGAGGTCATCACGGAAAGCCCCTCGGTATCTTTTACGTAAAGCCAGCCGGGCACCTTGCTGTTCTCGATTTCACCGGAGACGATGAAGTAGGTGAGGGAGAAATTGGAAGTCACCATCAGCGGCGAGTTCTCGCCGGGGCTATTGATTTCATAGATGCCCTGTTTGGTGGCCAGCGGGCGCTGCGGGTCGGTATAGAGGTTGAGGCGCGCCACCAGCAGGGGGAAAAGGCTTTCGCCGTGAAAATCGGAGAGGACGATGATACCCGCGTACTTGGCGACGAACATGACGGCGATGGTTGCCTCCAGCATCGGGTCGGTTGTCATCTCGGCGGGGAAAACGATGGTGGGGTAGCCGAGGGGGCGGTATTTCTTGAGCGCGGCGCTGCGGATGATAACCTGGTCTTCCAGCGCCTGCCGCACGCTCCTCGAGCCCGGGTCCAGCACGATGTTTTTAACGCCGGCGGCGTTCAGTTTGGCGGTCAGAACGGCCAGATCTTCCAGGCCCGCGGCTTTAGCCACCAAAGGGCAGCCGGTCTCTTTAGCCAGAGCGGCCAAGGCATCCGCGTTATCTTTAGTGGCGGCGTAAAGCAGGGGCTTGCGTTCGGCGCAGGCTTTGGCGCCCGCCGCCAGGACGTCCACCGTATCGCTCATCAGGATGATGCCGGCGGCGCTCGCGGACTTAACTTTATTCACCAATGCGGCGAATTTAACGGCGTCGCCTGTCTCGGACTTAAGCGCGACCAGGTCAGCATGCAACATGAGGCCGACGCGTTCGTAAACTAGTGTTTTTAGCTTGTTCAGCCGGGCGTCCACCTCGGCGCCGGACATTTTATCCGTGATAAGTATCGCAATTCCAGGTGGGTTCTCGAACCTTTTTTCGTGTCGGAACATCACCGTTTCTCCGCCGATTTTCAGGGCGGTATCGCCGGTGCCGATGGTGACGGGCAAAATGGGCGGGGCAGCCGCTTCCATCAGTTTTGCTTTAGCTTCCTCCGAGATATGGGGGCACTTATTGATATCGGCTTTGCCGGCGGCCAGGCTCATGGCGAAAGCGAGGCAGGTAGGCACGCCGCAATCGCCGCAGTTGGTCTTGGGCAGCAGCTTAAATATCTCGATGCCGGTCAGCGCCATTTATTACTCCTGTAACAATGTTGTTTTGTCATCCTGAGCGCAGCGAAGGATCTCGGTGTGGGGGAAGGGGTTAATACCTCTCCCCGGGATTCTTCAGTCGCTATGGTTCGACAGGCTCACCGTGAACGCTCCTTCAGAATGACAATAAATATTTTACCTTCTTATTCCAGTATCGGCTTCATGGTCAAAGCGGGATGCCCTTTTTCCCGGAGAAAGGGGAGGACCGTCTCTTCAGTGATGCCTGCTGTTTCATCGGCGATTTTAGCCGGCAGGTCGGGCACGCCGAGTGCTCTAGCACACGCTGTAATGCGCTCCCCGATTTCCTCCTTGAGCTTCCGGGGCATCCAGACCAGGCGCAGGAGGCCGCCCTCGGCTTTGAGGAAATTTTCCTGCGTGATGGCACTCACGGCGTGGCCGATGAAACCCGGCGTCTGTTCCCCGCCGCGCACTATTTCCAGTAATTTTCCATAGGTGAAGCCGCCCGGTGTTTCCCCTTTATACCCCCGGTTAACCGTCATTACCCCGTTGCAGCCGGGTAGGACGGCGGTTACCGCCTCGCTAAGGATACAGGCCGTCGGCGGTGCGTGCATCAGGCTGTACAGGTTCACCTGTTTAATTCGGCCGTAAGAAATTTTTCGGAAATACTCGTTAACGTCCCGCCATTGTCCCCGCCCCGCATCCAGCGGTTCGCCTTTGGTAATCGGTGAAAAAGGCCCGTAAGGCTCTCTTTCGCTGACGGCTCTGGCCGTGTGCCAGTTATAGTTGCCGCAGATTCCCGTCTGCTCGGGCGTGATAATACAGGCATGGCAAGGCGCCAGGGACTGGCATATCGCGCAGGCGTAAAAGGTGTCTGTGCCGGCGTCGGTCAGGGCCGAGGATCGTTTTTGTTCTACTATCTTGTTCATTTTTATATCGTGAGACCCGCGAGCATCTCTTTGACCAGCTTGACGGCCGCCGGGTGCCGCATGATTAAGACGTCGGCGCCGGCCAGCAGCAGCAGGGTGGCGGTCATCGCCTCCAGCAATATTCCCCGCTTTTTAGCATCACCCATTTTGGGGTCTTCTTTTGCGGTGATTTTAGCTTCCTTGGTCTTCCAGGTCTCTTTGGCCAGGTTGCAGATGATGGGCACCTGGAGCTTGGCATCGCCCTGCGTCAGCGCCGCCATGCGCGTCCTTTCCATGACGGAGTAGCAGTACTCGATGCCGTAGCCGATGCCGCTGACGGACGTGTCCATGAGCAGCATATTGTCCGGGACGCCGAGGTTACCCAGTAAAATATTGAGTTGCTTGGCCAGGTTGATATCTATCGGCGTTGAGGCCACGACGATGTGGTTGTTGGCGATGGCCGCCGCCCCGATTTGCTTGTGGTTGGCTTCCACCACCGGGCCCAGGATAAGGCTCCTGCCCCGGCAGATTTCCGCCGCCGCTTTAAGGACTTCCGTGTCTTTTTCGAGGCTGGCGGTGCCCCAGACTATCAGCGGTACGTCGATGGCGTCCGCTACACTTTTAACGATTTTAGCGGCTTCTGCTGCCGGTCGGTTTTTACCATTGGGGTCGGTGCTGGCCAATTGCAGGCAGATCATCTCTGCCTGGTAGTCTTTCACGCATTTCCGCGCCCAGGCCACCGGGTCGCCGGTGACGCCGGCAAAGGGCTCGAGGGCGGCCGGCGGCCAGTCTTCCGGGGGAGAATCATAGACTTCCATGGCGATGCGCGGCAAGCGGGGCATCTTTCCCTCGAAGAGGTAGAACGGGAAGGCCGTCTCTCCCCCCACGGTGACTGCCTTTTCCCCCCGCCCCAGGGTCACCTCCCTGATTTTGCCGCTGTAAGCCGTCTTCGGCACCTCGAACGCCATCAGACTCCTTAAAAAGACAAATACAAAGGGGGCCGGGAGAACTATATCCCCCGACCCCCTTATTATAGCGTATATTTGAGGTAATTTCAGGTATCTATTTTAGGCCGGCGGCCATTTTGGCGGCTTTGACGGTATTCATCATCAGCATGGTGATGGTCATGGGGCCGACGCCGCCCGGAACGGGGGTGATGGCTTTGGCTTTTTCCTTCACGCCCTCGAAATCGACGTCGCCGACGAGGATACGCTTGCCTTCGGCGGTCTTGCCTACTTCGTTCACGCCCACGTCGATGATGACGACGCCGGGTTTCACCATATCGCCGGTCACGGTCTTGGGTTTGCCGGCGGCGGCGATGATGATATCGGCGTGCCTGGTGTAAAATGCCAGGTCTTTGGTCCTGGTGTGGCACAGAGTTACCGTGGCGTTGGCGCCGGGGGCTTTCTGGAGCAGGATATTGGTGATGGGTTTACCCACCAGGTTGCTGCGGCCGATGACGACCACGTCAGCACCCTCTATCTGCGTGCCGGAGCGGATGAGCAGCTGCTGGATGCCTTTAGGTGTGCAGGGCACGAAGTCCGCCTCGCCGATCATCAGCTTGCCCTGGTTGACCGGGTGCAGGCCGTCCACGTCTTTGTTAGGGTTAATATGGTAGACTACGTCTTCCTCGTTAAGGTGCTTGGGGAGAGGCAGTTGGCAGAGAATACCGTGAATCTTAGGGTTCTTGTTCAGCTTTTCTACCAGGGCTACCACTTCCGCCTGGGTTGAAGTGGCCGGTATATCATGCCGTTCCGAGTACATCCCCAGCTCTTTACAGGTCTTTTCCTTTTGCCCGACGTACACCTGCGATGCCGGGTCCGCGCCGAC
>Ga0187866_1002493_pt1 | contig 15187 bp, 19 predicted proteins | sample June2016WEW_11_1_3_FD_133013 | JGI IMG/M metagenome (GOLD analysis project Ga0187866, IMG submission 133013) | Peatland microbial communities from SPRUCE experiment site at the Marcell Experimental Forest, Minnesota, USA - June2016WEW_11_150 | ecosystem: Environmental > Terrestrial > Soil >...
ACCCTGACCTCATCGGTAATCTCCTGCCCGCCACAGCCTTCAAACCGTTTTTCCTCAAGGAAGACGAGGATGTGGCCTTCCAATTCCCGGCGATCCACCGGGGGAAGACGCGAGTACATCGAATAACGGCGCACAAGAATGTCGCGCCATTCAGAAGGAAATGGCCGGCCTCGAATACGGTCACGGCGGCGTTTTTTTAGAAATCCGAACATGCCGGCACAGCCCGCCCGCCTGCGTTCAGGTTCAACTGCCTTTTTCGAGCTTGGCGAGCAACTCGTCGTTGGTTTTGTGCTTTTTGAGCGCGGCGGTGAGCGTTTCCATCGCTTCGATGGGATTCAAATCCACCATCATGCGGCGCAATTTGCGGATGGCTTCAATCTGCTTCGGAGGATAGAGCTTCTCCTCCTTGCGCGTGCCGCTCTTGGGAATGTCAATGGCCGGGAACAGCCGCCGGTCGGACAGTTTGCGGTCGAGAATCAGCTCCATGTTGCCGGTGCCCTTGAATTCCTGAAAAATCAATTCGTCCATGCGCGAGCCGGTGTCAATGAGCGCGGTGGCCAGGATGGTCAGCGAACCGCCATTCTCGATTTTGCGGGCCGAGGCGAACATCTTGCGCGGTATTTCCAGCGCACGGGCGTCCACACCGCCGGTCATCGTGCGGCCGCTGCCGCCGTGAACGCTGTTGTAGGCGCGCGCAATGCGCGTGAGCGAATCCATCAACACGAAGACATCCTTACCCGATTCCACGATGCGCCGGCAACGCTCGATCATGAAGCGCGAAAGCCGGACGTGCGTGTCCAGGTCCTGATCGTTCGACGACGCGACCACCTCGGCTTTGACGGAGCGCTGGAAGTCGGTGACTTCCTCCGGGCGCTCGTCAATGAGCAGCACCAGCGCGTGGACGTCGGGATGGTTGGCGGTGACGGCGTTGCAGATTTGCTTGAGGATGGTGGTCTTGCCGCTGCGCGGCGGTGAGACGATCAGGCCGCGCGTGCCTTTGCCAATCGGCGTGACGAGGTCAATCACGCGCGTTTCAATCAGGTCGGGATTGGTTTCGAGCCTGAACTTTTCAATCGGGTCGATGGTTGTGAGGTTCTCGAAACGGACGGCCTTGACGTAATCCTCGAACGCCATGTCGTTGACCTTTTCGACCGCTTTGAGTTGCGGGCTGGTGCCGCGATGCGGCGGCTGGGTAGGCCCGTAAATCAGGCTGCCTTCGCGCAGAAAATTGCGCCGGATGGTATCGGGCGTGACAAAGATGTCCGTTGGCTTTGGGTGAAAATGGTTTTGCGCGGTGCGCAGAAAACCAAAGCCTTTTTCCGAAATTTCCAGATAACCGGAGCCGTAGTCCGGTGCTTTGTCACCGTTATCTTTTACGCTGCTCATAGTATGTGTCTGTGACGAAGGCTAAAGCGAATCCCGTAAAGCCGGTATTGAACTTTGAATTGGAGAAGCGACTGCGACGGCCTACGCCGCTCGCGGCCCTCAAACCTTCGACTTTTCAGTAATTACGGGTAAACCGCCCGCAATGCAACAAGTTTTTCGAACAAAATTGCTACGAGGACGGGGATTTCAATGCCCCCTCGATCCAATACCCCAACGGCTTCAACCGCCCACTGCGGCGCGCGCTTCGGCGGCCAGCGGCGTGCTGAGATAACGCTCGCCGGTGGACGGCGCAATGGTGACGATGAGTTTGCCCTTATTTTCCGGGCGTTTGGCGACCTGGATGGCGGCCCACACGTTTGCGCCGGAGGAAATGCCGCATAAAATACCTTCTTCCCTGGCCAGCCGGCGGGCCATAGCGAAGGCGTCGTCATTCGACACCTGGATACAGTCGGCGATTTGCGAATGGCCACTGGCGTCTTTCAAATGAAGGTTCTTGGGAATAAACCCGGCGCCCAACCCCTGGATTTTGTGAGGACCGGGTTTCAGCGGCTGGCCGGTCAGTGTTTGGGAAATGACCGGTGAATCCTTCGGGTCCACCGCGATGGCCTGAAACGACGGTTTGCGCGGTTTAATGACTTCCACGCAACCGGTAATGGTGCCTCCCGTTCCCACGCCGGCAACCAAAATGTCCACCTTGCCGTCCGTGTCGGCCCAAATTTCCTCGGCGGTGGTCTTTTTGTGGATTTCCACATTGGCTGGATTTTCAAACTGCTGCGGAACCCACGAATTCGGCGTTTCCCTGGCCAATTGTTCGGCCTTGGCAATCGCGCCTTTCATGCCTTCGGTGCCTGGAGTTAAAACCAGTTTCGCGCCGAGCATCGCCAGCAACGTGCGGCGTTCCACCGACATCGTTTCGGGCATGGTGAGAATGAGCCGGTAACCCTTCGCCGCCGCGACAAACGCCAGGGCGATGCCGGTGTTGCCGCTGGTCGGCTCAATGATGACCGTGTCCTTCTTGAGAATGCCGCGCTGCTCGGCGTCCTCAATCATAAACATGCCGATGCGGTCTTTAACACTGCTGAGCGGGTTGAAAAATTCGCACTTGAGGAGAATCGTGGCCGGCAGGCCGGCGGTGACCTTGTTTAATTTGACCAGCGGTGTGCTTCCGACAGTCTCGATGATGTTGTTGTAGATGCGTCCCATAAAATCCGTTCAAAACTCTTTTAATTGATTTCGTTAGCTAACATTGTGATGAGTCGGGCACAAGCGCAAGAATTTTTTTAGGACAATGGAACATCGAACCTCCAACACCCGACTCCGAACATCGAAAGAAAAGCCGATTTCGACGGCGGTTTTAATTCGAGGTTGGTTGTTCGGCGTACGAGGTTGGGCGCTTCCAGTCTAAAAACAATAAGTCCCTGCCCGACCTTTCAGTCGAGCAGGGACAAATGGGGGATGGGAGTTCGCCACTCTCTCTTTCCCGGGCTGGCATTAGGCGCCCCTCGCGGGGGCTGTCAGCTTCCCGACGCCATTCTCCACGGCAAGCGGAGTCTACGGCCTCGTAGCAGGACCGTCCAGCGCCTTTCGGCCACTGAATTTCGAGTGAGGCTTTTCAGCTCGCTTGGGCTGATGGTTGCGCCACCGGCTTGCGAACCAGGTAAAGACACGCCTGTGACTTCTTATCTTCGCGTCTTCACCACTTAGCTCCAGGTCAGCCACCGCTTTTGGCGGCGCGTTCGCCCAGGGCCACGGGTCTCGCCTCTTCACTCTCAGGTTGCCTTTTGCCCACAGTCCAGCGGTGTCGTTTTTAACATCGCCGGCGCTCGGAAGTTTTTCACGGGATTTGCCTTGTCCGCGTGTTCTTCCCGGCGTGGGCGCCCATTTTGTCCGCCTTTCGACGGCTTTGCCAAGCGGGTCCGGCTTTCGCCTGACCGCCAGAGTCGCCCGCACCGTGCTGATGCACAGTAGCAACCGGATACCCTCTGGGTAACTGCGATTCGCCCAAACTCGAAACCTGTTCGGGCTACTTGACTCGGTTCGGAGCAGTTTCTCATCGCCCCTTGCCGCCAAGTCCCTCATTCGCATTTGGCATGTGCGAACATGCCAGAGGAACTGGTGAATTCTGCCTCCCCTGCCGCCCCTTTCGGTTCGGTTTAAGAGGAGCCCGGCCAACCAGCCTGACCCGGCTTTTCCCCAGTTGCCTGGGATTATCCCGGAAACGAACAGCTTCAATCTGTTGATTGCCACTGCCCGCTTCGTTCTTTCAATGAACTACCCACAACATAACTCAAATCGCCAAACCGACAATGAATTGATATGCACACGTTGTTCACCTGACTGCGCCGGTGGAAAACGTGTGAACAATGAAAAAACCCTAATGAAATCAAAGATTCCCTTGTCCTGCGCCGTGAATTATTAACCGTTTTTTCAGTTCAAAACCGCCGCGGTGAACAAGTTTTGTTTGGCATTTTTCAAAAAAATCCCGCTTGGCAGAAAAATTTTGAGAAGCAAACTTCTGCTCAATGAATTTACTCGGCACGGCCATTTTACGAATTTCACTTTTTGTGAGCTTTGCATTTGCTCTGACCGGATGCTGCACGATTAGTTCCAAAGAGGCATTCTTTAACCAAAACCCCGGATTGAGAAATAAATATGTCCGATTTGAGGAGGCCTCGCCGTATATCATTGAGACTTTTAATTATCGAAGTAATCATGCAGAGCTTGCAATACTCGAAGGTCTTCGCAACCATTTTCATCGGGATTCCGAGGATACAAATTACGTCAGTCAGATTGGGTGGCGAGTCGAAGCCTTATACAAGGACGACACTGATTTTCACAAACAGCTTAAAAAGAACTTTGCAAGTATGACAGACCAACTATTTTATTATGATTATCGTGATGGCGACGATCAAGAACAGGGTGGGTTGATCCTCAGACACAACAAGATTTTCAAGAAATATGTGTTAGCAAGTTCATTTAAGCAACCAGGCGATAAACCTTGAGGTCTGACTTGTAATCGGGAAGCAGTTGAAACGCCAACCTTCATTCGCACTTCCAACTTTGCGGCTGCCGCCCGGTCCAATCGCTTTAATTTGCCAGGCGCGCGCGTATCAAAATTAAAAAAGCCGCCTCGATGGCGGCGGCTTTGAACCGCGAAGTCGCGTTTCGTCTCTACGCCGGCGGCGGCGGTTTTGCGGCCTCGGCTTTTCTCTTTTTGGCTGCCAGTTTTTTCCGCTTGAGATAGCGCAAACGGCGTTTTCGTTTCTCGGCTTTGTTGTATTGTTGGCTCATAAGTGTCTTTACATCGGGCGCATATTCCGATTTCGTGTTGCACACTATGGTCGTTTGGACGCGGCGATTCAATCTCTATTTGGCACTGGTAGCAGGCTTGGCGCTGCTGTGCGGCTGTCAAACTCTCCGACACCGGCAGAAAGGGCCGGTTGGCGCGCTGCGCGTCCATATCCAGACGAATTCCAACCCCTTGGGCACCGGCCAGACCATTTCCGTGGTGCGGTCCGATCCGGTGCTGGTCACCATCGCGCGCAATCCCATTTTGACTGAAGCCAACGTTGTTGCCGCCAAGGTCATTGACTCGCCCGGCGGCTTTGCCATTGAAATTCAATTCGATGAAAACGGCACCTGGCTGCTCGAACAGTACTCGGCTGCCAATCCCGGCGGGCATTTTGCCGTGTTCGGGCAATGGGGCGACAAACTGGCCAACGGCCGCTGGCTGGCCGCGCCGCTCATCACCCAACGCATTGCCAATGGCGTGTTGTCGTTTACGGCGGATTGCTCGCGTGACGAGGCCGACCGGCTCGTGCTCGGCCTCAACAACGTCGCCGCCAAAATCCGTAAAGGGGAATTGAAATGATTTGTCCCGCCGTGCGCCGCCTCCTTTTTACGGCCGCTTGGTTTTCCTGCGCGAATCTGTTCGCGCAACAGCCGTTTCAATTCCCCACGGCCAACCATGCCTTGTATGAAATCGGCAACCAACTCAAATTCTTTGCGCCCACCGCACCGGACAAACCGTGGACAACCGGTTCTTTTGGCTGCGTCCGCACCGACGGCCGGCAAATGCACGAGGGCCTCGACATCCGCAGCCTGCAACGCGACACGCGCGGCGAGCCGACTGACCACGTCATGGCCACCGCCGACGGCATCGTAGTTTATTTCAATGCCAAACCGTCGCTTTCTAATTACGGCAAATACCTTGTAATCCGCCATGTCATCGAAGGCCTGGAAATTTATTCACTCTACGCGCATTTGAGCGCCATCCGGCCTGGACTAAAAATCGGCGACCAAGTCAGGTCCGGCGAAATCGTCGCCACCATGGGACGCACCTCAAACACCGAAACCATCACCAAAGACCGCGCGCACGTACACTTTGAACTGAACGTGCTCATCAACGATGATTTTGCGGCCTGGTTCAAAAAAAGTTCCCCCGGCGAACGCAACGATCACGGGGAATGGAACGGCCAGAACCTCAACGGTCTCGACCCGCGTGAAATTCTGCTGGCCGAGCACAATCCCAAAGATGATTTCAGCCTGCTGAATTTCGTCCGCGGCCAGACGGAGCTGTGCCGCGTGCTCGTGCGCGTGACGAATTTTCCGTATCTGAAACGTTACGCCGCGCTCGTTTTGAAAAATCCGGTCGCTGAAAAGGAAGGCGTGGCCAGCTACGAAATCGCGTTGAACTACAACTGCGTGGCTTTCGCCCTGATGCCGCGCGCCGCTTCGGAAATCAAGGGGAAGGCCAAATTTCAGTTGCTCTCCGTCAACGAATCGGAATATCGCGCGCATCCCTGCCGCAAACTCGTGGTACCGCGCGGCGGACGCTGGCAATTGACGGACAAAGGCCTGCGCGAACTGGAGTTGCTGACCCATTGAACTGTGCCGACTGATATCAAATCCCTGACGCGTGAAGAACTGGCAACCCGATTCAAAAGCTGGAACCAGCCCGCCTATCGGGTGACACAATTGCTTCAATGGCTTTACGCCCGGCGCGTCACAAGCTGGAACGCGATGACGAACCTGCCCGGGCCGTTACGCGAAAAGTTGGCGGAAAGCTTTTCGCTGCAAGCGCTGGAACTGGTCCGCAAACAGGGCGGACGCGACTCCACGCAAAAATTTCTCTGGCGGCTGCGTGACCATTCACTCATCGAAAGCGTTTTGATTCCGGCCAACCCGGCGCTTTACAGTGACGCGAGCGACCGCCATACGCTCTGCCTTTCCACCCAGGTAGGCTGCGCCTACGGCTGTAAATTCTGCGCCAGCGGCCTCGCCGGCTGGAAACGCCATCTCACGCCGGATGAAATTGTTGAACAGGTCCTAGCGGTTGAACGCGAGGTGACAAGTGGCAGGTGGCAAGTGACAGGAAGTCAAACCCAGCCGGCCATCACCGGCCACGCATCACGCATCGTGGATAACATTGTTGTCATGGGCATGGGCGAGCCGCTGGCGAATTACGACCACGTGCTGAAAGCACTGCGGATTCTGAATGCACCCTGGGGCGGCGGCATCGGCGCGCGCAAAATCACCATCTCCACCAGCGGCCTTGCGCCGCAAATCCGCAAACTGGCAGATGAACCCGAACAATTCCGTCTGGCGGTTTCACTGCACGGCGCAACCGACGAGGTGCGCAGCCAAATCATGCCCGTCAATCGCAAGTATCCGCTCAAAGAACTCGTTGCCGCGTGCGAATATTACCAGGTGCAAAAGCGCCGGATGATCACTTTCGAATACATTTTAATTGCCGGCATGAATGATTCGATTGAACAGGCCAGGCCGCTTGCCGCGCTGGCAAAGAAGCTGTTGGCCAAGGTAAACCTGATTCCTTACAACAAAGTCGAAGGCCTGCCGTGGGAGCGGCCGCCGGAAAAGGTCTGCGAAGCCTTTCTCGCGGCACTGGAAAAACAGAAAGTCACCGCCACGCTCCGTCGGGAAAAGGGCCACGACATTGACGCCGCCTGCGGCCAGTTGCGTTTGAAAACGGAAAAAAAACTCGGAGGGACGAGCTCTGCGAGTCCCTGAAAAATGGGCGTCGTGGAACTCCGCCCTCCGAAAGAAAATCCATGTTTCATCTGTGTCCATCTGTGGCTAAATTATGTGCGTGATTGCTTTGCTTGACTACGGCTCCGGCAACCTGCGCAGCGTCCACAAGGCACTGCTCAAGGCCGGCGCGGACGTGCGCATCGTGCAATCGCCGGACCAAATCGGCGAGGCGCGGGCCATGGTGTTGCCCGGTGTCGGCGCGTTCGACGATTGCATCAACGCGCTGCGCAAACAGGAATTGCTCGAAGCCGCGCGCGAGTTCATTCAATCCGGCAAACCGTTCCTCGGCATTTGCGTCGGTTACCAGGCGTTGTTTGAGAAAAGCGAGGAATTCAATTCGTGTGCCGAGGGGCTTGGAATTTTCAAAGGCAGCGTCATCCGCTTTTCGAAAAAGCACGGATTGAAAATCCCACAAATCGGCTGGAACCAGCTTGAAATCGTAAAGCCCGATTGCCCGCTGTTCCGCGGCGTGGCGAATGGCAGCTACGTTTATTTCGTGCACAGCTTTTATCCGCAACCAGCGGATGCAGGCATCGTCGCCACGCGCACGGAATACGGCGAGAAGTTCGCGTCATCGGTCTGGCGCGACAATGTTTATGCCACGCAATTTCACCCGGAAAAAAGCCAGCACGTCGGCCTGCAACTGCTGAAGAATTTTGTGGACCTTGCGCAACGTTGACCGACTGCCAATGAAACTGATTAAAAATTCTGTTTCCGGTTCCACACTGGTGCTGCTCTGCGCCGGTTTGGCCGGATGCGTGTTACACCACCCGGTGGTTACGCCACTGGGCAACGGTTTTGAAGAAGTGGCCCACCCCACGCGCGCATCCATGAGCCAGCCCGAGACCATGCGCATTTCATTTTTGTATCGGGCACCCGACGGCAAAACAACCTTGATCTGGCCTTCCTTGTACGGCGTTAGCGAAGTCATCAAAGGCGACGCGGCGATCTTTGTGGGCGACAAGGCCTATGTATCGCCGGACCCGGACGATGCCCGGGGCACCAAGCCGCGACTGTTTGCGGTGCGGTCACCCGCCCTGCCGCTGGATATTACCGACGAAGTTTTGTGGCGCTGGTCGCAGGCAACGGGAAAAGACTTCGAGAAAGCCATACAATTGTTCAGCCTGGTGACCCCGGAGGAAAAAAACGGCCAACTGGAGCTGCAACTGGAGTTTTGGACGGAAGAAAAAGACTGGCCGGACAAGACCACGCTGCAACTGGACTGGGACCAGGTGTCTGACATCATGCGCGAAGTGAAGGAGAAAGGTGTCGTCAACAAGGATTTGCGCTGGGGCACACCTTATATTGAGAAATAATTTTGGCCCGAAAACGGTAGGGCCGCGTTGCCGCGCGGCTATCATACTCGGTAGCACAATTTCGGTGGGGCGAGGCCACTGACGAACCGGTCGAAGTGTGATTCCAAAACTTTGGAGTGCGGTGACATGTCACCGCTTTACAAAGCGCCGACACGTCGGCGCAGTCCAAATTTTTGCTCGCGACCCGGCGCGGCCCTGCGCGTGGACGGCGGTGTGGCCCGGGCTTGCTTTTGAGCGAACTTTGGAAGATTTTGCGAAATTGGTGAAACTAAATGTTTCGAGAATCCCCTCGACATACCAGATCATCTGAAATAGTATCAGAATCATTGAAAATATCGAGGCCGCAAAGCAGCATCTATTGCGGCTAATTTGTGCGGTGCCTTTACAGCGATGAAACTTAACTGGCAATGTCCGTTCTGTAATCACAAGACTATCGTGCATGATGGCCATGAAGGCACGGTGAGTGATTTTAAGCACATCTTTGATCATGGCAACAAGTTCGCAAGGCAATATGTTCGAGGCCAAGTGATTGTTTGCCCTAACGAGCAATGCAAAGAGTATTCATTGATTCTTGTGCTCGGAGATGAAATATGGTCACAACAAGCAAGAGGTTATGTAGAATTAACACCAAAACGATCTTGGCGATTGATACCCGACTCTTCAGCTAAGGTGTTTCCATCTTACATCCCAAAGCCTTTACTCGATGATTATCGCGAAGCCTGTCTGATTCGTGATTTATCGGCCAAAGCGTCAGCCACTCTTGCGCGCCGTTGCTTACAAGGAATAATTCGCGACTTTTGGAAGGTTTCTAAACCACGGCTTGTCGATGAAATTGAAGCTATCAAGGATCAACTTGATACAACAACATGGGAAGCCATTGATTCGGTGCGTAAAGTCGGAAATATCGGCGCACACATGGAAAAAGACATCAATCTCGTAATTGATGTTGATCCCAACGAAGCCCAACTTCTCATTGAACTTATTGAAACATTTTTTGATGAGTGGTACATAGCGCGCCATGACCGTGAAGAAAGGATGAAAAAAGTTAAGGGGCTTGCAGCTTCAAAAGCTACTAAAAAAGATGCAACGTCAGCTTAGATGTGTCTTTAGCGTTCCGCACTTGATTTTCATCCGACTCTGGCGCAATTTGCGGTTCAACATTAACGAAACGAAACGAAAGGATTAAAAATTATGGCACACGAACTACCGCCCCTGCCCTATCCCAAGGAAGCTCTGGAACCGCATATTGACGCGCTGACGATGGAAATCCATCACGACCGCCATCACAAGGCTTACGTGGACAATCTCAACAAGGCCATCGCCGGCAACGCCGCGCTCGAAGCCAAATCGCTCGACGTGCTCATCGGCGACCTCGCGTCCGTGCCGGACAATATCCGCGGCCCGGTGCGCAACAACGGCGGTGGCCATTGGAACCACTCGTTCTTCTGGAAAATCCTCGCGCCCAGGGCCGGCGGCGCGCCTTCCGGGAAGCTCGGCGACGCCATCAAATCCACGTTCGGCTCCTTCGCCGATTTTCAGGCGAAATTTGAAGCGGCGGGTTTGGGCCGGTTTGGCAGCGGCTGGGCCTGGCTGGTGTCCAACGGCGGCAAACTGGAAATCGTCTCCACCGCCAACCAGGATAATCCGCTCATGGGCAAAGCCGTGGCCGGTTGCGAAGGCAAACCGGTCCTCGGCGTGGATGTCTGGGAACACGCCTATTACCTCAAATACCAGAACAAGCGCGCGGATTATTTGAAGGCGGTCTGGAACGTGATTAATTGGGCCGAAGTCGCCAAAAAGTTCTAATCCACCAAGCCATTCTAAAGCGAGACACGCTGGCCAAAAACCGGCGTGTTTTTTTATCCGTGAATCACGCTTAAGAACGCCAATTTGGGCGTAACCAAAGTAGGACAGGCTTCCAGCCTGTCTCACTTTTCCAACCCAAAAGATCAGAGACAGGCAAGATGCCTGTCCTACACCGGGATTACAGTTTCAGAAATAACTCGTGTGAATTCGCGAAATTCGCAGATTAAATCCCCCGTTCTCACACAATTTTGTTCCCTTTGCCGAGCACGATGACGCGCGGTTTCCATTTCTTGGCCTTGGCCTTGGTAAAGGTCGCAAAGTTCATGATAGTCAGCCGGTCGCCCTTTTTGCCCAGATGCGCCACCGCGCCGTTGAGAATGATTTCGCCGGAACCGCGTTTGCCGGGGATGGCATAGGTTTCGAACCGTTCACCGTTGGCCATGTTGCCGCAAAGAATTTTTTCATACGGCGACAACCCGGCCCTTTCCATCAAATCGGCGGCGATGGTCAGGCTGCCCTCGTAATTGACATCGCCACCCGTGACCATGGCACGGTGAATCTTCGATTTCAGCAAAACAATTTGCATGAGGCATTGAGTATAACGCGCGACACGGTTACTTCAACTTGAGAAAATTCCTCATAATCTGCCGGCCGTTTTCGGTGAGGATGCTTTCGGGATGGAATTGCACGCCCCAAATCGGCAGTTCCTTGTGCCGCACACCCATGACTTCGCCCTCATCGGTCTCGGCGGTGATTTCGAGGCAATCGGGCATCGTGTCGCGTTTGATGACGAGCGAATGATAACGCGTGGCTACAAATGGATTGGACATGCCGACAAACAGATCCTTGCCGTTGTGTTTAATCGGCGAGGTTTTGCCGTGCATCATCCGGTAATTGACCACCACCTCCGCGCCGAACACGTGCCCGATGCACTGGTGACCGAGACAGACACCGAACACGGGCAGTTCCTTTCCGAAGGTGCGGATGACTTCGTTCGACAATCCGGATTCGCGAGGCGAGCACGGGCCGGGCGACACCAGGATGCGCTCCGGCTTCAAATCGCGGATTTCGTCGAGCGTGACCTCGTCGTTGCGCCGCACCTGCATCTCGACGTTCATCTCGCCGAGATATTGCACGAGGTTGTAGGTGAACGAATCGTAATTGTCTATGACCAGCACCATGGCGGCTTCAAGTTAACATGGAATGCGATTTTGGAAATCAGGAAAAAAACCGACTTGACGGTTGTCAATGCACGGCGGCTGGTTTAGATTTCAACCATGAGCAGAGCGGAAATCATGTCTGAAATCCCGAAGCTGTCGCACGCCGAGCGCCGGGAAATCATGCGCTGCATTCTGGAAACGGAGGAAGACGCGGCAACGCTCGCCGAATGCGACCGGCTGGCATTGGAACGGTTCCAAATGCTCGACGCGATGGAAGCCGAGGATGAAAAGAACGCTGCCCGGTGAAATCTGGCGCGTGGATTTCGGCCTGGCCGCCAAGGTCCGGCCCGCGCTGATTTTGAGCGATTATCCCCGCGACGACGAATTGGCCCTGCTCATCGTTGTTCCGCATACAACGGCTGTGCGCGGCAATCGCTGGGAACTCGCCATTCAAAAGCCATTTCTCAAACCGGGTGCGTTTCATTTGCAACAAACCCAGCCCATTTCGCTCGCGCGCTTCGATGCGCGGCTCGGCGCTTTGACGCCGGATGAATTCAAGAAAGTGAAGGAAACCCTGGTTCGGTTGTTGAATTTACAAGCTTGAACCGCGCGACATCCGCCGCGTCAAAACGCTACTCGGTTTCCTTGTCGTGCAGGGCGAAGACGCTGGCGGCGGCGGCGGTCAACTCTTCATCCGTGGGTGCGGCATAATCGAGTTGGGCCGTGCGGTGAAGAATGACACTGCTGAACTCCCTTTGCTCGCCGGGAGCCAGCCGCTCGAATTCCTCAAGCAAATGCGCGGTCGCTGTGCTCATGCTGAAAAGATAATGCGTTTATTTTCGCGGGCAAGTCGGAAAATGTGCGCGCCAATCGCAGTGTTTGATAATGGCGGCGCCGGAAAAGAAACTTTCGGCAAGGGGTTGACACGCTGTCATCTATAGGTTACAATCTTCCGGTGCTCGAAAGGGAAATCAGGAAGCTGGAGCTTCAGAACGGACTCGTCCCGTTTGACGAGCGGTTCGATTCCCTTCGTGACCAAAGAATGCAGGTGGCGGTGGATGCCCGTCTGGCCCGTGCGCGCGCCGGAAATTTTGGCGATTGCAAATCCGTGGGTGGCAGGGTGTTTGAGTTGCGAATCGCCTTTGGCCCGGGACTCCGCGTGTATTACGGACTTCACGGCCGGCAAATTGTCGTCCTGCTGGGCGGCGGCGCCAAAAGCAGCCAGGCACGCGACATCCGCCGCGCGCAACAACTGTGGCAACAATTTACGAAACATGCGTCTGAAAAATTACAAAGATGACCTGCTCAAGCGGCTGGAAGACCCGCACTACGCCGCCGAATATCTCGCCCAAGTGCTGGCGGAGAAAGACAGCGCCGCGTTCCTGATTGCGCTCAAGGACGTGGTGGAAGCCGGTGGCGGCATGGGCAATCTGGCCGGGCGCGTGGGATTAAAACGTCCGAGCCTTTACAAAATTCTTTCAAAAAAAGGCAACCCCACGCTGGCCACGTTGCAGGAAATTTTAAAACCGCTGGGTCTGCGCGTCTCCGTCGCCTTGGACAAGGTGGCGTGAGCGATGCACCGCCGGATTCACATTTCCAGTTCCGCACACTCTGCACTGTTTTCAAACCCGACACAACCAGACCAAATCGTGCGCGAGCGGGCGTCACACGTTGGCGATCAACTTTTGCCACAAATTTTGCTTGCGGCATGTATTGCTACTTCGACAATCCGTTTCGTCGCACTTCCTGAATGAACTTACCGGTTTGAGACGAATCGTCCCAATTTACCTCCGGGACGAGTTCTCTCCTCCTTCTTGTGTGCCACTCCGCAACCTTCCAATGTGAATCCTTGCGATTATGGCTATGGCTAGCGAGGCGAATCGCAACGAAATATGCAAAATGGTGCGCTATTGCCTTTTCTTGGGATGTAGCGGGAAACTTGCAGCCTAGAGGGGCCTTCGCCTCGGCAGCCATCTCGTAACACCATAGTTCCCGCCTCGGGTCTGTTCCGAGTTGATGGTAGATTCGCCCTAAATCTGTATACACCACAGTCAAATCGAGGGACAAGTAGTCATTTCCCTCAATAACAGACTCAAGAGTTTTTTTCCCAGCTTCCAAGCCACCGAGTTGGAGTGCAATGTCCGTCAGGAAAGAAAGGTGCCACGGATTCTCCGGTTCGTTCTTGAACTCCTGAAATACTTTTATCAGGAATTCTGCGATTACCTTGTCTGCATCATCCTTTCTTCCCACCGCGCGCAGATTGCCAGCCTGCTTTCCCACGAACTTGCCCGCACCCCACAAAAACTCTTTTCGTCTGCGAGGATCCTTCTCCTTTAACCACCAGTCCGGCTGGTCTGCCTTTGGTTTGAGGAAGTCGAAGAATCCTATAGTAAACGCTCCAGTTTAGAAGAATCTGCTGAAAAATCCCTGTGTCCTCCAAAATGCAGAGCGAAAGGATCGCCCCAATTCAGCGTGCGACGCAGGCCTGTCCGAAGGGTCGGGAGCAATCATCGACAAAATAAGTCGGCGAGTTGGCGCGGGCACCTCCACGCCTTTGAGCAACGCAGCAGCTTCGGGATAATAGGAGAAAGAGAGTAGCGTTTCGACCGGCGAACAGTCAGTCCGAAAGGGCAGCTTGCCTGTGACCAGTTCAAGGAAAATCATACCTAGCGAGAACACGTCCGAAGCCACAGAAGATCGGTAACCCCTCACGAATCGCTCCGGCGCCATATAAAGAATCGTTCCCATGTTATTGAGCGTCTTGACACACGCTTCGTGGGAGGGTGGCATACCAGCGATGGCGTTAAGCTGGGCTTGCTTAATCGAGGCAATCCCCCAATCGGCCACCATGAATATGCGAGCCATGAAGCTATTCTCACCGTGCCGCATCACGCGGTTTTCCTCAAGATCGTAAAGAATGTTTTCCGGTTTCAGGTCGAGGTGTATGACCCTATCTTTCTCGTAGGCATACTCAAGGCCACCAAGAACATCGTGAAGGATATGGAGTGCGTTTGGAAGGCTGGTCCGGTCCGTGCCTGGTATGTGTTCCAAAGTTATTCAGCCGGGGGCGAGGAGAGGAATCGAGCACTCGCCGCAGCCGACGGTGAATAACTTTGCGGCCCAGACATCCAGAAAATCCTTTTCCAAACCTTTGCGCCCGGGGAAGGTTCCTCTTGGTCGCATCGCCCCGCGCCGTTCACGGTCCGACGTGCCTAAGCCTGTGAGGCTCCAGCTCAGAACACCGGCCGGCGCGGCGGCTCGGTCCCAAACGTCTGAGAGAACTGAACCCTGCGAGGGTCCTTATACCAGGACGACGCGTGGCCAGCCGACGATGCGCAGAAAGGAACGAATGAAAACGTACAGTGAACTGAGTCACTTCGGTGGGTTGGATTGGGCCAAACATCAGCACCATGTTTGTATTCTGGATAACACAGGACAAATCCTGGAGCGGTTTTGCATCGAGCATAG
>Ga0187866_1002496_pt1 | contig 15148 bp, 9 predicted proteins | sample June2016WEW_11_1_3_FD_133013 | JGI IMG/M metagenome (GOLD analysis project Ga0187866, IMG submission 133013) | Peatland microbial communities from SPRUCE experiment site at the Marcell Experimental Forest, Minnesota, USA - June2016WEW_11_150 | ecosystem: Environmental > Terrestrial > Soil >...
CAAACCGGCCGCAGCGCTGGTGACAAGCGGAGTAGAGCACAAAGAACGACGATTCGTGAGTCTTGTCCATAACAGTTCTTTCTGAGTACCGTTGAGAAATCTCTGGCCGCACTGCAGTGACATTGCCCAAACAGACAAAGCTTAAGAGTTTTTGGCAATAAATTCAACAACTTGCCAGTCAGGCGACATCGTTGGAGAGGGCTGCTTGACAATCTACACCTTTTTCTGTTATCTTAATACCGGAAAGGGCAGAAGAACATCGACTATTGTTAGAGCTTAGGTATCGCGAGCGACGTTCCAGCGTGAATTACTCTAACAACGTGTGTAGGCCGAATTCATTGCGTTAGGGTGAGTTCGGTTTTTTTGTTTTATGTCCTTTCAGCTCGAGCAGAGGGGGAACACCATGCGAACATACCGGAATATTGCAGCGCTTGTGATTCTGTTTCACACCGTTGCAGGCGCACAGACAGTTGCCAAATACGCGGGAGAGTTTATGGCAATCGGTGTTGGCGGCCGGGCTCTTGGTCTCGGAGGTGCACATGTTGCCCTTGCGAATGATGCGACAGCCGGTTATTGGAACCCGGCCGCACTCGCGCGCATCAACTACCCTGAGGGTATCATCATGCACGACGAGCGCTTCGGAAGTCTTATCAATTACGATTTTGCAGCTGTCGCCATGCCGTATGGTACGAATGCAAGCGTCGGCTTGAGCGTCCTGCGACTTGGGGTTGACGGGATCCCGGATACACGAAACGCATGGGTCGACAATAACGGCAATGGCATTTTCGATAGCGCGGACCGCCTCGACTACGACAAGATCAGCTATTTCAACGCTACGGACTGGGCGTTCTATTTCACATATGCGAAGCGGTCTCCTTCCGGTTTCATGTATGGAGCAAACGTCAAGATAATCCGGCGAGGTCTTGCGGATCAGTCTGCGACGGGAATCGGATTTGATGTTGGGGCCCTCTATTCACCCATTGAGGATCTCTCCGTCGGTCTCAATGCCCAGGATATTACAACGACACTTGTAGCGTGGAGTACAGGACGAAACGAGCTAGTGTCCCCGACACTGAAAATCGGAGCAGCGTACGGCATCAATGCCTTCGGCGGGCGTTTCGCGCCCGCGGTCGATGTCGATGTCCGGTTTGAGAATCGCCGCTTTTCATCAATTGCGAATCTCGGTCCGGTGAGCTTCGACCCACACGCCGGGCTGGAATTTGACTACAAGAAAACAGTGGCTTTGCGTGTGGGATACAACGATGTCAAACAGTTGACACTTGGAGCCGGGCTCCATCTGCGTATGCTCGACATCGATTATTCTTTTGCGAAGTTCGCTGCGGACGAGACACTGGGGAACACTCATCGAATTTCATTGCGGTTTGTGTTACAGGATGAAAAGTTTGGGAGAGGGGCAACGCAACCGAAGGAATAAGAGCAGAAAGCCGGCCGCGCGGGCTAGCGCTTCCAATCGAACCGGCACTCCATTCCCATCCCACCCTCCGCGCGCCGAAAACGCAGAGAGATTTCATTTCCCTTGCGAAGGGTCCACACAAAGGACCAGTTCGGACACTCACCCGCCTCACAGACCCTCCTTCCTTTGTGTGTTACAACAAGTCCGAGACAAAGCAAATCACCCTTATAACGTTGAAGCGTATGCTTGATAGCCATCAGTCCTTCGCCAAACCCCCATCGCAGGACCGGTAGACGCAAGTCGCGGGATTCCCCTTCGAATAAGCCAGAAACCAGCACCCCATCCATTTTCTCAATAACTTCGGCGGTTACAACATGGTCTCTGTAAAGCAAAGAAGACAAAGCTCCGGCGCGAAGTTCTCCTCCGTCAGGAAACACATAGTCTGGTCGAAATCGAAGGTGATCGAGAACCCACAGGTCTTCGTCGTACAGCAATTGCCCGTAGAATTCATGGACGAGCAGGTTCACATGTTCCCGGGGGCGGAATTGCTGAAGAGGCAGTTCCACCAGCTCGATGCGCTGGGAGACGGTCTTTGGCAAGCATCGGAATCGTTCGCTGGCAAGTTTTGCCATGAGCGGATTTTGCTCGACGGCATATACTTTGCGGGCTCCCAGGCGCGCCAACTCAACAGCAAACAGACCAAGGCCGCAGCCCCCCTCGACACATACAGCACCGTGGATGAGCTTTGCATGAGATCGGAGCAAGGAACGATAGGCACGAGTTCGCTGCGAATCGTCGTAAATGGAAATAAAGGCCAAAAGGTCGTCGACCTCGCGAAAACGGCGCGGAGAAAGCTGATTAAGGATATCCATTGAAATGGTGAAGCCGGAAACGAATCACGTTCCGGCTTCTTTCCTGAAGAGGTCAGTGTCGCGACTGTTATTTTGTTGTCATCACGAAGACTCCGGTCCAATCCGCAGGCGGCGGATTGAGTTGATAGAGGTTCGCCCGTTGTTCATAGATTTCTGATACGCGGCATGTCGGATCGAGCTGCTTCGCCTGCTGGAAGTACGCAATCGCCTCCTGCCAGCTCCGTTCCCTGTAGAGCCGAAGTCCCTCATGATAAATCTCGAGAGATTGCTTTTGATTCTCGGTCATTTGCAGGTCTGCCGTACCAAGCAGTTCCCACACCTTGACCGGTTCTGTCTTGCCTTTTACCTGGATGAGGTCAAGCTCACGCACCTTGACCTGTCCCTTGACATGCTGATAGGTAAAATCACTGATCATGATGGCGGAGCCGTACTGCTTGTTTGCCCCCTCAAGACGAGATGCGAGATTGACGCTGTCGCCAATGACGGTATAGTCAAACCGGTCCCGTCCACCCATATTACCAACAATCATTGTCCCCGAGTTAACACCGATTCTAACCTCCAGGGCGGGCCTTCCTTCTTTTTTCCACTTGGGCCGCAGGGCTGCGAGACGTTTTTGCATGTCGAGTGACGCGAGGCAAGTACGGAGGGCATGATCCTTTTGTGCGATCGGCGCTCCCCAGAACGCCATAATAGCATCCCCCTCGTATTTATCGAGCGTTCCCTCATGTTTGAGAACGATGCTGGTCATTTCGTCGAGGTACTCGTTGAGCAACTCCACCAGGCCTTCCGGCTTGGTATAGAATTGTTCGGAGATCGTTGTGAAACCGGCAATATCAGAGAAGAATACCGTCAGCTCGCGCCGATCACCGCCCAGTTTTGCTTTCTCCGGGTTTGCCACCAGCTCGTTGACGACAGCAGCGCTGATGTATTTACTAAACACGTTCTTGATCAGCGCTTTCTGCTGCCGCTCGGCGAGGTACTGATAGACAGCAGCACCGAGATAGGCGAGTACAACGGCAAGGCTGGGGTACACAATGTTCACAAGCGTGCTGTCGTTCATGAAGGAACGAACGGCAATCTCGAAGACCGCAAATATAAGGAGAGCCGCGATCGCGAGAGAGGCAACCTCAAGGAGAGCAACAAACCGGACCTTTACCTGTCTGACTCTGAGGATGATGAGGAACGAGATCAGGGAGAGGAAAACAATCAGCGCCAATTCAAGGTTTGGGTCGGCGCGGCGAATGTAATTTTGATCAAGAATATTCTGTATTGCCGTTGCGTGAATTTCCACCCCGTTCATATTGCTTGTGCCGTCTGGATTCGGGATAGGGATGGCATGAAAGTCACGCTCCTCCGGCATCGTAGAACCGATGATGACAATCTTTCCCTTCAGCGCGCTATGTACTTCGTCGTCGATATCAAACTGGTTGATATCTGCGCCGACCTCCAGCTCTTCCTTCGTTTTGAAAGTGGAGTCATCAATGACTTCTTGAAACTTCAAATACCGGAAGGTGCCGCTCGGTCCGTAGTAATTGAGCATAAACGAGCGGCCGTCGATTGTCGGTATAACCCGGTCGCCCAAGACGAGGTTTCGACCCCGGACCGCTGCAACCGCCGTGTCAGGGAGGTTGAATGCAATATTGAGTGCCGCAAAACCAAGTGTTGGAGTGAGGAAATTCCCAATCGCCATCATCGGATAGTAGCGGCGCGCCACGTCGTCCCGGTCCTTCCCCGCGATATTGGTGATACCAACTCGCCGTCCTGCTTTATAGAAGTAGTTACCGTATGCCCGATCGAGAGTGCTCAGTGTATACTTTCCGCCGCCAGTGGATTCTTCACTCTTTGCAGCCAGAACGATATTGTTGTACTTGCTCATCACGTTCTCGAACGCCGCATCGGTGACACTATCGCGCTTTGAATCAAAGGTCACATCAAGCACGACGCCAAGGACGCCGGCATGTTCAAGATTTTCGATGACGTGCGCGTAATACGACCGCGGAAAGGGAAACGTCTCTGGAAGCGCGGCCAGATCCTTGTCGTCAATGCCGATGATAATGACGTTGGCAAGTTTCGGATCCCATTGCTCGCCACTACTCTTCTGGCGATCGTATCGCTGCTGGTAGCGATAGTCGGTCGTGAGGTGGTCGACATTTTGAATAGACCCAGGATCTGCAACGCGGAGGAGGGCTACAAAAATGCCGATCGCCAACCCGATTCCCGCTTTCACCAGAAGGGGCAGGATGTGCTTTTTGAATGAGTATGAGGCCATGGACGCCTTTCCGAAATCGAACTCAGAAACTGAAACGATAGACGAGACTCATGATATTGTCATCTTTGTATCCCGAGTTTTGGATGTAGTCATACTGAAACGCGAGGGCGTGGCTGTTTGTAATGGAGTAGTCAAGTCCCCCCTGAATCAGCGTCCTGTTAATATCGCCGGTGGAAGTGCTGACAGTCGTGGTGACACGGAGCTTGTCCTCGAGGAGCCGGTACTGGGCGTTCAGAGAGAATGACGTCAATTTGAACTCGACCAGCGGCAGGTTGGCAAGAGAAGTAGAAGCAAGAGCCGCGCTCTGGCTCATGTTCGTATTAAACGAGAGCGTGGTCTGCAGCGGGATCTGGAAAATCGTCGTGAGAGATCCGAAATAACTGTTGTTCTTCGAGTCACCCCTGTTGAGTCCCACCGGGAGATTGTCTGTCTTATCGGAGAGGTTCAAGCCAACCGATAGGTTGTGGCGTGCGCCAAATGTGAAATCGTAATTGAGCTGGAAAGAGATGCGGTTGGTCTGGTCATCGGCCGCAAAGAGCTGTTGCAGTGAATCCTTGAGGTTAGCATCGCTCTTGCGGGTCAGGATGCCGTAGCCGAGTGTGAACGACGGAAGATCGCTCGCAGGGAACACAGTGAGTGAGCCATTGATATTTCCGTATTTCGTGGTTGCAACCTTTTGCTGCGCCGTATTGTCCTGACGTTGCTCATAGGAGAGGCTGAGGAGCGCCCTGTTTTGGAACATCCGAATGCGGTCGGAGAGCGCAAGACCCTGAATGTCGGCCTGGAGGAACTCGTTGCCAAAAGATTGATATGCGTTACCGCGCTGATAGTATTGGGCCCGGACGAAGTTGCTGAAATAATTCATCGTCAGCAATCCGTCATAGGCAACCCCCGGAAGTCCATGGCCGACCGGGTTGAGCGGGAACAAATACTGGTTGATCGTCATGAATTTGCTGGCGTCGTCAGCAAGCTTTTTCAGATCATCGGCATCAGCTTGTCGATCGGCCTTCTGGCTCGCCGTTAGGGTTGGATCATTCTTGCCCGCCATGAGGTCGTAATCGGACTGCTTGAAGGTTCCATTGGTAATGTCGGTGTTCGTTAGACTCAGCGCCGCCTGTCCCTCAAGACGGAACCGCTGGTCATCGAACGCGATCACTATATCAGGGCCGGCCACGAGGTTTTGCTGTGGCGTGAGGCCGTAGCGGATCGAAGAGATATCATCTTTGGAATTCATGTAGGTAAGGCCGAACTGAAAATTCTCTCCGGATCCGAAGCTTGGTCTGATAGCGAAAAAGTTACGGGTAAATGTCCCGGCCTGGAACAGGGAATAGGTGAGACCGGATTTCTGGAGCGTATTGCTTGGACGTGATTGCAGCGCTGTCGAATCTTTGAATGTCGTGTCACGGAGCGCAATTCCTTCGATGCTGCGCATTGTCTGGCCGTACGTAACATCGACATTGAAGAACTTGAGGAATAGGTTGGCGGAGACGCCGCGTACCCGCTGACCGCTCACAATATTAGTCGGGAATTTCGGAAAAGCGTCGCCCACCTGTACCTTAAAGAAATCCATGTCTGCATAAGCCATGAAGCGATCCTGCGGTTGGCGGTCAGATTTTTCTTCGTTGGTAAGAAACACGTTGGAGCCAAAATTAAACGACGATCCGAGGGAACCGAGTGCGCGCACCTGACCGCGGACAAACGTATTCTTGGTCGCTGCAACATCTTCGTTTCGGAATTCAAGCTGTCCGTCGAGTCCCATCTTCAAGCGCGATTCACGCGCTGCGATTGCGGCGGCGGTGGAGAGATTGAAATTTGATTCGATCGAATGATAAGGGGAGCCCTTCATGTCATAGAGATCGACGCGCAGGAACTGCACACCAAGACTCAACGGTCTGGGAAAATTAGCCGGTGAGTACAGGATGACGTCGTCCGAGAAAAGGGCCTGAGGCGTGACATCTATGCCGTTGAGAAACAGCTTCGTCGCCTTCCTGTCGACATTTTCCGAAGCGTAATACAACGAAACCGCGATCACAAGATCCTCACTTGCGACGGTCTCTCCCTGCTCAGGGCTCAGAAGCCGGACTTCGAGAGCCCTTGGGTCAACAGGTTTCACCGTTGCTTTCAACGGCGTGGATTCAGCGTTCTCGATCGGATAGGTTTCCGTGTGGCCCGAGGTCTGAACGAGAATGTAGTACTCGATATAGGGGGGGAGAACATACTGTCCGCCAATCGTCAATGAAGCCGAGTTTCCCGCGAGCAACATCTCTTGTTGCCGGTATTCGGACTCGCCAAAGCCGCGATACCGAAGGATCACACGTTCAACCGAACCACTCGGTGTGAACTCGACGCTAATTGGCAATGGTTGGTTTTGGCTCACAACCGGCGCGTTCACGCGCAGCACGACGGAACTTACCTGTGCCTCGACTTCGAGGAACGCCACACACAACAGGCAAAGAACAGTCGCAAGGGAAACAAAGGCGCGATTCATGAGAAGTCTCCGAGATGTTAGAGTGAGAATAGGAAAGGCGATTTGACAGATTGATTTGAAACAGAGACGGCAGGCTGTTAAACCTGCCGTCAATGTATAAAAAGCAACCTCAAGAAGCAATGAACTGCGGTGGCGGTCCGGCAGACCTACTCCTCGTAGGAAATTTGCAGGAACCGCTGTTCTCCTGTGGGAGATGTAACCGGAATTTTGAGGTACACCACCCTTGGTTTGATCGGTAAGATGTATGGATTCGAATCGGGATTCGTATCCGGGAACGTATAGGTCGTTCCATTCGAGCCGCGCATCGAGAAGTAGTACTCGAATTTCTTCGTCGTTCCAGCATGGATATCAGTCGCCGGAATAAGGCCCGTGACAGTAAGATCCTTGATAGTCATGGTGAGCTGTTTGAAAGAGGTCTCGCCCTGGTTTCTGTAGAAGAGAGTTGACTGCGTAATCTCGACGGGCGGGTTTGCCAGCGCAACATTAAGCTGGGCTGCCACACCGGACGTAAGCGTGCTGCCCGAAGGTAGGCTCAGCGTGAACTTCGTCGATGTACCGGGTTGGCCGTTTCCGCCCCCCTGCTGGGTTGTGTCGACGACTCCCTGATTGACACCGGAATGGGGATTGTTGTCATTCAGCTCGTGATGCGATGCAGTGTCGACTTTGCAGCCTCCAGAGCGGTCAATACGGCCGGTCATGCCCGGCGTAACATCCACCTTGCATCCACTCGAGGTGTGCGAAAACTCTGCTATTCCAGTGATAATTGTGATATCAGCCTGGCCGAGTCCAGGATCGAACCCGGTGCCACCTTCCGTGCCGCGGATCGATGCAACCGAGATCGGTGATGTAAACCGGAATTGCTCGGTCTCCTGTTTTTTGACTTCGAACGAAGTTCGACCGCGCTCGATATAGACATCGCGATTGAGAATCTTCCCGCCGACAACCTCGCCGGAAATCGTGATGATCGATTTCTCGCGCACGGAGACTTTTGATTCGTCAGCGAACTTGATCATCGCAAACGATTTTTCCTGTGTGCGGACTTCGTATCCGGCTTTGAGCTCGGAGAGAAGCACCGCTTTCGTCCAGCCCTGTGTCCCGCCGGCTCGACGCTCAACGGTGTTCACGACCTTCATGATATAGGCCGCGACCGGCTTCTTGTCCTGGAAGTTCCATGCCGGAGCCGCGAGCAGGGCAGCAACGATGACAATGATGACAAGTGTAAATGATCGTTTCATCGGAAACTCCTCCATCCAAGAAATTATTGGGTTACAACCCCGGCTTTGATTTGGACGTTTCGACCCGTAAGGCTTCTGAGAAATGTAAGCACATCCGGGAGTTGGATTGTCTTCTGTGTGCCGTTGTCCCCTTCTTGGAGGTAAAATGAGCTGGTAAGATTGATCGTGTATCCTGCGTTCGCCAGGTTCTGATACGTTGATCCAACTGGATCAGGAGCGTTCGCGAGAGCATCGACAAGCCGACCGTATGCCGGATCGCTTGGCACAACCGTGAAGGACCAGATGGGGCTCTTTTTTACATCACTTGAGGAGGCGTATGACCCAAGGAAAAGCCATGAGTATTTTCTTCCCGCGGTCCAGGGGCGAGCTGCAATGCCGGGGTTCACCGCGTTGAGCTGTTTGTTCCCGATATCTCTCTGACTGTACTGCACATCAACGACCTTCAACGGTGAATTCAGGTCCGCCGTAGCATCCTCGGGCGATTGAGTCAGGCTTGAATGCTCGAACACCAACAAGCGCCCGCCGATGGAAATATCAAAGTTGAAATAAACACTTACCGACTGAGGAACCCGTTCGCCGTTCACTGGGGATGAAAGATTCAGCGTCGCTTCGTTTGTAGAGGTGGCGCTAATTACTATCGGAAAAGACTGGGAGGCAAGCATCTTTCCCGTAGCGGCGTCGTTCAGGACGGCTGAAATCGTGTAGATGCCTGTCGGAATTGACGTGACACCCTCTTTCATCTTATCAGCCATACCGTCAATGCATGGTTGAACGGTGGTTGAAGACTGAACGCCGATTCCCGATGATCCCGTAAAGTCGGATGCACCAAGATCGCGTCCTGAGCCAGTAATATCAAAAGGCACCGTATTTGCAGTTGCAATTTGAGTGTTGCATTCGGCTACGCTGGATCCCGTTGCTGAGACGGCAATAGATAGCTGGACACGTTGTGATTTGGTCAGCGCCGGGGAAACCCGGACATGAAGAACCTGACCCGCCACATCCGTCTTCAGCTTCCTGTCAAGGCCAATGTATTTAGTCAAATCGACAGTGCCGCTTGGCAAGCCTTCAAACTGGAGAGCAAAGCTTGGTGTCTGGGCATGGGAGGAGGGAGCGAAGAGGCACGTAATCCCCATTACCGCAAGGACAGCACCAATGCGCAACAAACTCTCCCCACCAGCCAACAAGAGTTTTTTCATAAATATCCCTCCTTAATGGTTAAGACGGTTTGTCGTAAAAGTAAGAATCTCAAGACTCAATGGGAGTGCGCAAAATCACACAGAGAGAGGTCAAAAACGAATGATGTCATTATACAGAACGAAGGCCATAAAAACAAGCAAAAGGATGAAGCCCGCTTGTTGGAGGGCGATCTTCACTTTCGCTGGAATCTCGCGACGAAAGATGCCCTCGTAGACCAAAAACATGGCATGGCCGCCGTCCAGAGCCGGGAAGGGAAAAAGATTGATAATCGCAAGGCTCAGACTCAACAGGGCCATAAACCCGAGAAAATTAATAATGCCGACCTCCGCAGAGCGGGTTGCCATCTTGGCGATCATAATTGGCCCGGCGACCGATTTTGAAAGCGAAACACGCCCAACGAAGATCTGGTAGATGCCCTTCACACTCATCCAACTCACGTTCCAGGCGTCTTTGATCCCCTCGGGTAACGCAGCGAAAAGCGAATAGCGGACATTCTCATACGGTCCGTTGTATATTTGGCTGAATCCAACACCGATTTTGCCGTCGATCGTAGGAGTAAGTCGCGCCTCTTTTATTTCCCCATCCCGCTTCCATTTGATTGTTACTTCCTTGCCCGCGTATTGCTTGACAATCCCCGGAAGCCCATAGTACGAGATTGGCTGGCTGTTCATTTCAAGGATGACGTCGCCCGGCTTCAGACCCGCCTGGTCGGCGGGCTTGCCGGTTTCCACGCTTCCTACGAGGGGAACAATCCCGAGCGGGTAAAAGCCCAAACCGCTCTCGAGAATCTCCGACGTAAGCGGTCGACCGATTTTCAGACTCGTCGATTCGCCGCCGCGTTTGATGTTGACGGTGAGATTCCCTGAGAGAGCGTCAGAGTAAATGAGATTTTCGACTTCCTCCCAATGCGCAGTGGGTTCGCCATTGACATTGACAATGATATCGCCCATCTGGAAGCCGGCCTTTGCCGCCGGACTTTCCGCGATCACGTAACCGACTTCAGTCACCGGTTTGACCGACTTTCCCTGAATAACAATGATTCCCCAGAAAATGAAAATTGCCAGCAAGATATTCATGAACACGCCGGCGCAGATCACAATCATTCTCTGCCAGATTGGCTTTGCCCGAAACTCCCATGGTTTTGGGTCTTCGTTGATAAACTCTGTGTCGAAGCTTTCATCCACCATGCCGGCGATCTTCACATAGCCGCCGATGGGAATCCAGGAAACACAGTAATCCGTGTCACCGATTTTCTTGCCGAAGGCGCGGGGAGGAAAACCGATGCTGAAGCGGTCCACGCGCATACCAAAGAACTTGGCTGCCAGAAAATGACCGAGCTCGTGAACGAGCACCAGGATGCCGATGACGACGAGGAAGTAGAAAAGAGTCGGAAAGAAATCCATGTAAGTCTCAATTAGGCAAGTACTTGATGAAAACTGGCCATTCGGGCCTTACTGTAATACCGAAATTACTGCAAAAGAGTTCCTACAAAATTGCGGGTTTGTTGATCTGTTTCGATAATATCCTGAATATCCGGGTTTGGCCGTGTCTTATGGAGCGTCAAAGCACGCTCAATCACGGTAGGAATCTTGTCGAATGAGATTCTGTGATTCAAGAAAAAGTCCACGGCGACCTCATTGGCGGCGTTGAGGACCGCCGGAGCCGTTCCCCCCAGCGCAAGAGCGTCGTATGCCAATCCCAGACATCGGAATTTGTCCCGGTCGGGCTCAAAAAAGGTCATTGATTGTAGTGCCGGAAAATCAACGCGCGGCCCATTCATTGGCCAACGCTCCGGATACGAGAGAGCGTACTGAATGGGAAGCTTCATGTCGGGAATGCCGAGCTGGGCCTTCACAGAGCCGTCAACGAATTCAACCATAGAGTGTATAATAGACTGCGGGTGTATGACGACTTGAATTCGATCGCCCGGTAAACCGAACAGCCAGTGTGCCTCGATCACCTCAAGCCCCTTGTTCATGAGGGTTGACGAATCGATCGTAATCTTGTTTCCCATTTTCCACTTTGGATGATTGAGCGCCTCCTCAACCGTCAACGTGGAAAAGGACTCTGCGGGGATATTCAGGAATGGTCCGCCCGAGGCCGTCAGAAGTAGTTTTGCCACCCTGGACCGATCTTCGCCAACAAGGCATTGGAAAATCGCACTGTGCTCGCTGTCAACGGGGAGGAGATCGACCCCATACTCACGGACGAGCGACATGATGAGGCTGCCTGCGACAACGAGGGTCTCCTTATTGGCGAGCGCAATTCGCTTCCGGTGCCGAATTGCCGCGATCGTCGGCTTCAAGCCGGCGAATCCAACCAGCGAACTGATGACGATATCGACATCCTCGCGGGTGACAACGTGTTCAAGCCCCGACGTTCCGGCCAACACTTCGACGGAGCCGCCAACGCGCGTCTGCAACCTGGACGCCTCGCTCTCATCGAGCACCACAACTCCCTTGGGACGGAACAGGTTGATCTGTTCCTGAAGCAAATCAATGTTCCGGTTCGTTGTCAGGTACGCGGCATGGAAGAGCTCGGGAAAACGCCTGATCACCTCCAGGCTGTTTGTACCGATCGATCCTGTTGAACCAAGAATCGCGATATTCTTGCACGTGCTCATGTTCTCTGAAAAAGGTAAGCAAATTCACATGGCAATGCAACCAACGCCGATGCATCGACGGATGACCTTGGAACGAAGAATGACAACGGTGGTGTTAGAGGAGAGAAGAACGGTTGGTTTGATTACTGCGGCGTTTTTTGATAAGTTGTCAATGATTGCACCATGAAAACCATCACTCAAATTGTCTCTGCTTGGCTCACGAGGAGCAGTTGGCGATTTTTTTTCGCCATCTTCACTCTCAGCGCCGTAACGCTTTCTTCAAGCGCACAACAAGTGGATATCGTCGCGAGGCTGCGTCTGGCACAAAGCTTTGAGCAGGCAGGCGAGTGGGACCGCGCAGCGACGCTGTACGAATCTTTGCTTGAAACGCAACCACAGAATTTTGTTGTTCTGGAAGGTCTGCGGAGGGCATACACAGAGCTGAAGCAATACGATAAAGCCAAGGATCTTGTACGTCGACAACTCCTTGGAAACCCCGCCGACGAAAATCTTCTCTCCATCCTTGGAGGGCTGTACGACCTGGCTGGCGAGCCACAAGTGGCGGATTCCATTTGGCACGTTGTGATCAGGAAGGATGTGAAAAATGCAAACCTCTACCGCCTGATCGCTGCACAGTTGATCGAACACCGGCAATATGATAAAGCAATTGCGCTGTATCTGGAGGGGCGTGAAGCGACAAAGAATCAGACTCTCTACACGGAAGAACTCGCGTCGCTCTATGGAGCCTTGCATCAGTATGAAGCTGCAACACACGAGTTTGTCAAAATCCTGCGGACAAATCCACAGCAGGTAACCTACATACAATCAAGATTGTCATCCTTCACCGGTCAAGAAGAAGGGCGGCTGGCGGCTCTGAACGTCTTCAGGTCAGAGGTGGCGCGATTTCCCGACGAAGTGCCATTGCACTCTGTTCTCGGATGGCTCTCCATGGAGGGGAAACAGTTCGACGCAGCGCTTGATCAATATCGGATTATCGATCGCCTCACGAAGGCTAACGGGTTCGAGATTTTCCAGTTCGCTCAACGTGCTGCGCAGGAGCACGCAAATCAGGCAGCTGCAAAGGCCTTCCGGGAGGTGGTTGAGGGCAGGGCTCCCCAGAACATACTTGCCTCTGCACGGTTTGGCTATGCCCGGGCTGTCGAAGAGCTCAGCGTCGGGAACGATACTCTTGCCAGTGTCACCGGTCAGGCGCCACCTACCGTTGGACGGGGGACGGCCGTCTCGGAGACACAGCCGACATTCCAGGGAGCGCTAACGCTTTATGAGTCGCTGATCAACGATCAACCCAACACGGAGACGGCAATGCAAGCCCTCTACCGGATTGGTACAATACGGTTTAGCCGGTTCTTCGACCTCAACGGCGCGTTGGCTGCGTTCGATAGAATAAGAACAATGCCGTTTAGTTCGAACCTGGTCTATGAAGCCACGCTTAGCATGGCTGAAGTCCAGACCGCGAGAAACGACCTTGGCAAAGCACGCGAAGAATACATCCGCCTCGTAAAGGGCTCACCGGATCAATACCGGGACCGGATTCTCTTTTGCATAGCTGAGCTGGATTATTTTGAAGGCCAGTTTGATTCGGCGACCGTCCTTCTGCAACGGATCAGCAGCAATGCAGCGAACGATCTGACGAACGATGCGCTCCAGCTTCTCTACTTTATTCAGGAGAACAAGGGCGCCGGCCAGGCCGCGCTGACGGAGTTTGCGGCGGCGGACTTGCTGGTTCGCCAGCGGAAATACTCGGAAGCGCTTGCGCGTTTTCAATCTGTGGCGCTTCACTATCCGGGCACATCGCTGGTCGACGACGCAACGATGCGAAGCGGAGAGATGAATCTGCTCCTCGGTCGTGTTGAGGATGCGCTGGTGGTTTTCAGGAAGGTGGCAATCGACATGCCGACGAGCATTCTGCGGGATCAGGCGCAAATGCGAATTGGCGAAGTGTACGAAAACAGGTTAAAGAATAAACAGAAAGCGATCGAAGCGTACGAGGAAATCCTGGCAAACTTCCCGACATCGCTTTTTGTCGAGGAGGCGCGAAAACGAATACGACTTCTGCGGGGAGACTCCATTTAGAGCAGGGAAGAGACGATGCTGATGCGAACATTGAGATCTGGATTGGCTTGTGGCTTGTTGCTGCTGGTCATTGGGACGTGGAGTGCCGCGACCGGACAGTCCAAGCTGCTGATACCGATGGACTTGAAGCAGACCGATCACCTAAAGGCGTACGGCATTGCCTTTTGGGTGCTTCAGCGTAACGGGGAAGTGGATTGGCTTCTCAACTTTAGGGGGGGATCGTTCCTGACCGACTACAGTGATGTGCTCGCGCGCGAGTGTAGAATCCGCGGCGTTCTCTTCGAGCCGGCCAGTGCGACTGACGCGGCAACCATCTATGCAGAGGTACAGCGCGAGGACAACAACATGGATGTCGTACGCCTCGAAAAGGCGCCAAAGATCGCTGTCTATGTTCCACCGAATTTCAAACCATGGGATGATGCAGTAACGCTGGCGCTCGAATACGCTGAGATTCCTTACACAAAAGTGTGGGATGACGAGGTGCTCTCCGGAAAGCTGGCCGAGTACGATTGGCTGCACCTTCACCACGAAGACTTCACCGGTCAGTACGGAAAATTCTATTCCAACTACCGCTTCGCTCAATGGTACATTGATCAGGGGCTTCTCTATGAGAAGGAGGCAAAACGACTCGGCTTCAAAAAAGTCTCCGAAGAAAAGAAAGCGGTCGCCCGCACAATTAAAGATTTCATTGGTGGCGGCGGTTTCATGTTTGCAATGTGCTCGGCCACGGACAGCTATGACATCGCTCTCGCGGCGGAACGAGTAGACATCTGCGATGTCATGTTTGACGGCGATCCGCCGGACCCTGACGCCCAGAAAAAACTGGATTTCAGCAAAACGCTAGCCTTCGAGAACTTCAAACTCGACATGAACCCGATGCGATATGAGTACTCGGACATCGACATTCCACCGAGCGATCCGCCCCCCGTTCGCGATCCAAATACAGACTACTTTACACTGTTCGAGTTCTCGGCGAA
>Ga0187866_1002501_pt1 | contig 15129 bp, 12 predicted proteins | sample June2016WEW_11_1_3_FD_133013 | JGI IMG/M metagenome (GOLD analysis project Ga0187866, IMG submission 133013) | Peatland microbial communities from SPRUCE experiment site at the Marcell Experimental Forest, Minnesota, USA - June2016WEW_11_150 | ecosystem: Environmental > Terrestrial > Soil >...
ATGGAAAACCGTGTGCGAACTGATGATCTGGCTGATGATGACATCGTCGCCCACGCCCGCCCTGGCCATTGCCTTGATGTCGGCGGTGCCCAACGGCTGGCCTTGTTCGACGCGCACATAAGTTTGCGGCGCCTGCGCGCGCAACTGCGCCTGCTGCTCCTGGTCCATCTGATGTCCCATCAAGCCACCGGCAATCACGCCTGCCGCCGCGCCAATCAAGGCACCCTCGCCGCCGTACCGCGGCCCGCCAATCGCCGCACCTGAAATCGCGCCAATGGCGCCGCCCATCAATGCGCCGGTGCCGGTGTTGTCCGGCGTGCCTTCCGGTGTTTCGCAACCGGTCAACACCACCGCGGTCACCACCACTGCCAGAGTCAAAGGATGCCATTTCATAATTCGAGTCTCAGTTAACCGACACCAAACAATGCCTGCTTATTCAAAAAAAATCAACTGCCGCCTCACCTGGATCATGGGAGGTACACCCTGAGCCGCCCTCAAGTCGGCGATGAAACTGTGCCGGAAACCACGTGAAAAATCAACGGGCTGAATTCGCCCTGGTGATTTGCTGGAGAAGTTCCTCGGCCCGGGTGCGCAGCTTTGTTTCGACCGTGGGCAGGAGCAGGGCGGTCAACGTCTGACGCGCCGCTTTCAGGTCCTTGTTCCTTGCCTGCGCGTCAGCCAGCGCGAGCAGGTAATACGGATTTTCCGGTTCCAATTGGACGGCCAGTTGCAGGTGTTGCGCCGCCAGCGGGAGATTTTCGCCCTGCGCCATTTCGAGGATGCCGAACAATTCATGCGACGGTCCGAAGTTTGGCATGAGCATGATGGATTTTAACAGTTCGCTGTGGATTTCCGCTGCCGTTTCCCTGGGAAGTGAACCGCGCCCGCCTTGGGCGTCGGCGCTGAACCGGAACTTCAACCAGGCATAAAGATAGTGCGCGAGGAAACTGCCGGAACCACGTTGCCACGCTTCTTTGAATTCACGCAACGCCTTGTCGGTCTGGTCGTGCCGGACGGCGAGCAGGCCAAGTCCTTCGTAGGGCAGGGGACTGGCGGGCGCAAGCTTTTGTGCGTCGGTGAAATATTTTTCTGCGTCTTCGAGGCGATCAATGCGGAACAGTTCATCGCCCAGGCGGAAATAATTTTCCACCGGCGTGAGGTTGCGCGTGGTGAAGGGCTTGGCCGCGGCGACGTTTTCCGGCAAGTTGAATTTTATGGGCGCAAACCGGCCGCGGGCCAGATAGCGGCGCAGTTCAGTTTCCATCGCCGGCAGGGTGGTCTGCAACGCATTGGTGAAGGCCTGCACAGGAGGTTGTCCGTCGCGCAAGAGCGCGGTGAAATTTCCGAAACGCGAACGGTAACCGGGATTGTCTCCGGCCATCAGAAAATGCGTGAGCAGCCATGATTCGGCGTAGAAGACCCCCTGGCGCTCGCGCTCGTTGTATTGCGGCGAATCGTGCTTGACGGCGAAGAGTTCGGCCAGCGGCATCAGCGGTTCGTGCGCGAGCAATTGCAGGTGATGGTCAATCGGCCGGGCGATGAGGGCGGTGTAGCCGGTTGCGGTGAAAGTGGAATAAACCTCGGCCATGCCTTCCTTGAGCCAGATGGGCCAGATGCGGTCGTTGCGCCGGAACAGCAGGTGGGTGTATTCATGGAAGACGACCGGCATTTCCACCGAAGCGGCACCGGCTTCCGGCAGGGAAAGCACGATGAGGTTTTCGTCGTTGCCGCGTTGGAAGAAGCCGGCGAGGTTTTCCGGCTGGCCCTGGTAAAGCGGCAGGAACGGTTTCATGGATTCGTGGTCGGGAAAGGCCATCACCACAATCGGCGGTGAGGCGACCGCCTGCGACCCGGCCAGCAGCGCGAAGGCTTCGCAAAACTCCTCCAGTTGCCCGGCGACCTTATTGACTTCCTGCGGCGCGCCGCAACTGTAGATGTTGAAATGCGCGGTGCGCGTCTCGAACCACTGTCGCCGCACGAGCGGAACGTCGCCGGCATCGGCTGGTGACGCGGGGAAAAATCCCACCGCCAGCAACGCAGCCGGAATCCAAAACAGTTGACGGTTCATGGTCACTCAGAGTTTAAGCGACCATTGGGCGGATGTCATCCGCTGTCGTTGCCTTTTCACATGCGAATTCCCATTTCATCATTCAAAGATTGAATCGTTGAGCCGGTTTTCAGCCGGTTTTTGAAACAAAACCGGGAGCTGCCGGGTTATCCAGTTGAGATATGAGAAGGTTTTACATGAAACCAAAAGTGAATCCGGCGTTCAAAGTGGCGCAGCCGCTGCCGGTGCTGGCCGCGCTTCCACAACTTAAAACCACCGGGGCGCGTCCCTGCCGGTCGGCGGCTTCGGCGCCGCCGTATGGAAGCGGGTTGGATTTTCCGGGCATGAAATTGGATGAAAAAAGCTGCAACCCGGCCCAGGAGCCGCCCCCGGGCAATTTATTATGCAAGAATTTTGCATTTACCAACCTTCCGCAGGTAGTATGAGTCCCGGACGGTCACGGCCCGGCCATGACAAATGCACAGCAGTTCGAGACGTTCATGCGGAATTACCAGAACATGGTATTTAGCACGGCCATGCGTTTGCTCACCAACCAGACTGAAGCTGAAGACATCACCCAGGAAGTGTTTCTGCGGGCGTATGAACGTTTCGGCGAGTTGCGGGGCAGCCCGACGGCGGGCGGCTGGCTCAAAACTGTGGCCACTAATCTCTGTCTGAACCACCTTTCCCGTTATCGCTCGCGCTGGAGTTTCTTTTCCGAGATTTTCACCGGCGACCCCGACACGGGCGAGGAGCGGGAGGTGGAGTTTGCCGCCGAAGGCGACGCGGGCGAAGAACTGGCGGCGCGGGACCGGCACGAATTGGTCGAGCAAGCCCTGCAAAAGCTGCCCACGGCGCAACGGGTGCCACTGGTGCTTTACCACCTCGAAGGATTGCGTTACGAGGAAATCGCCGAGAAACTCGGCGTGTCGCTGGGCAAGGTGAAGACGGACATTTTCCGTGGTCGCGAGACCCTGCGAAAAAAGTTGCGTCTTACTTTGGACGCGGAAGACAGGCAGACTTGATTGACATACATGAATCCGGATTACGACAAACGATTGGAAGCGGAGATCAGCCAGGAGCTGAAGGCCCTGCCGGAACTGGCAGCGCCGGTCGCGCTGGTGAACCGCGTCATGGCCGCGCTCGAGCAACGCGCCACGGTTCCCTGGTATCGCCGTTCGTGGCAGACGTGGCCGGCAGCCCTGCAAACGGCATCACTCGGCGTGTTGCTGGCGCTGTTCGGCGGACTTTGCCTAGCCGGTTGGGAGCTGTCGCAGACTGAAGCCGCCACGCTGGCAGTACACCGGGTCGGAGAATGGTTTTCCGGACTCAGCGTGGTTGGGAACACGTTCAATGTGCTGGTGAATGCAGCGGCTCTGGTGGTGAAAAAGCTCGGCACGGGTTTTATCATCGCGTGCCTGGTCCTGGCAGGGCTGGGATACGCCCTGTGCATCGGATTGGGCACGGTTTATTACCAACTCGCCTTCGCCAAACGTAAGGAATGCAAATTATGAAAACAACAAAACAGACCAGGCTGGTTTTATTGGCCTGCGCGTGGAATTTGTCACTGGCACCGTTGTTGACGGCGCAGGAATCAAATACCACGGCCCCGTCAACGGGCATTGTTTCCAACGCACCCACCGCTTTCGTCACCAATGCGGTGGCAACGAATCTGGAAACCGGGAGCGGAGGCCGGCCACAGCCAATCGTGATGTTTGGTCAGGATGTGGAATTGAAGGCCGGGGATGCGGCGGAAGCGGTGGTGGTCATCGGTGGCTCGGCCAAAGTCCACGGGAAAGTTCGTCAGGCAGTCGTCACCATTGGCGGCAACTCGGAGGTGGATGGGGACGTGGGTGACGCTGTGGTTGCGGTCATGGGTGATGTTCACATTAAGTCGGGGGCCAGAATCCACAGGGACGCCGTGGCGGTCCTGGGCACGCTTTCGGTGGATCCCGGAGTAAAAATAGGCGGCGATGCGGTGTCGGTCGGCGGCCATCTCAATCTCGCGAAGGGCGCAACGGTCAAAGGCAGTAAGGTGAACGTTGGATTGCCGATGCTGTTCCCGAGAGCCGGCTGGCTGTCCAAATGGGTGAAGTATTGCGTCTTTGAGTTGCGGCCGCTGGCGCCCCAGGTTGGATTTGTCTGGATCGTCGCGGGCGTGTTCTTTTTGCTTTACCTGTTCATTGCGGTGGTCTTTCCGCGGCCCGTTCAAGCGTGCGTTGACAGTCTGACCCGGCGGCCGGCCACCACGTTCCTGATGGGACTGCTGACAAAAATTCTCGTGCCGATTGCGGTCTTGATTCTGGCCATCACGGGAATTGGGCTGGTGGTCGTGCCGTTTTTGGCGACGGCCCTGTTTTTAGCCGCGGTTGTAGGCAAAGTCGCGATTCTGGAATGGCTCGGAATGCAAATTGGACGGCGCTTGGGAAGCGGGTTTCAAAGGCCGTTGGTGGCATTCCTGATCGGCTCGCTTCTTCTCACGTTGCTTTACCTCGTCCCCATTTTGGGACTGTTGACCTACACCATCTTCAGTGTTTGGGGTTTGGGTTGCGCGGTCACCACCCTCTTCAGCCGGACGCGCCGGGAAATGCCGGAGGAACCAACGGCCCCACCGCCGGCTTATGGACCGCCACCAGCCATGGCCGCCATGGCGGCCAGGCCAACGACCGGCACGCCGCCAATCCATTCCGGAGTCGTTCCGGCCGCAACCTCGGAAGCGCCGATTGCATCGGTTGTCCCACCGCCGGGCGGGCCGCCGGTTCAAACAACTCACGCCGCGGCACCGGCCGCCCCACCAATACAAGGTGAGTCATCATCGTATCCGCGGGCCGGGTTTTGGGAACGCATGGGCGCGGCATTTCTGGATGTCGTGCTCGTGTGCATTCTCGGCGGCATGGCCGGCGGATTGTTTGGACATCACGTCAACTTCCCGTTCAAACTTATCATCGCGCTGGCCTACTTCGCCGGCATGTGGGCATGGAAAGGAATGACGGTGGGTGGTGTGGTGCTCAGGTTGCAGGTGGTGCGCCAGGACGGCGGGCCGCTCACGTTTCTGGTGGCGCTGGTGCGCGCGCTGGCCGCGGCTTTTTCGGCGGTGGTCCTTTTCCTCGGGTTCTTCTGGATTGCGTGGGACAATGACAAACAAGGCTGGCACGACAAAATTGCCGGCACCGTGGTCGTCCGGCTGCCCCGCTCCATGCCTTTGGTGTGTCTTTGAGCGGCAGTCAACACGCCGTTTTGGAGCCGAATCGCCATCCTGATCAGGGGAATTTCCTTTTCTTCAACCGAATTGTTGTTGTCCGGTTATTTGAAAATAACCTAGCGTTTTAGCGTCGGACTGCTGACGCGTGGCCACCAAAATCTCATCAGGGACGAACTGCTGCGAAATCAATCCTTTGATTATGATTGAAAGAGGGACGCGAGCTTTTTCACCGTAAAGCCGAGCGCGTAAATGATTCCCAGCAGCACAACATCGGTCGGGCCGATGGGACAGTCCCATTGATAGGCGAGCCAGAAACCGAGAAATGCCGCGACACCGCCAATCGATGAGGCCAGCGCCGCGAATTGGCGCATGTTGCGTACGAACAGATGTGCGGTCAGCGGCGGAATCAGCAGGAACCCGAAGGAAATCAACGGGCCGACGCTCAAAACGGCCATGGAAACGGTCAAGCCGATCAACAGATACAGCACCACGTCCCAGAACAGGACCTTTTTGCCAAGGGTGATGGCCATGTCCCGGTCGAACGAGACCAGCAGCAGTTCCTTTTGGAACAGTCCCAGCACGGCCAGCACGATGGCCAGAGTGGCGGCGGTCAGCACCAGATCGGCGTTGGAAACCGTGATGATTTCACCCTTCAGCAAATCAAGCCAGCCCACCTCGGCATAGCGGTTTTTCGACAGCAGCAGAATGCTCAACGCCGCGGCAACGACGTAGGCTGCGCCGAGACGGCCTTCCGGCAGGCCGCGTCCACGCCGCTCCAGAAACGCCAGAATCAGAATGGCCGTGAGCGAAAAAACGGTGGAACCGGCAAAGGCCAGCGCGTGTTCGGTCGTGGCGGTGTGTTCGGGCTGGCTGGCGCCCAGCCACATCGGGAGGGAAAGTGCGACGGCTACGCCGGTGGATGAAATTTGCGGCAGGGCGACGCCCATGAACACCAGTCGTCGGAGTACAAGAAACACGCCGACAAGCGGGCAGGCGAAGCCGATGAGCATGCTGGTGTAAAGCGAATTGCGCAGCAGAAAGCCGGGCGACAGGATTTCGCGGAGTGTTTCCATCTTAAAAAATCACAAACTGTCTTGAATCTTTGGACCGCGCAGACGTGTCCGCGCTTTGAAGGCGGCGACACGTCGCCGCACTCCAAGAATTCCATGAAATCCGCAATTCGTGTCCGTTCGTGTTCATTCGTGGTTCATCTGCTTATCCAATCTCCATTTCAAGGATTTCGGCCATGCGTTCGGGCGAAAGCAATTCCGCCGCCGGGCCGCACAGGACCTTGCCGTCATGCAGCCAGATGACTTGTTGGGCATGTTTGCGGACAAGCGGCAAATCGTGCGTAACCAGCAGGACGGTCAACTGCCGTTCCACATGGATTTGGGAAATAAATTCGAGTAACGCATGGGTCGCGGCGGCATCCACACCGGCGGTCGGTTCGTCGAGCACCAGCACGTCGGGTTTGGTGGCCAGCGCGCGGGCGATGAGGATGCGTTGCTTTTGGCCGCCGGAGAGTTCGGAGAATTTTTTGCGCGCAAATTCTTCCGCGCCCGTCGCGCGCAGGCATTCATGCACAAAGGCACGTTCGCTTTGCGGAACAAAACGGGCGGCACCGACGCGCCCATAAACGCCCATGAGCGCGACTTCGAATCCAGTCAGCAGGAACAGGGGATCGAATTGAATCGTTTGTGGGACATAGCCGAATGCGGCAGGCGCAGCGATTTGAATTTTTCCCACGATAGGCGGCTGGAGTCCGAGCAGCGTCTTGAGCAGCGTGGATTTGCCGGAACCATTCGCACCGAGAATCGCGGTAAAGCCGCCCCGGGGAATCGCCAGCGAAATCCCGGACAGCACGGCCCGGCCATCGTAACCGATGGCCAGGCTGTCGAACGTGATGATGGGTTCGTTCACTTTTGCAAGGCATTGACCATTGAGCGGACGATGTGGTCCATCATCTCGATGTAAGTGTCGGTGTGCGGCACGCCGCCGGGCATGATGGGCAGCTTGACCAGTTTCGCGCCGGTCTCGCGCGCAATGAGCGCCGGGACTTTTTCCGGGAACTGCGGTTCGCGCACGACGATGGGAACGTGCTCGGCCTTCATTTCGGCGACCAATTCCTCAATGTGACGCGGGGTCGGGTCAATGCCCGGTTTCAATTCGATGGTGCCGATATAATCCATGCCAAAGCGTTGGGCGAAGTACGGCCAATGTTCGTGGTAGGAAACGAATTTCACGCCTTTGAGCGGGGCGGCCTCCTTTTGCCATTCGGCGATTTTAGCGTCGAGCCTGGTGAGGTAGGCATCGCAATTGCGCGTGAAGTCGGCCTCGAACTGCGGCGCGGTGGCGACGAGCGCGTTGCAGATGTTCTGCACCGCCGTTTTCGCCAGCACCGGGTCGAGCATGTAATGGGGATTGCCGTAGGGGTGCACGTCGCCCTCGGAATGGTCGGTGGATTTGGGCACTTCAACCGGGGTGATGCCTTGCGAGCAGTCCACGTAACCGGGTTTGCCGATCTGGATGTGCGGATTTTTGCTCGCTTCAAGCAATGCGGGTAGAAAAGCGTGCTCGCAGTCGAAGCCGACCAGCACGACCAGATCCGCGCGATTCAGCAAAGGCACAAAACTTGGCTTCATCGGCACGCCGTGCGTGTCTTCGATTCCAGTCGCAAGACTGAAAACGTCAACGTGATCACCGCCGACTTGTCGCGTGAGGTCGGCCAAATCCGTGAGTGTAGCGACGACCCGGATTTTGGCCGCGTGAGCCGGCGTTGCCGCAAACGCGACGGCACTGACCACAGCCAGGCACGTAGCCGCCGATATAAATCGGCGGACGTTCCCGAACCACTTCGAGATCCGCGAATTCAGGTTCGCGGCTAAAAAAAATAATTTCAGTTTCATAAACATTTCTCCTTTCATATTTAACGTTGTTGCCAGCCATGCGAGTGTGCGCCGATGATCCAGGCCCATTGCAGATAAACGGCGTCGCTGGGTTGCCGGCCAGTGGCCGCATTGCAGTCAGTGTGGCTGTATTGCAGCCGCAGTTGATTCCAGTGGCTCAAGGCAAACGTGATGAACGGCGAATAGGCGGTGGTTTCGTCACTGTGATTTTGTGCGCTTTGCACCCAATCGAACAGGAAACCCGCGCTCCATTGCCGGCTCCATTTGTAGTTCACGTAGGAATACAAACCGAACGAACCGACATTTTCATCGAACTCGTCACCGTTGTTGGGGATGCCATCAGGGTCGGAAAGATAACGGTTGTCGCTGTAAAGCACCTCCGTGCCCCAGGTGAAACTGCGGAACTGATTGTTCTGGAGCGGGATGTAACTCAACTTCATATCAAAACCTGCCAGCCGGCGTTCCTTTTCAGTCAACAGGCTGATGCCGTTGGCCTGCAATAGCGCGCCGCCGCGGTCTTGGGTTTTGGGATTGATGAGCCCTGAGACGCCCGTTTCGAGCTGCCAGTTGGGTGTCAAATCGAAGTAGGTCGAGAGTCTTCCCCAGAAGTTAAACCCGTCAAATGCCCGGTAGGTGCCGGGGTTGTTTGGATTCGGGCTGTCGCCGCCGAAGGAATCGCCCACGCCGGCCGTCAGGCTGATGTAGTGCGATACAGGTGCCAGCCAGTTGATCTGGGCGCCATCGCTTCGCGATTCACCGCCTATGTATCGGTCCAATACCAGCGGACGATTTACGAACGGCAATTCGTGGTCGTGGATGTAGGCCAGCCGCCCGAACTCGCCGAAAAATCTTCCCGCTTTCAACTCCAGATTTCCCGGCAACGAGGTCGTTTGCAGCGCGGATTCTTCCACGCCCAACGTGGCTTCACCGGTTGCTGAATCCGCTGAACCATTGATGACCGCGTAACCTTTCGCGAACGGGTCAACCGATGCGGCGACGTTCAATTCAATTGAACGCTGCCAGACGTCGAATCCACCCGGACGGTCGTTGCCAGTTTGGTCCGAGCCTTTGGAGTTATACGAGAAGATCGTTTCCCCCACCAGGCCGATGGCGGGATTAAATTCGCTCGGCAGAATCTTTTTCTGCGCTTCGACGACCTGATCCACTTTTTCACTCAACTCCTTGAGTTGATTGGTTGTGACGGCCACTGGCGGGGCGGAAGTTGCCGCCGCCTGCGATTGTTTGGTCAGTTCATCCAGTTTTTGCGTCAATGCCTCGATTTGCCGGCGTTGTTCGCTTTCAACCTTGGCAAAATTCTCCTGCATCTGCTGCAGTTGCTGTTTCAACTGCTCCATTTCATTTGTCTCCTGGGCCTGAACGGCCATTGCGCTCAGGCAAAGGGCAGAAGACCACCATAAAACGGTTTTCAATTTCATATTTATTCTCCAACTCTCAAGCGCCACGCACCGGGCGTGCGCGCCAATTCAAAAAGGAATTACGAACGGGATTCGATCAGCGAAAGCTGACCGACCTATACTTGGGGAGAAGCAACGGAAGGCGGAGCGCGTCCGTGAGGAAGATTTTCAACGACCGTGCTGGCAACAGAAAATTTTGCGAGCGGAATGGTTTCAAACCAAACCGTTGGCGTCACAACGGGAACGTCGCAGGCCGCCGATTCGACCTGCCCGTGCGCGAACATCGTGACGGCGCAATGGTGGTCAACCTCGCCGGCGTCCTTGTGAATCAGCTCGTGCAGCGCGGGCGACGTCGCCATCGCATCAAGCAGCAAAACCATCCCCACCAGCCAGGCGGCCAGGGCCGATCTGCCGAACCGAAGGAAATGGCTCACTTTGTATTGCAAACTGTTTGCAATATAGCAAATGGCTTGCCAGCGGCAAGTTTTTTTGAAAAACAGCACCCTTCACCGCCCGCAGTGACGGCACGACGAAGCGGCGTAAATGCCGCGCGCCGTGTCCAAGCGGAGGTTTGTTACCCACTGGCGCGGGATTCAACAGTGGCAAATTTCCTTTTCTTCAACCGTTGTCCGATTATCCTGCTGTGAACGAGCGTGACGGGTGGCTCGTGACGGGTGACATGAATCGGACTTCGGCAACGTCTTGTCACTTGTCACCTGTCACTCGTCACACCGTTTTAGAGAATGGACGCAGCGCATATCCGCAATTTCAGCATCATCGCCCATATTGACCATGGGAAGACGACGCTTTCCGACCGCCTGCTGCATCGCACCGGCACGATTTCCGACCGCGACATGGTGGACCAGTTGCTCGATTCCATGGACCTCGAAAAGGAACGCGGCATCACCATCAAGGCGCACCCGGTCACCATGCTCTACCAAGCCAAAAACGGCGAGACCTACGAACTGAACCTGATTGATACGCCGGGGCATGTGGATTTTTCCTACGAAGTTTCGCGCAGCCTGAGCGCGTGCGAAGGGGCGCTGCTGGTGGTGGACGCCGCCCAGGGCGTCGAGGCCCAAACCGTCGCCAACGTGCACCTGGCGATGAAGCAGAACCTCGCCATCATTCCGGTCATCAACAAGATTGACCTGCCGCACGCGAATGTCCCGCAGACGCAGCAGCAGCTTGAGGACATTCTGGCCATTCCCGGCGATACCGCGATTCCGTGCAGTGCGAAGGAAGGGATTGGCATTGACGAAATTCTGGAAGCGATTGTGGCGCGGATTCCGGCGCCGAAGCCGACGGGCGCATCGTCGTTGCAGGCGCTGGGCTTCGATTCATATTTTGACACTTACAAAGGCGTCGTCACGCACGTGCGCGTGTTCAACGGCGAGTTGAAGGCCGGCCAGCAGGTAAAACTGTTTCACTCCGGCAAAAATGTGGAGGTGAAGGAGGTTGGCAGTTTCAATCCCAAGCCGTATGTGCGCGAAAAACTGCAAACGGGCGAGACGGGTTACATCACCGCCAACATCAAAAGCCCGGCGGAGGTGAAAATGGGCGACACGATTTTGGACGCGCGAAATCCGGCGCCGGCCCTGCCGGGGTTCAAGGAAATCCACCCAATGGTGTTCAGCGGGATTTATCCCATCAACACCGCCGATTACGAGCATCTTAAGACGAACATGGCCAAGCTCCAGCTCAACGACTCGGCATTTGTCTATCAGGCGGAGACGTCGGTGGCCCTGGGTTTCGGCTTCCGCTGCGGCTTTCTCGGCTTGTTGCATCTGGAAATTGTGCAGGAACGGCTCCGGCGCGAATACGGCATGGACATCATCGCCACCTATCCGAGTGTCGTGTATCGCGTGACAATGACCGATGGCACGGTGAAGACCATTGACAACCCGGCGTTTTTGCCCGAACCGAATTACATACAAAAAATCGAGGAACCGATCGTCAAGGCGTTCATCATCTGTCCGAACGACAATATCGGCGACCTGATGGCGTTGATTTCCGAGAAGCGCGGCGTGCTCGACCACACGGAAACGCTGGACGCGCGCCGGATACTGATGACCACCATGCTGCCGCTGAACGAAATCCTGATTGATTTTCACGACCGCATCAAGAGCCTCACGCGCGGCTACGGTTCAATGGATTACGAGCAAGCCGGTTATTCCGAGAGCGACATGATCAAGCTGGACATGCTGGTGAATGGCGAGCCGGTGGACGCGTTTTCGTGCATCGTGCACCGCGCCAAGGCGGAGGGCAGGGGACGGGCGCTGGCGGCCAAGCTCAAGGAAGTCATCCCGCGCCAGCAATATCAGGTCGCCATCCAGGCCGCCATCGGCGGCAAAATCATCGCGCGCGAGACGGTCCGGGCGTTGCGCAAGGACGTTACGGCGAAATGTTACGGCGGCGACATCACGCGCAAACGGAAGCTGCTCGAGAAGCAGAAGGAAGGCAAAAAACGCATGAAATCCATCGGCAGCGTGAACATTCCGCAGGAAGCGTTTATCGAAGTTTTAAAAGCATGAACAAAAGTCGAAGGCCAAAGGTCGAAGGACGAGGGCAGGGGAGTAACCTGCGGTTCGATTGGCCTTGTTTTGGCTCTCAACTCTCAACCCTCAACCATCAACTATGACGATACGCTGGTTCTCTTCCAAAACGGTGCGCGAGGCTTGTGCGCTGCGCAAGCACGTTCGCCGGTGGCTTTCCGCACAACGTGACCTGCTTTCGCCAATGGCGGTTGGCGCGGTGACCGCCGCAATGAACGAGGTGCAAAAGGCGATTGTCGAGGGCGCAAACACGGGCAAAATCCGGATCAAGGCGGAGGAACTTGAATTTGCCGCCAACAAATGGCTCAAGCCGTATCCGCACGCGATGTGGCGCGAGAACGTCGAAGTGCTGCTGGTGGCGATTGCCGTGGCCATGGGCATCCGCACGTTTTTTCTGCAACCGTTCAAAATTCCGACCGGCTCGATGCAGCCGACGCTTTACGGCGTCCAGTCGATGCCGGACTGCAGCCGTCTGACGCTCCAGGTCAACGGCGGGCTGGAGGACAAATCCAAAATTCAGGCCGGATTTGACCAGCAACTGAAGTTGTCGAATGACTTGGCCATTCCCGGCGGTTTGGAACGATTCAAGGAATGGTTTCGGGGAATTTCCTATGTCCACGTCGTGGCGCAGAACGATGGCCCGCTTACCGGCATCAGTCCGATGCGGCGGTTCCTGATTTTCAACATCAAGCAAACTATCTGGATTGGTGGCATGGCGCACACGATGTGGTTTCCGCCGGACTTTGGCGAAGAGCCGATGGAATACCGGTCCGGCCTGGTGCTAAAACACCTTATAAATCCGGAGCGCGTTTATCACCAGGGCGATGAACTTGTGAAATTGCGGGTAAACGCCGGCGACCATTTGTTTGTGGACCGGCTGACCTACAATTTCCGCAAGCCCAGGCGCGGCGAAATTGTAGTGTTCGAAACCAAAGGCATCCCCGAGGAGCGCAGGGATTATTTCCGGATTCCGCCGAATGAATTTTACATCAAACGTCTGGTTGGGCTGGGCGGTGACACGTTGTCGCTCGCCAGGGATTATGAAGTGAGCGGCGTGCCGCAGCCCGATGGCAGCACGGCCAATGAACTGGTCGGCCATCTGGTCGTAAACGGCCAACCGCTGTCCGCGTCAACACCGCATTTTGAAAATCTTTACTCGTTTGCCGACGCGCCCGCCCACACGAACGTTTTGGTCTATCACGAAAATCATTATTACGGCCATGCGATGCTGCCCAAAGCGCAATACCTTACCTCCCCGGGCAGTGAGTTTCACATTCGCCCGGATTCTTATTGTGTAATGGGTGACAACACGATGAACAGTCTCGACTCGCGATACTGGGGCGATTTCCCGGCGACGTGCGTCATCGGCAAATCCTTTTTCGTTTATTGGCCCATCACCAGCCGGTTCGGCTGGGGAAACCAATAATGGTCACAACCAGATGAGCGCGGCCAACGGCGAAATGGTCTTAATCACCGGCGCTTCGTCGGGCATCGGTCGGGAACTCGCGCGCTGTTTCGCGGCGGACAAAAGCCGGCTGGTGCTCGTCGCCCGGAACACCGCCGCGTTGCAATCCCTCGCCGACGAGTTAAACCGCAAGTACGGCATCCAAACGACGGTTTTGACCGCCGACCTTTCCCGGCCTGAAACCCCGGCGCGTGTATTTAACGAACTGCAACAGGCCGGCATGACCGTGGATGTTCTGGTCAACAACGCCGGATTTGGCGCTCACGGCGCGTTCGCCGAATTGCCGTTGGGACGTCAACTGGAAATGGTTCAGGTAAACCTCGCGGCGTTGACGGAACTGACCGGGTTATTTCTTCCTGGAATGATTAAACGCAAACGCGGCGGTGTGTTGAATGTCGGGTCGCTGGCCGGTTTCCTGCCCGGGCCCGGCATGGCGGTTTACTTCGCAACCAAGGCTTACGTACTGTCCTTTACCGAGGCGCTGGCTGAAGAACTTGCCGGGACGGGACTGACCGTAACGGCGTTGTGTCCCGGCCCGACTTCAACCAATTTCGGCAACGTGGCGCGCGGCCAGAGAGAGCACCGCTTCAAAATTCGTAAGATGTCGGCGGAAGTGGTTGCTCGCTGTGGGCATCGTGCTTTCCGCAAAGGCCGAGTGCTCGCGGTTCCCGGAGTGCAAAACCATTTTCTGATTTTTCTGGCGCGCATCACTCCGCGCCGGCTTCAACGCAAAATTGTCAAATTGGTTAATCAAACAAGGGATTAAACCGCGTACCCGGCTTTTAGGGCGGAGCAGTGGGAACCGAAGGTAACAACAAAATTTAGGGCCGGATAATAATAGTTATACAATGTTTGTTATATTTAATCACAAAGTGCCGGTTTTCTGGTGTCTGCTGCTATTTTTGGTATTAAACGCAACTGCTACGAATTTAAGGAGATGTTTTTGGCGGCCTGTCCATCCGGTAAAACGCATTGGATACTACGTTCGGATAGGTATTCATCATGTTGTCCAGAAGATTGGTTGTAATAAACGTCCAATACTTCCAGCCTTCCAATCTCTCGACAAGCTGTGTAGTGAAAGAGTTATAGTATGCAGGCATAACCCATGGCACATGACCGAGGGCAGGATCGGGTTTTAGATAAGGGGCAACCTCCAAGTCAAACCCCACGGCCGGAGTTGTCCAATTTATCCAATAGGCGATATTCTGTGGGACAGCCCAGAGTCCCTTGTGAGTAGCCTGACTGCCACCGTTTTCAACCGCAAGCCAGTTGTCCGACCAATTCTTTCCGTTGGAGAAGTCGTCCATGTTCGTGCCTTCCGGCCCACTGATGTTTATATTGAAGAGCAGGATAGACTCACCGATGGAGTTAATTCCATTGTTTTGTGTTCCAAAAAATACCTGCAACGGATTGAGGAAATACTGCTCATCACCATTCGGTATGGTGAAGGTCACGGGTGACAGATTGGGACCGGTTATTGAGCCGTGAGTCGCATCGCTAAATTGCAGCGTCCACGCGCCATTGCCCGAAGCCGCGCCA
>Ga0187866_1002502_pt1 | contig 15128 bp, 7 predicted proteins | sample June2016WEW_11_1_3_FD_133013 | JGI IMG/M metagenome (GOLD analysis project Ga0187866, IMG submission 133013) | Peatland microbial communities from SPRUCE experiment site at the Marcell Experimental Forest, Minnesota, USA - June2016WEW_11_150 | ecosystem: Environmental > Terrestrial > Soil >...
CCTTGTACTTCGCCTTCCATCGTTCCGCTCTCTTGACCGGGTCACTCATGATGTTCCTCCATTCGCGGGGCCTCAGCCCCGCGGGTTTGATTCCGTACACGGGACAGGACCGAACCTGGCGCAGGTCATTCAGGTCGTGTCCCAAGAGCACGGTTGCCTCGGCAACCGACTGAACTCGCGTCGCCTCCGCCAGCAGGGCGCTGCGTCTCAAGCGCCCAAACCAGCCCTATTTAGCAAGGCTGCGAACCCAACACAATACTCCACTCAGAACCGCCAGTCAAGCCCTGTTTGCTGATGGAATAACACTCGGTAACTCAGCATGATAACAAGCCCAACCTAGCACCGGCATCAAGATTCGACGTTTGACTCCCCAAGTGACTCCCCCAGTCACTCCCCGGGTGACCCCAGAATTGACTTGTCAAGTGACCGGTCGAGTGAACTCTCCGGTGAATTGAATAGTGACTTAGCAGTTGAAGTGAGGACTCAGTTGCCGGTTGAAGTGACGATTGAATCGAGGGTCAAAATATGGAGTGACTTGTCGATTGACTTACCACATGACGTGCCAGTTGAGTGGTCGAATGAGATGCCGACTGAGTGGTGGGCTGAATTGCGGATTGAAGTGCCGAGTAAGGTGCCGAGTGAAATGCCGGTAGAATTGCCGAGTCCTGAGTCCAATGCTTGGTTGAGCTGCGAGTCGGGGCCCGAGCGGACGGGCGAGTGCGAGGCTGATTACCGTTGGAACTCCTGTGGGCAGCCGAGCCTCCAGCAGCTTCGCAATGGGATAGCAGTGCAGAGCAGCGACGCGGGTTCTGAGCAGATGCCCGTGCGCCGAAGCGTGTGCTGCTGTGAGCGAGCAAGTGTGCTCTTGAAACGGCAAGGGGCGGACCTCCGCCCGCCCCGAGAGACTGTCGCCCGCCGCGCGCTGTTACCTGGTCACTACCACCTTGGTGACGCCTGACGCTTTGCGCCCTACGCCCGACGCCTGACGCACAAAGTACACGCCCGGCCTCAGCCTGCTCACGTCATTTGCACCGGGCTTGAGGGCCAGAACCTTGCGACCTGTGATGTCGAGCAGGACGCAGGGCGACTGGCGACCAGCGACTGGCGATTGGGGGACGAACAGGACTCCGCGGACGATGGTCGCCGCGTTCTTCCTTCGCACGTTGGCGTTCGGCGTTTCCTCTACCCCGCCGCCCGAATCGCGCAGCACCGAGATGCTTGAGCCCTCCTCGTTCGCCACATACATCCGATTCTGAGCCGTGTTCCATGCGAAAGCAACCGGCCCAGCACCGACCGCAATAGTCGTGGCCACGCCGTTGGTCGCGCCGTCCATCACCGTCACGTTGTCGCTGTTGTAGTTCGCGCAATAGACCTTGTTGTTTAGGAGATTGTAGCAGAGGGCACAGGGGTAAACTCCGGTTGTGACCGTGGCAAGGATAGAGTCCGTCGCGCCGTCTATCACGGTTACGTTGTCGCCATTCTCATTCGCGCAGTAGACCTTGTTGTTCTGGAGGTTGTAGCAGAAGGCACAAGGTCTGTCTCCGGTCGCGACCCCAGCGAGAGCGGAGTCCGTCGCACCGTCTATCACGGTCACATTGTCGCTGCTCAAGTTCGCGCAGTAGACCTTGTTGTTCTGGAGGTTGTAGCAGAGGGCATCCGGAAAGCTGCCCACGTTCACCGTGGTGAGGACCGAGTCCGTCGCGCCGCTTATCACCGTCACGTCGTCGTCGAGGTCGTTCGCGCAGTAGACCTTGTTGTACTGCGAGTTGTAGCAGAGAGCACAGGGCTCGTATCCGGCTGCGACCGTGGCGAGAGCGGAGTCCGTCGCACCGTCTATCACGGTCACGTTGTCGTCGTCGCTGTTCGCGCAATAGACCTTGTTGTTCATGGGATTGTAGCAGAGGTCACAGGGGTAAACTCCGGTTGTGACCGTGGCAAGGATGGAATCTGTCGCGCCATCTATCACTGTCACGTTGTCGTCGTCCGCGGAGTAGACCTTGTTGTTCTGCGAGTTGTAGCTGAAGGCGCCCGGGTCATATCCAGTTGTGACCGTGGAGAGGATCGAGTTTGTCGCGCCACTTATCACCGTCACGTTGCCGCTGCCGAAGCTCCCGCAGTAGACCTTGTTGCTGGTCGGATTGTAGTGGATGACATGCGGGGAGACTGCGGCCGGAACCGTGGCTAGAACCAAATCCGACACACCGTCTATTACCGTGATACCGTTGCTGTAGTAGTTCGCGCAGTAGACCTTGTTGTTCTGCGAGTTGTGGCAGAGAACCCAAGGCCCGCCTCCGGCTCTCACCGTGGCGAGGACCGAGTCCATTGCTCCGTCTATCACAGTCACGCTGCGTCCGACGTGGTTCGCGCAGTAAACCTTGTTGTTCTGCGGATTGTAGCAAAGGGCCCAAGGGTAACCTCCAGATATTACCGTGGCGAGGACTGAGTCCGCCGCGCCATCTATCACCGTCACGGTGCGGCGGTTGTTCGCGCAGTAGACCTTGTCGTTCTGCGGGTTGTAGCACAGGGCATAAGGCGTGTTGCCTGCGGTCACGGTCGCAATCACCTGATTGGTCGCGCCGTCTATCACCGTCACGTTGTCGCTGCCGTTGTTCGCGCAATACACCTTGTTGTTCTGCGGGTTGTAGCAGAGGGCCTGCGGCCCGTCGCCGCACGTGACTGAGGCCAGCACCGTGTCCCCCTTACCGTTGATCACGGTTACATCTCCGCTGACCGCGTTCGCACAGTACACCTCGTCGTTCTGAGGGTTGTAGCAGAGGGCATGAGGCTCCTCGCCCGCGGTCACGGTCGCAATCGCCTGATTGGTCGAGCCGTCTATCACCGTCGTGCTGGCGCTGCCGTTGTTCGCGCAGTAGACCTTGTCGTCCTGCGGGTTGTAGCAGAGGGCACAGGGTCCGCTTCCGACTGGAACCGTGGCAAGGACCGAGTTCGTCGCGCCGTCTATCACCGTGACGTTGTCGCTGTCCGAGTTCGCGCAATAGACCTTGCTGTCCTGCGGGCTGTAGCACAGGGCCACGACCGAGCCGCCGGTCCACACGCGGGCGACGCGCGCGTTGGTAGCACCATCCACGACAAGGACGCCGCCGCCGCCGCCGCCGAAGATCTTGTTATCGGTCGAGTCCCAGACCAGCGACAGAGGACCGGTGATGGCGCCCAGCGAGTCAGGAAGTGGGATGTCGGTTTCCCTCCACTGACAATAACCGGCACCGGCGCACGCGCACAGGACGGCCACGGCAAGAACACGTCTTGTCAGGATTGGAATCGAACCTGCGGCCTGGTTGTACGGACATCGGATTTGAGCGGTCATTTCTGCACCTCCAACGGTCGGGTAGACAGACTATGTAAATATTGCCGCAGCCTTGGCCGAAAGTCAAACCCGGCAGCCGGCCCCAAACCCGACATTGAACCACAGAGCGCACGGAGACAACTGAGGGTACGGACCCGGACTCCCGGCTTCACCCACTCCGCGTTCTCTGTGGCCTCTGTGGTTAGGTCTACATCGGTTCTGGGGGCCGGGCAGGTTGCCGGGCGTCGGGTTGCAGGGGCCGGGTCTTGAAGTCCTGCTCGCTCTGGCAAGGTAGCCGGCCACTGGCACGGATACCAGGACGGACGCCCCGGCCCTCGTGGCGTCCGACTTTCCGCCCTCCGCCTTTCCTATTCCGCCTTGTGCCTTCTGACTTCTGATACCTGCCTTCTGCCTTCGACCCTTCCTCGCTTCCACCTTCATTCCTCTGTCCCTCCGCGGCTTTGGCTTTTGGCTCTTGGCTCTTGGCTTCTGGCTTCGCCCGTTCCTCGCTTCCGCCTTCCTCCTTCCGCCTTCCGCCTTTCCTCTTCCTCCTTCTGCCTTCTAGCATCTGACATCTAGCTTCTGCCTTCGGCCGTCCCCCGCTTCCTCCTTCCTCCTTCTGTCCCTCCGCGGCTTTGGCTTTTGGCTCTTGGCTTTTGGCTTCTGACTTCGCCGGTTCCTCGCCTCCGCCTTCCGCCTTCATCCTTCCGTTTCGTGTCTTTCGTGCTTTCGTGGCATCCATGTCGGTTTCCGGCGGCCCTTGGCTTTGTTGACAGCACACTCCGGCTATGTAAGATGATGCTGGTGTTAGAGCCTCAAAGCAGCAATCGGTTCGCACCAGCCGCTCGTCGGGCGGCCGTCGTTCGTACTCCCGTAGTAACCATGGCTGCCGGCCCTGCCGCTGAAGGCACGGCAGCTTCAAGACTTATCGGGCGTGGCCAGGGCACGAACGCCTTGACACGCAAGATCGTTAATCCTATAATACCAGCGCGATGAAAAAGGAGGAAGAATGCGCATAAAGCAGTATGCTTTTGTCGCAGCTTCAGTTGTTTTCCTGGCCCTGGCGCTTGCGTCACCGGCGCTGGCCGCCCAGGGCAATTCCAAGCCCTGTCTGTGCCACCCGGCCATCACACCGATGAAGGGCACGGCCCGAACCGTGTACATTGCCATGGTCTTTTACCACGACAATGACGGCGACAACCCGGCCAAGGTCGAGGTCTATATTGACAATGTCGCTTACCCGATGCGCCTCGTCGGCGGACGTGCCGCCAACGGGACTTACCGGGCGCGACTGACCCTTCCTCCGGGCGAGCATTCGTACTACTTCGCCACCGAGGACATTCGCGGCGCGAGCGAGCGGTTCCCGCGCTACGGTGCCAGGCCCGGCCCGTTCGTCGGCACGACCAAGCAGGTGTACAACATCCCGCCGACCCTCAGCGAAGGCGGAGTCTACCCCGACCAGGGCGGCGAACACTCGATCTATACCTACACTATCCGCTACAAGGACCGGGACATGTGCAAACCGCCGCGCGCGGTCCGTGTCATCGTTGACGGCATCTGCCACGACATGAGCCTGCACGGGGGCGTTCCCACGAACGGCCTGTACCTGTACCGCACGATGCTGCCCCTCGGACCCCACGCCTACTATTTCGGCGCACTCGACGACATGGGCGACTGCACCATGCTGCCCCAGGCCGGGTACCTGCGCGGGCCCGACGTGATCGAAGGTCCGAACTCGCCGCCCGTGCTCTGTGATAACTACGTTGACCCGCAGATAGGCGGGCCGAACGGCCGGTACGGCTTCCGCGTCGTCTACAAAGACGTGGACCTGGATCCGGCCTCAATCGCGCTCATCTACATTGATGGCGAGCCGCACGCGATGAAGCTCATGTCCGGCAAGGCCTACAGTGGCGTCTACCGGTTCGTGTCCAACGAATACTTGAGTAACTTCCACGACTACTACTTCTACTTCGAGGACGGTAAGGGCGGCACCTGCCGGCTCCCGCCCGCAGGGTCGTTCCACGGCCCGGTCGTAGTGCGGTAGTCTGGGACAACTAGACTTATGGAGGTTCATGTGAATTGGAAAAGACTAGCAGGAATTTCAGCACTCGCCGTCGTGGCGGTTCTGTGGATAGCGGGCTGCCCCGTGAAGCCGCCGGCCAAGCCGGTGATTGTCGGGGCGGATTCGACCTGGACCGGCAGCAGCGCGCATTTCCAGGTCACGACCACGTCCAAGGGCAACTGGCGCGCAGTAATGGAGTGGGGCGACGCGACCGACACTACCGAGGACAGCTATGCGTCGGGTGAGACCGCGGACGTGTATCACGTATGGACCACGGCCGGTGACAAGACCATCAAGGCGATGGCGATACTGGATGCCACGCCGAGCAAGGCCTCGGAATGGTCCGACAGCAAGACCGTGAAGGTCGTCCTGAACAACATACCGGTTATAGACCTGTTCCAGGGCCCGCCCGTGGCGGTCAAGGACGCACCGTCCTTCTTCGAGGTCAAGGCCCATGACGCCGATGGCGACAGCATGACCGTAAAAATCAAGTTCGGCGACGGCAAGGACACTACGTCGTCCTTCTGCACGAACCCGTGCAGCGTTGACCTCAGCCACGTCTACTCCAAGGTGGAAACCATACCGGCGGTGGCCACCGCCACCGACTGGAAGAACGCCTCGTCCGCCCCGGACACAGTCCAGGTTGTCGTCGGCACGGCCGGCGGCGTCAAGTGGTACTGGGAGAGCACCCCGGATTCGTCGTCGCTCATCACTTCCGCACTCCTCTTCTGGAACGGCAGCGACACAGTCGTGTGCGGCGCAAACGACGACGACGGCAACTACTACGAGATCGCCTGCGCCACGGGGAAGACCAAGCATTCGGCTTCCACCCACTTTGGGCTGTCTGGGGATTACACATTCAACGGCCATTCCGCGTACTGTGCGGCGACCGACCACGTCATCGTCGGCAGTGACGAAGGCGAACTCTACGGCCTGAAGGCAACGCTCGGCCCGGGCTGGTACTGGCCGCAAAGGAACTCCGAGGACTCCCTGGACTACCTCGAGTGGGGCGCACCGGCCATCAGCGGCAGCAAGATATACGTCGGCCACGCCGGTGACAGCCTGAGTGACAGCCTGTTTTACCTTGACGACAACGGCTCGCAGGCGGCGCGCCACACCGCCTACGCGCTGCACGCGCGTTTCGTTGACGCGCCCGCGCTTGACGGCTCGGGCAACGTCTATTTCGGCGACGACTCCGGCTACCTGACCAAGATGGACGGAACCCTGACCTCACCTTCGTGGAGAATTCCTCTGCAGCTCGGCCACGAAATATACTCCCCGGTCATCGGGAGCGATGGCACCATCTACTGTGCGAGCGACACGTCCCAACTGTTCGCTCTGAACCCGACGGACGGCTCGCCCAAGTGGCCGTCCATTCAGCTCAACGGTGACTGCCCCAGGGTGGCAGTCGGCCCGAACAACACGCTGTTCGTAGGCACATCGCTCGAAACCTTCTATGCGATTAACGGCGCGACCGGCACCATCATCTGGCAGAAGGCGCTGGGCGGCGGAACCGCCGGCCTGGCCACGACGCCGATTGTTGCGACCGGCGGCTACGTCTACGTCCAGGACGAGGATGATGTGCTCTACTGCATCAACCAGGCCGACGGCACGACCATCTGGTCCTGCGACTGCACGAGGTACCTGCCGCGCAGCGGCAGCGCGCCCCACCGCCACCACCCGCGCCGGTTGCAACTCACCGACTACAACCCCAACCCGACCATCGGCCCGAATGGCGACATCTACGTAATTGGCGCGGACGCGGTATACTGCGTGGCCGGATACCCGGAACATGTGCTCGACGCGAGCGCGCCGTGGCCCAAGTGGCAGAAGACCCTCTGGAACACGGGTCAATAGGACGTCTACAACTGCTTCGGCGGGCTCTCGAACGAGAGCCCGCCATTCTTTCGACCCGGCAGCGACGGACCGGCACCGGGCATGGAGCGTCCTGCCGAAGTCAGAAGGCAGACGCCAACGGAAAGATTCAAGGGGTCGAGGAATCAAGGGTCCGGCACTGGAATCCTGGAATCCTCGAATCCTGGAATCCTGTCCTCGGAATTGTCGGCCGGACTTCTGCCATCTGCCATCTAGTGCTTGATTACGTAAATGAACGATACGGCATCTTGGGTAGCGGCCTCTGCCCCCTTCTTCCCTCGCTCCGCCTGCGGGGAGAGGGTCAGGGTGAGGGGTGTGCGAGCCGCTGCTACCCATCAATCATCATCGCAAGTGGGCACTAGCTTCTGCCATCTAACTTGTCCGTACCCGCCTGATTTGACACCGGCGGTTTCCGGACTATCCTACACACTTGCCGGATGATGGGGTTTCCGCTTCTATCTGACCGTGGGCGCGGCACGCGCCTCACTACCGGACTCCCCGCAACCTGCGTGAACATGTGGTTCTAACTACGCTGGAGGAAACATGAGATTCAGCCGCTATGACCGTGGGCGCGGCACGCGCCTCTGCCTTCTGCTGCCGGCCTTTGCCGCGCTGGGGCTGTTCCTGACTGGCTGTCCCAAGCCGCCCGCGCCCGACACACCTACCGGACCTTCGAGTTGGTTTCGTGGAATCCCCAGTGCCTGCACGACCGGCGTCGTCGCGCCCGCGGGACAACAGGTCTCCTACCAGTTCGACTGGGGAGATAACAACCGCTCAGAATGGTCGCCTCTGATGGACGACAGCATCGCGTTTGCCGACACCCATTCCTATGCTGCGGAAGGGAACTTCAAGATTATCGCGCGCGTGAAGGTGGGCAGCCACGCCTCGAGCTGGTCTGCCGCCCTGGACGTGACCGTGGAGGCCGGCGAGGGTGCGGTCATCTGGGCCATGACCTTCACCGACCCTGAGGAGCCGACCGACTCGGCCGGGTTCGACTTCAACTCGTTCGGCCTGAACCCAGACGGCACTTCCATAATCGCCTGTTCCTATGGCGCAGTCACCGGGCGCCGGCAGTCCGGGGTCACCTGGAGATACGTCCTCCCGGGTGGAGACGAGTTCACATCGGGGCCGGTGATTGCGGACGACGGCACGATCTACATCGGCTGCACCAATGATACGGTCTACGCCATCAACCCGGACGGCACGCCCAAGTGGCAGTACGACACGGGTAGCCCCGTGGCCGCGACCGGCGCGCTGGGCACGGACGGGACGTTCTTCTGCCAGACCGAGGACTCGGTCATCGCCCTCACGGCGGCGGGCGCGAGACTCTGGGCGTTTTACACCGGCGGCGGACACTCCTCTCCAGTCATAGGCACGGACGGCATTGTCTACGTCGGAAGCGACGCCGGTCTCGTGTATGCGTTTAACCCCGGTGACGGCTCTGCCAAGTGGTCCGCCCCCTGCACCACGGGAACCGTCTCGATAGTCGCCGCGCCGGCAATTGACACGAGTCGCAGTGTCCTGTACGTGACCAACGATGACGGCCTGCTCTGGGCGATTGGCCTTGACGGCACTCACAAATGGTCGCTCTCGATAGGTCAGGACGCGTCGGCGCCGGTCATCGGGTCGGACGGCACGGTCTATGTCGGTGCCAACGGCATGCTCTCGGCAATCAACCCGGACGACCAATCGTTCAACTGGAGGTTCAGCCCGCCTCTCGCCGGCGTTGTCAGCACTCCGGCGGTATCCAGCGCCGGCTACATCTACGTGCTGGTCACCGCGGGCAAGAAGGGATTCACTCAGGAGTCCTCGGACAGCATGTACGCCGTCAACCCGGACGGCACGCAGCGCTGGGCCAGCGGCCTCGGCGAAGGAACGTCGGACCCGGACCTCATGCTCTCTGCCCCAAAGATTGACGCGAGCGGTCGCATCTATATCGGCAACGGCACAAGGGGCTGGTGCCTCGTCGGCGTCGGCGGCCCGGCCCAGTCGGTCTGGCCGATGTGCCAGCGCGACGCCCGCAACACCGGAAGAGCACAGTAGACACGGAGAGTTTGCAGTGACCAGTTTGCAGGTTGCAGTGGAAAGGCCGGCTACTGCAAACTGCAGACTGCAAACTGCAAACTTGTCTTGATGTTCAACCCCGTTCCCCGCCAGCCCGACCACCGCGACATCGAGCCGCGCATCCTCGCGCTGTGGGCTGACCGCGACCTGTTCCGCAAGCTCGTCGAGCAGAATCGAGGCAAGCCGAAGTTCAAGTTCCTCGACGGCCCGATTACGGCCAACAACCCGATGGGCGTACACCATGCCTGGGGCCGCGCCTACAAGGACCTGTTCCAGCGCTACCACGCCATGCTCGGCCACGACCAGCGGTTCCAGAACGGCTTCGACTGCCAGGGCCTCTGGGTCGAGGTCGAGGTCGAGAAGGAACTCGGGTTCAAGTCCAAGCGCGACATCGAGAAGTTCGGCATTGACCGGTTCGTGGAGATGTGCAAGGAGCGCGTCCGCAAGTACTCGGCGGTGCAGACCGCGCAATCGGTCCGGCTGGGCCAGTGGATGGACTGGGAGAACTCGTACTTCACGATGTCCGAGGAGAACAACTACTCCATCTGGCACTTCCTGGCGAAATGCCACGAGCGCGGTCTCGTCTACGAGGGCACCGACGTCATGCCCTGGTGCTCCCGCTGCGGCACCGCCATCTCGGACCAGGAGATAGCCACCGAAGGCTACCGCGAGCTGACCCACAAGGCGGTCTTCCTGCGCTTCCCGGTCATCGGGCGCGACAAGGAATACCTGCTCGTCTGGACCACCACGCCATGGACACTGACGTCCAACGTGGCGGCGGCAGTCAATGCGGAATTCACCTATGTGCGGGCGCGCAAGGACGGGAACGTGTACATCCTCTGCAAGGACCTGCTCCGGGTCCTTGGCCCGGGCGCTGAGGTCCTAGAAGAAGTCCCGGGCAAAGCACTGGTAGGCATCCGCTACCACGGCCCGTTCGACGAACTGGGGCCCCAGAAGGACGTCGAGCACCGCGTAATCCCGTGGGACGAGGTCAGCGCGGCCGAGGGCACCGGCATCGTCCACATCGCACCCGGCTGCGGCAAGGAGGACTTCCAGCTCGGCAAGGAACACAAGCTAGCGGTCATCGCCCCGCTCCTTGAGGACGGCACGTTTACCGCGGACTACGACTGGCTCAGGGGCATGGACGCTCAGGCGGCGGCGCGGCCGATATTCGACAACCTCGACAAGAAGGGCGTGCTCTTCCGCGTCGAGGACTACACCCACCGTTACCCGGTCTGCTGGCGCTGCGGCAGTGAACTCGTCTTCCGGCTGGTGGACGAATGGTTCATCGCCATGGACCCCCTGCGCGAGGAAATAATGGAATCGGCGCGGCAGGTGCGCTGGATTCCGGACTTCGGCCTTGAGCGCGAACTCGACTGGCTGCGCAACATGTCCGACTGGTGCATCTCCAAGAAGCGCTACTGGGGCCTGGCCCTGCCCATCTTTAAGTGCGAGTGCGGCTGGTTCGACGTCATCGGCTCGCGCGAGGAACTGGCGTCCCGCGCGGTCGAGGGCTGGGACAAGTTCGAGGGCCATACGCCGCACCGGCCGTGGGTAGATGAGGTTCGGGTCCGCTGCCCCAGGTGCTCGAAGCCGGCGGCGCGCATCCGCGACGTAGGCAACCCCTGGCTGGACGCGGGCATTGTGCCGTTCTCGACTACCCACTACCTCGCCGACCACGAATACTGGAAGGAGTGGTTCCCGTTCGACTTCATCACTGAATCTTTTCCCGGCCAGTTCAGGAACTGGTTCTACGTCATCCTCGCGATGAGCACCGTGCTCGAGAAGCGGGCGCCGTTCGGCACCGTGCTCGGCTACGCCACGATGAAGGGCGAGGACGGCCGCGAAATGCACAAGTCATGGGGCAACGCCATTGACACGGACGAAGCGTTCGACAAGATGGGCGCCGACGTGATGCGCTGGGCTTTCATCGGCCACAACCCGGTATTGAACTTCAACTTCGGCTTCGGCGTTGCCGACGAGGTCCGGCGCAAGCTGCTCACTCTCTGGAACGTCTACGGCTTCTTCGTCACGTATGCCAACATCGACAAACCCGACCTCCGGTCCCCGGCCCCCGACCCCGGAACCCTGACTTTGCTCGACCGGTGGATTCTCTCCCGGCTGAATTCGCTCGTGAAACTGTGCCGGGAACGCCTTGACGACTTTGACCCGGCCGCGGCTCCCCGCGCGGTCGAGGAATTCGTGGACGACCTGTCGCTCTGGTACGTCCGCCGCAGCCGCCGCCGGTTCTGGAAGGCCGGCTCGGATTCCGACAAGCACGCCGCATACCGCACGCTCTACGAGTGCCTGACTACGCTTGTCCGGCTGCTCGCGCCCTTCATGCCGTTCCTGACCGAGGACATGTACCAGAACCTCGTGCGCTCCTGCGACCCGGACGCGCCTGAATCGGTCCACCTTGCATCGTATCCGGAACCTGACCAGGCCTCGATTGACCCGGTACTGGAGAAGGAAGTCAAGCTGGTGCGGGACGTAGTATCCCTTGGCCGGGCGGCCCGGGAGAAATCGCGGCTCAAGGTCCGCCAGCCTCTCGCCGCCGCGCTCATTCGCACGGCTGAATTCCGGGACTCGATACTACGCCACGCTGAGACCATTAAGGAAGAACTGAACGTCCGCGACCTGCTGTTCACGGAACCCGGCGCCCAGTTCCCTCCGGACTACGTGGTTGAGGAGAGTCCGGACCGCGCGGTGGGCGTCTGCACGAAGTTGACCCCGGAGCTTGAAGACGAAGGCTTCGCCCGCGAGCTTGTGCACAAAGTGCAGGGCCTGCGCAAAGAGGCCGGGTTTGACGTCACCGACCGCATAACCCTGTCCTGCAAGGCATCCCCGCGCCTGGCGCAGGCGGTCGAGGCGTTCCGGGACTACATAAGCCGCGAGATTCTGGCTGTAACCGTTACTGATGAGCCTGTCGCCGACCCGGACATCCGACAGTCGGCAAGAATCAACAAAGAGACTGCCGATCTGGCGCTCAGGAAGGAAAAAAGCGCATGAGAAAACGCGAGATGGTGAAGTACGAGCGTGCCCTGCTGGCCGAGAAACAGCGGATTCTGCGCCAAGGCCGGATTACCGATGAGGTGATGGACTCGGCCGGCCCGGATGCCACGGGCGACGTGTCCGTTCATCGAACCTACGTCGCCGACCAGGGCACCGAGAACTACCAGCGCGAAATGGCCTCCCGGTTCAAGACCATCGAGACCGACACGCTGCGTGAAATAGAGGATGCACTGAAGCGGGTGGCCGGCGGCACCTACGGAGTCTGCATCCGGTGCGGGGCTCAAATTGCTCTGGCCCGGCTCGACATCGTGCCCCATGCCAAGCTGTGCACGAAGTGCCTGAAGAAGCCCTAGCACTGCCGCCTCGTTCGTCGTTCCTCCTCAATCGTCCATCGTCCCTTGGTCTTGTCCTCTTTCCCCTTTACGTTCGTCATTTCCCCTGCGTAACCTGAAACTGGTTATTGAGTTCGACGGCTCGGCCTATTTCGGCTGGCAGTTCCAGCCCCGTCATCCGACAATCCAGGGTGAGATCGAATCCGCTGCCGGGAATGTCCTCCGGCAGAAAACCACGGTCTATGGATGCGGCCGCACCGATGCCGGCGTGTCAGCCCGGGCCTACGTCGCGAACTTTCACACCGACTCGCCGCTCAAGCCCGACCGTCTGAAACTCGCGCTCAACCACTTCCTGCCCAATGACATCCTGATTCTGTCCATCGAAGAGGCGAAGCCCGGGTTTCATTCCCGCCACAGCGCCCTGGGCAAGACCTATGTCTATCGTATCGTACGCCGGAAGTCTCCCCTGCGACGCATGCACGCCTGGGAGTTCTGGTTCAAGCTGGACGTTGAGAAGATGCGCAAGGCCGCCCGTGTGTTCGAAGGCGCAAAGGACTTCCGTGCATTCTGCCAGACGACAGACGAGGATGGCATCTGCCGCGTCCGTCGCGTTCGGGTCGCGGCGAGGGACATGACCGCTATGACCTTGGGCGCGGGACGCGCCTCATTGTCGGACAATTCGGATCGTGTCCCGGCCCCGGAGGATGAAATTCTGGTTGTGGTCGAGGGCGACCGTTTCCTCTACAAGATGGTGAGGAGAATCGTCGGCGCGCTGGTCGCCTGCGGCGCAGGCCGACTCACTCAGAAAGACATCCGCGCCGCGCTCGCCGGCAGACCGTACCCGCCCTTCCAGACCGCACCGGCTCAAGGCCTGCTACTGGACTCGGTCAAGTACTGACGGACAAGTGCCGTCAGGAAAGACCAATGCCCAAACCCCAATGACCAATCAAGCCCCAATGCCCGAATGCCAAATGGCGGGCAGTCTCAGGTTGGTCATTCTTCGGGTTCGTCATTGATTGGGAATTGGCGCTTGGGGCTTGGTCATTCTGTACCGCCCGCATAGCGGGCCGCAGCGTCGTCCAATGCCTGCTTCGGCGTCTTGGCTCCGAGCATCGCCTGCTCCAGTTCCTCAATCAATGCCTTGCGGCCGGCCAGCCACTTGAGTCCACGCGGCTCGAATACCGCGCAGTCCATCTGGGCATAGGCTTCCCTGAGTCCCGGCGTCGTCGCCATCCGCTCGGCCATTCGCGGGTCTTCGAGGCATCGCCGGTGTATCGGAACGTACCACGTGCCGAGCGACCACTCGACCTGCTGCTCCGGAGCGATGAACCACTTGATGAACGTCCATGCTGCGGCCTTCTGGGCTGCGGTCGCGCGCCTGAACATGCCGATGTTCGTGCCGTAGATAATCGCCGCCGGCTTGTCCCAAGTTGGAATGGGCGCCATGCCGACATGGAATGTCTCCTTGCCCACGACCGGCACGCGCCAGGTCGAACTGCCGGTCAATGTCGCCATCCTGCCCACTTGGAAATCGTCCATCGGCGTCCTGCCGACGTCCGTGTTCTGGACCTTGTCCTTCAGAACCATGTCAACCTGGAACTGCAGAACGTCTACGCCTGCCGGGCTGTTGAACTCCGGCGGTCCGTCCTCGTCCGTTTCTGGTTTCTGGTTTCTGGTTTCTGGTTTCTGGTTTGCTGGTTTCGGCTGCGGCCCGACAAACTGCCCGCCCTTCTGGAACAGCATTGAGCCGAATATCCAGATGTCCGTGCCTCCGGCCGCGCCCCAGACCTGCGTGGCTCCCTGCGCATCCCGCTTGGTCAGCTTGTCCGCGGCCCGGCGGAATTCCGGCCACGTCTTCGGGAACTCGGGGAACCCGGCGGCTGTGAACATCGGCACGTTGTAGTAGTAGACCGGCACGCTCTTGTTAAACGGCAGGGTTAGCAGCCGGCCGTCCCACGAATTGTTCTCAAGCAGCGCCGGGTAGATGTCGGCAAGGTCCGAATCACTCAGGCCCTCAGGCCCGTGCACGAAGCTGTCGAGGTACACAAGCTCCCCGCCCGCGTACAACTGCGTGGTCCAGTTCTCGTACATCTGGGCAATGACGGGCGGATTGTGAGCCGCGACCGCGCCCATCAGCTTCTGGGACAGCGCGTCGTAGTTGCCCATGCCGACAAGTTCGATATGGATGTTAGTGTGAGTGCTCTCGAACTCGGCCACCATCGTCTTCAAGGTCGTCTGAGACTCGCCGCCCATCGCATGCCAGAACGTGACGGTCAGCTTCTTCGGTGCGCTCCTGCACCCGACCACGGCCATGGCCGCAACGGCCAGAACGGCAACCAGCCAGGGAACAGACATGGATGCCACGACGCGTGGGTTCGGGGGTTCCGGGGTTCCGGGGTTCGGGGTCTGAACCAGAACCCTTGGCCCCTTGACCCGCGGGACCCCGCCGTGCTTCGTTTCATCCGGTTTCGCGCTTTCG
>Ga0187866_1002507_pt1 | contig 15116 bp, 11 predicted proteins | sample June2016WEW_11_1_3_FD_133013 | JGI IMG/M metagenome (GOLD analysis project Ga0187866, IMG submission 133013) | Peatland microbial communities from SPRUCE experiment site at the Marcell Experimental Forest, Minnesota, USA - June2016WEW_11_150 | ecosystem: Environmental > Terrestrial > Soil >...
CACAAACACCGGAACGTGGCGCACCGACACCAGCGCCGCGTGCGCCCAGAAGACCACCATCAGCGGGGACGCGAACCGCCTGCGCCGCAGCAGGAGCCCCGCTGCAATCAGCCCCGCTAACAGCAGGATCTCGAACTGGAGGGCGCTCTCGGAGCGGAACTTCGGCGACTGGAACTCGTCCACCGACTCGCGGATCCAGTCCGATCTCAGGTACTGCGCAAGGTGCCGGTGGAGGCCGATCCCGTACGGATTGAGGAGGGTGGCCGCGGCGCAGGCCGCCAGCAGCACGGCTTTCCGGCGCGCCACGCGCCACCCCGCCTCCAGGCCCTCGCCCACGGTCTGCAACGCCAGACACGCCAGCAGCGCCAGGAATCCCGCGTGCAGATTCACCCACACCGCCGTCATTGGAACCAGAATCCAGACTGCGCGGCCGGGCTTCTCCCGGTCGCGGTCCAGCAGCCAGAGCGAAGTGGAGAGAAGCAGGAGCGTGAACAGGTGCGGCCGCGCCAGGTAATGGATGCCGGAAGCGCCCGCGCCGAGCAAACAACAGGCCAACGCCGCGAAAGCGTTCGCCCGGCGCCAGACCATGTGCCGCACCAGCAGCGTCAGGTACCCGGCGATCAACGTGCCGGCCAGCAGCACGACCCCCTTCAGCCCCCCCGCCCGATGACAGCACGCAAACAGGACGTCGGCGAGCCACTCCCAGGCAACCCACCGCTCGCCAGGCCGCGTGAAAGAGAACAGATCGCTCTCCGGCAGCCGCCTGTGATCCAGAATGAACTCGCCGGTGCGGATGTGCCAGCCGGTGTCGCCGTCGGCCAGCAGCGCGCTCCAGCCGCTCCCGGCGATGAACAGCCATCCGAGGAGCGCCGCGAACAGCCAGTCGGAGAGCGAGGGCAGCGCCAGCGCTCGCAGGCGCCCGCCGGCGGCCGCGAGTTTAGGGGGCCGCACTCCCGCTTGCTCCAGGCTCGGCGCCCGCGGCAACCGCCCCGCCGGGTTCCGGCCCCAGCAGCTTGCGGCTGCGGATCGCCAGCTCATAGCGGTCTCGCGCTCCGGTCTTCTCGAAGACGTGCATGAGGTGAACCTTCACGGTGCCCGGAGAAATCTCGAGCGCCTTGGCGATCTCGGTGTTCTTCAGGCCCTGCGCGAGCAGCGTGACCACCTGGCGCTCGCGCGGTGTCAGGCGCGGAGGCCGCCGGCGCTCTCGGCCCGGCTCGGCAACCGGCTCGGGCGCCCCGTTCTCGAACCACAGATACCCTCGCGCCACCACCCGCAGGCATTCCAGGAGCGTATCGAGCGGGCGGCTCTTCACCAGGACGGCGCGCGCTCCGGCATGCAGCGCCTCGCCGGCCCGGATGTCCTGGTCGCTTTTCACCCACAGGACCGCCTGCGTTTTGGAAGACGCTTTGCACATCTCCCCCACCAGTGCCAGGGCCTCCGCCGGCCCGTCCTCGTGATCCACCAGCGTGATATCCGGCGAGCGGCCCAGCACGGCTTGGAGCGCCTCCGCCGGCCGCGCCGCCGCCCCGGCAAACACGAATTCCGCGCTGCGCTCCAGCGCCTTCCGCAGTCCTTCCACCACCACGGGCTGGGACTCGCAAGCAAACACGCTGATCGGCTTGGGCGCCATTCCCGGTTATTGATCGGCGGAAAGGCTCCCGGGGTTTAGGCCCGACCTTCTCACCGGGAATAGTCGATGTGGCAAATCCGCTAGGAAATTGAATTCCGCCCTGGGGTTGGAGTTCTCTCCGGCCGAGTTTGACTCACCGCTGGTGCAGCGAAACCTCGTCGGCCCAGAACTTCAGCTTGTCCGACTTGTGTTCGGCGCCGCGGAGCATAAGGACGCGGCCGGGCACGAACTCGCTGGAGACACTCACCGCCGGGACGAACGCGGCAATCTCCTCGTCGAGGACCCGGAGGAGAAAAACGGTGCCGGCAGACTGCTTCTCGGTGCGCAGAATCTGGCCTCCCATCTGCGTGTTCGAGTCCGGCTTATAGTCGCTTCTCGAGCCCATCTTCAGGTCCTTCGGCCGGGCGCGTTTGTCCGGGTCTCCGAGAATCGTCGGCTCTCCCCATTTCCACTGGCCGCCCTCCTTGACGAAACTCAGAATCAACTCGAGGCGTTGGGTTGGCGGAAGCTCGTGCTGTTTCTGGACTTCTTCCGGCACCTTGAGCGTGAGGACCACTTGCAGTTCCGCTTTCTGCCCGCCGTCGGTCATGGTAAGGAAGAGCGTCTCGTAGCTCACCGGCGCCATGAACTTTGCGAACGTCATGAACCTTTCTTTCTCGTCCGGGGTCTTGAGCTCGTCGCGCATTTCCCGAGAGAAGAGAGCCGATACCTCACGAAACTTACCGCTCTTGACGGCCGCGAGGTATGAATCGTAGATCCGCGTGAAGTCTTGCATTGTCTGTCCCATGAGCAGGCTCCCGAACAGTAGAGTTAAACTTGCAGACCTTGTCACCTTGATCTCCACTAGAGTCGACCAGAATCTCCATCTTGGACTCCCGGCCTGTCGGCATTATACACCCAGCCGCCTGCCTTCGATCCGCCGAACTCCGCTGGCTCAGGCGAACCGGCGCAGGGCTTCCTCGTAAACCTCGCGCGTGAGCCGCGCGGTGCGCTCCCAGGAGAAATCCCGGGCGCGCTGGAGCGATTTGGCTCGCAGCCCGGCGACCCATTCCGGGCGGGTGGCGGCGGCTAGAAGGGCTTCCTTCCAGGCCTGCCCATCGCGGGCGTCCACCTGCTCGGCCACGCCGGCGGCGACCTCCGAGATGGCCGCGTCGCGCGAAGTAATCACCGCCGCGCCGCACTGCATGGCCTCCAGCACGGGCAGCCCGAAGCCCTCATAAAGCGACGGATAGACGAACGCCAGCGCTCCGGAGTACCAGGCGCTGAGCCGATCCTCCGCAACTTCTCCCAGAATCGTCAACCCGGGCTCGGGGGTCAGAGCGGGGAAGTCCGCGCGGCGCCGGCCCGCCAGTACCAGGTCGACCGCCACCTCGCGCCGCGCCGCGCGCCACGCCTCGACCAGCAGCGGAAGGTTCTTGCGCGGTTCGAGCGTGCCCAGAAAGAGGAAGTAGGGAGCCGCACGCGGGGCCTCCGCCGGCCGAAGGTGCGGCGCGGCCGCTTCCGGCACGGCCACCACCCGCTGGGGCGAGACGCGGAATCGCTCGATGGCTTGCCGCCGCACCGCCTGGCTCGGCGTGACGACCATGGTCGCCAGGCCCAGGCCGATCGCGAGCGGCGCGCGGCTGCGCACGCGATCCGCCGCATGGTGCCAGGCGGTCTCCATCCACGGCGACAGGTCGTGTAGCGTCAGGACGCTCGCGCGCAGCGGAACGTAAGGCACTTCGAAGTTGGTGCCGTGGAAGACATCCACCCGGCGCCGCGACAGCTCCCGATTCAGCCCGCACAGCCACCAGCGGCGCTCGAGAAAGTTGCGCGCGAGCGACGGCGCCGCCACCAGCGGGAACTCGTCTTCGGGGAAGGCCGCCTCAAGCGCCCGGTGCAGCTCGGAGACGTAGCGCGCGAGTCCGCCGCTAGAGAGCGTCAGGGGCGTGGCATCCAGCGCCACTCGCATATCGAGAGGTTACCGCCTTCCGAGGCGCTTCAGCTCCAGGTCGCGGTCGCCGTAGTTCCGCTCGTAGTAGCTCTGATACTCGCCGCTCTTGACGCGCTCGACCCAGCCGGCATTCTGCCGATACCAGTCCACGGTGCGGCTCAGTCCCTCCTCGAAGCCGACCTGGGGCGCCCATCCGGTCTCGCGCACCGTCTTGTCGCTCGCGAGCGCGTAGCGGCGGTCGTGGCCCGGGCGGTCGGTTACGAACTGGATCAGTTCCTCGGAGCGGCCGGTGGCGCGGAGGATCTTGCGCACCACCTCGAGGTTGGCGAGCGAGCGGCTGCCGCCGATGTTGTAGATTTCCCCGTCCCGCCCCCTCTCGAGGAGCGCGGCCACGGCCCGGCAGTGGTCCTCGACATGCAGCCAGTCGCGCACTTGGAGACCGTCGCCGTAAACCGGCAGCGGGCGGCTCTCGAGCGCGTTCGAGATCATCAGCGGAATCAGCTTCTCGGGGAACTGGTAGGGGCCGTAGTTGTTGGAGGCGCGCGTCACCACCACCGGCAGCCGGTAGGTGGCGAAGTAGGAGAGCGCCAGCAGGTCCGCGCCCGCCTTGGCCGCCGAATAGGGGCTGCTCGGGCGGAGGGGAAAGCCCTCGTCGGCCGCCAGCGGCTCGGGCACGCTGCCATAGACCTCGTCGGTGGATACCTGCACGAACCGTCCGAGGCGGCGCTCGCGCGCGGCCTCCAGCAGCGTGAAGGTGCCCCGCAGGTTGGTGTCGAACACCGGCTGCGGCGAGAGAATGCTGCGGTCCACGTGCGACTCGGCCGCGAAATGCACGATCGCCTCGGCCGGGAACTCATCGAGCACGCGATCGACCAGCGCGGCATCGCAGACGTCGCCGCGGACGAACTGGTACCGCGGGTCGCCCGCCACCGCCTCCAGGTTCTCCAGGTTCCCCGAGTAGGTGAGCTTGTCCAGATTCAGAATGCTGGTCGCCCGGTTGGTTCCCAGCAGCAGCCGGATGAAGGCCGAGCCGATGAAGCCGGCCCCGCCTGTGACGAGCAGTCTCACTTATGCTGGGTCTCCCAATCGTAGTTGATGTACGGATCGTCGAAGGCCAGGCGGCCTTCGTCAGCCGGGTCGTAGAACTGGTCGGTCACGTAGACCAGGACCGCCGGATCCCGGCCGATGATCTTGTAGCCGTGGCCGACGCCCGGCGGAATCAGGATTTGCCACGGGCGCAGCGTTCCCAGGTACAGCGTGTTGCGCGCACCGAAGGTTGGCGAACCCTGCCGCAGGTCGGCCAGCGCCACTTGCAGCATGCCCGCCACCGCGGTCCAGCAGTCGTGCTGCCGCAGGTGGTAGTGGAACCCCTTGATCGTCCCCGGGTAGCCGACGGCGGTGGCCACCTGGGCGCGGGCGTACTGCGCCACCAGGTCCCGGCCCGTGCGCACCACCTCCAGGAAGTAGCCCCGGTCGTCGGCATAGATGGAATACGGCCGTACCCGCACCCCCGCGATCAGGTGCGGCGAGTCCGGAGCCTGGATCACCGCGCCGATCCCTTTCTCGCACTGCGGGTAGGCCAGCTCGAGCCCCTCGCCCGCGGCGATCCGCACACCGGTCGACTTGACGGTCGCCTGAGTTGACATCATCGCACCCCGGCCTTGGCGGGTTGCGCCGGAGGAGCCTCCGTCGGGCGCGTCCGGGCCACCAGATTGCCCGCGCGCAGCAGCGATTCGAAGGTGCCGGCGTCGGTCCACCAGCCCTCCAGGTACGAGAATGTCATCGTGCCCTCGCGGATGTAAGCGTTGTTGACGTCGGTGATCTCCAGTTCCCCGCGCGCGGAGGGCACCAGCGTGCGGATCTTCTCGAACACCGTGGCGTCGTACAGGTAGACTCCCGTCACCGCGTAGTTCGATTTCGGCTGTCGCGGTTTCTCCTCGATGCCCACGATGCGGTCCCCTCGGATCTCCGCCACGCCGAAGCGCTCGGCGTCCGGCACCTCCTTGAGCAGGATGCGCGCGCCGCGCTGCTGCCCGGCGAAATCCTCCATGGCATGACGGATGGTGCCTTCGATGAGATTGTCGCCCAGGATGACGCAGATCTCGTGCCCGTCGGCGAAATGCTCGGCCAGCGCCAGCGCCTCGGCAATCCCGCCCTCCCCTTCCTGGTAGGCGTAGTTCAGATGCGCCAGCCCGAACTCCTTGCCATTGCCCAACAGGCGGAGAAAATCGCCCGCGTTCCTGCCGCCGGTGACGATCATGATGTCGCGAATCCCCGCGTCCACCAGGGTCTGGATGGGGTAGTACACCATCGGCTTGTCATAGATCGGCAGCAGGTGCTTGTTGGTGATCTTGGTCAGCGGAAACAGCCGGCTGCCTGTTCCGCCCGCGAGCACGACGCCCTTCATGATGTATTCAATGATACAACGGCGGCCGGCAGCGGGCCGCGGCCAGCCGGGTGGGACCACTCGCTGACGCTCGTGGTTCCGTGCTGCATCGCGCCCCACAGCACCGAACCGCGACCGTCAGGGAGCGGCGCCTCTCAGCGTTCCCGGCGCCGATGCTACAATCGTCGCTTCCATGAAACTCTACAGTTGGCAAGGAATCGAGAAGGAACAGTTGAACCCGCTGTTCCGGCGCCAGGTGATCCACGGCCAGAAGATGACCGTGGCCCGCATTCAGCTTTCGAAGGGCGCGGTGGTTCCCGAGCACCGTCACATGAACGAGCAGATCACGCTGCTGGAGCGGGGCCGGCTGCGGTTCCGGATCGACGGCCGCGAGGTGATGCTGGAGGCGGGCCAGATGCTGGCGCTCGAGCCGGACGTCCCGCACGGCGTCGAGGCGCTGGAAGACAGCGCCGCCATCGACCTGTTCTCGCCCCCGCGCGAGGACTGGCAGCGCGGCGACGACGCCTACCTCCGCGGTCCGGCCAGGTGAGGGCGCGCCCTACTAAGGTTGATCCATGCCCTCACTCGCCACCAGACAGGCGAAATCGGCCTGCCCCGCGAAACGATTCGCGAGTTCCGACGTATAACATTCGTTAGGGAACAACGACTGCGCTCTGCGCGTATTTACGGTGAACTCATGCGAACCTTAGTTCAAGACCTGCGGTACGCCGTCCGGACCCTGCTCAAGTCGCGTGGATTCGCGGCGGTCGCCATCCTGACCCTGGCCGTCGGCATTGGGGCCAACACCGCCATCTTCAGCATCATCGATGCCGTCTTGCTGCGCTCGCTCCCCTATCGCAATCCGGACCGCCTGGTCCGGCTTTACGAAACCGAGGCCGCGCCCGGCAAGTATCCCTTCACCGGGCCGGATTTCATCGACTGGAAGACGCAGAACAGCACGTTTTCCGACATGACCCTGTTCTTTTGGCCGAGCGACATGAACCTCAGCGACAAGGGGCGGGCGGACATTGTCCGGAGCGTCCCGACTGAGGCCAATTTCTTTTCCCTGCTGGGCGTGAATCCCATCCTGGGCCGAGCCTGGGCGCCGGGCGAGGATCAACCGGGCAAGGATGACGTGGTGATCCTCGGCTACGCCCTCTGGCAAAGCCGTTTCGGCGGAGACCCGAAAGCCGTGGGGCAGTCGCTGGAGTTGAACGCGCGGAAGCACACCGTCATCGGGGTGATGCCGGCCGGCTTCAACTTCCCCTTCCAGGCGCAACTGTGGACGCCGCTGGACATGTCGGGCAGGGGCCTGGGCGAGCGCGGCAGTCACTCGTACAACGCCATCGGCAGGCTGAAGCCCGGGGTCACGCCTCAGAAGGCTCACGCGGACGTGGCAGTCATCGCGGCGCGGCTGGAAACGGCATTCCCTAACACCAATCATAAAGTGGGAGCCGTGGTGGTGCCTCTCCAGGAGGACCTGGTGGGCAAGTCCAGCAATTCGCTGGTGATGATGCTCTCGGCCGTGGGGCTGGTACTGCTGATTGCCTGCGCGAACATCGCCAACCTCCTGCTATCGAGAGCCGTAGCGCGGCAGAAGGAAATGGCGGTGCGGAGCTCGCTGGGCGCGTCCCGGCTCCGCCTGCTGCGGCAACTGCTCACCGAGAGCCTGCTCCTTTCGCTGGTGGGCGGCGTGCTGGGCCTGCTGCTGGGCGGGGGGCTGGTCGCCCTGCTGCCCAAATTCAAGAGCTTCACGCTGCCGGATTTCAACCTGATCCAGTTGAATGGATCCGTGCTGGCATTCACCTTTGCGCTGGCCGTGGTGACGGGCGTGCTGTTCGGGCTCGCTCCCGCGCTCCAGACCTCGCGTACCGATCTGTTCGAGGAACTCAAGGGCGGTGCCGGAAGCTCCGTCAGCCCCGGGCGCCGGCGGCGGCTCCTCAGCAGTGCGCTAGTGGCGGGAGAGATCGCGCTCTCGATGCTTCTGCTGATCTCCGCCGGCCTGCTGCTCAAGGATTTCGCTCGCGTGCGCAGCGTGGAAATCGGCGTACGGCGGGAGGGCGTCTGGACGGGGGCGATCCAACTCCCCGAAACCACTTACAGAACGGACCCGCAGCGCGCTGGTTTCGCGCAGCGCCTGCTGGAGGAGGCGCGGCAGATCCCCGGAGTCGGCACGGCCTCTCTCAGCGACCGCCTGCCGCTGGAAGGCGGCAGCAACTACTATGTCCAGATCCGCGGACGGGTATCGGAACGCATGAGTGGACCGCTGGTGGAATACCACACGGTGACCCCGGAGTACTTCCGCACCATGGGAATCCCGCTGCTCAAAGGGCGGCTGCCCACGCCCGCGGACACTCAGCACGCCATGGAGTTGGACGCGCGCGGGCGCGAGGCCTGGGAGAAAGGGACACAGCTCCCCGCCGACCAGCGCACCCTCATGGTATACGCGACCGTGATCAACGCGACCATGGCCCGCTACTGCTGGCCGAACGAGGACCCTGTGGGCCGGATGTTCTCGGGCGGCGGCGGCGATGAAAACGGCCCCTGGCGCCAGGTGATCGGGGTTGTGGGCGACGTCCGGCAATGGGGCCTCACCGAGAAACCCCGGCCGGAGGCGTACGATTCGCTCTACGCCCCGCGCCGCGTCTTTCTCACGCTCCACACCTCCGTGCCGCCGTCCAGCGTGTCGCCGGCAGTGCGGCGCGCGCTGACCCGGATCGATTCCGGCCTGGCGCTTTACCGCGAGCGGACCATGGAGGACGTGGTGGACGACAACTCCCGGGGCCAGCGCTTCCTGAGCTCGCTGGTGGGCTCTTTTGCGGCGTTGGCCGCGTTGCTGGCCGCGGTCGGAATCTACGGCGTGTTGTCCTACATGGTGACGCAGCGGACCCGCGAAATCGGCATCCGCATGTCGCTCGGTGCGAGCCGGGCGCGCGTGCTGGGGGATGTGTTGCGCCAGGGCATGCTGCTAGCGTTCGCCGGCTTCGCCCTGGGCATCGCCGGTGCATTCGCCGCCGGCCGCGTGATGGAGAGCCTGCTGCACGAAGTCCAGCCGCGCGACCCAGCGATCTTCGCGGCCACAGCGGCGCTGCTGTTCATGGTCACACTGCTGGCCTGCTACATTCCCGCCCGGCGTGCTGCGCGGCTGGACCCGATGCGCGCGCTGCGGTACGAGTGAGGCCAGGTGGCGGCCGAAGCGGGGCAGGTTCCTGTCTTGCCGCTGTCTCAAAAACCTATGTGTGCCGTCGCCGTCGGATGCGGCCGCTGACAGCGTCAAACTGCATAGGCGCCGGCGCCCGCTTGCGGGCCTTCCGGGCCAGGCCAGGTCGCTGCCAGCGCTGTCAGCGACGTGCGGACTCCTGGGGGAGTGAATCTGATGACCGCCGCTCTTCTTGTCCGACGGTGCGCCCCGTGGCAATCTGGTGGGGAAAAGGCCGATGGCTGTTCGGGGCCTCGCTCGGTCTCGTGGAGTGACTATGAATCCGCTACGCTGGTCATCAGGCAAGGTCGATGACTACTGCGGAAGCGCTGGAAGGCATGACAGACGTCGGCAGGTTCGAGATCCTCGCTACTCGTGTACTCAGGGAACTGCATCCTGAGTGCAAAGCCTTAGTTCATCTCGGAGTGAATGCCGCTGGGAAGACGATACCAAACCCGGTCGACGGCTTCTCGCGCGTCCCCGGCAGCGTTCCACCGCTATACGTTATGACTGCATTCACTACCGGTGGCTCTGGGACTTTGGAGCGCAAATGGCTTTTGGACGCCGCGGCGGGAGCGAACGAAACGACAACGAGAGCGGCCGGGGCAACTGATGGCGACCTGGTCAAGGCTGCCAGGGAAGCGTCTGTGATCCGGCAGAACGACGTGACCGCCCGCTTCATTGTGTACCTGTGCACGAACCGACGTCTTGATCTGGACATAATGCGCGCCGTTTATGCCAAGGCTCACGGGCTGGACATTGATGCCCGCTTCCTTGAACAATCCCAACTGAGGGACTTCCTTGACACGAAACCCGAAGGACAGTGGCTCCGACAGCAGTTCCTTGGGGTCGAAGCGGATCAAGTCTCGAGATCGCTTCTTCAGGAGCTCGGGCACCAGAGCCTCCGCAACTATTGTGCCGAACTGTCGCTTTACGAGAGCGAGGAGATCGTTCCTACCAGTGCTGGCAATGCCGCCTACGACGCCCTTCGAGACCGCTCCACATCGTTGCATCTCCTGGTAGGGCCTTCAGGTGCCGGCAAGACCGTGATTGGACAGGATATGATGCGACGGCATCTTGCTGGGGGCGGCTTAGCTCTGTGGCTTCCAGGACAGGTCGCAGAACAGACGATGTCCCTGCCGGACGCGTTAGAGGAAGCGCTTCGTGCGCTACATCCCAGGATCGGCAAAGGGGAAGGCCATAGAGTGTTGGAGTTGGCCACGTCAGACGGGTTTCTGCTCCTGGTTGTCGATGACATCAACCGTTCAAGAGCGACGCCGACAGTCCTATCCAGAATTACAGGCTGGTGTCGACTATCGGCGAGCGAGGAGGGTGGCACCGGACGGCCACGAAGCTCAGTCCGAGTGGTGTGCCCGTTGTGGGATCGCCACTGGCATGCAGTGGGATCTAGATTGCGTGGGGAGAGCTGGCTGCGGGTGCACACTGTCGGAGCACTTCAGCGACCCGAAGCCGTGAACTGTCTGAAGGCGTCATTGCGAGAGCGTGCAGCCGGCTTCAGCGAGGGTGAGCTTCAGGAGCTGGCTGGACAAATGAGAGATGACGCGATCCTGCTGGGTTTGTTCGGACGTCTGTTCCGCGATCGCCCGGAATCTATCCCAAGGGTCTTGGCGGAAGATGTCATTGGAAGCTTCATCGAAAGTACAGTGAGCGAACTCTCCCAGCAGACCCACACCTCCACTGCCGAATACCTGTCCGTTCTGACCTCCCTCGCACGGGAGATGATCCGCCGGAAATCGCTATACCCACAATGGGCTGAATTGCAGGCGTGGTTCGCCGGCAGAGCTGCGAACCTCGGCGCTTTGGGCCGCCTAGCTGCACAGGAGCACGTGTGCCGCATCGCGAGCCGCGAAGGAGTCGAACGGTTTGAATTCCGGCATGACCGCATCTTGGAGCACTGCTTATCTCGCGCCACCGTCGAGATTTTGCAGGGTTCCGATGCGGATCGAGAGTTCGTCTCGGACCCGTTCTTCGTCCCGATTGTCGGCCGATCGCTCGGTTTTATGCGGCCATCGGACGCTGTGCTGGATTGGGTGATGGAGCGGGTGCCCGTTGCATCGGTATCCGCCATTCCGTTCCTGTCCACGACGGCCGGTGGCCGAGTCCTTGACCGAGCCTGTGCCTGGCTGGCCCAGTGCGGAACAGCGCCGGAGTCTATACGAGACGACGCCCTCAGTACACTCGTTGAGACTCAATCGCCGCATGTACTCAGAATCACCAGCGGCGCACCGGAGTGTGAAAGAGTGTGGCAGGCTCGGCTTCGGAACGGTGACCCAGTTGCTGGCGCGAAGGCGCTATCCCGGAAGTTCTTTCCCGCTGTGCACTTCCTCTGGCTTGAGTCTTTGATCGAACAAGCGAAGAGTCTCCATCGAGGCAAGCTTGTAGCGGGCTTGAAGACGATTTTCACCGCGAAGAACCTCGACGACCAGCTTCGTCGTGGAGCATTCTCCTTGGCCGGGTATGTTGCTGACAGCGATCTGGCTGCATCTGTAAAGATCGCATGGGAAGGTGCCGCGGACAAACCTGCTGTATTACTCCAAGCACTCTGGGCCGCACTCAGGTGTGCCGAGAGCTCTCCGGCCGCAGTCTTGGGCTCAATAATGCCAACGATTCTGGAAATACCGGATGATCAGGGCTCTAGCGGGACTAGCGCGCGTTCAAGCCTTCTGGAGGAACTGGCGTTTGCATCTCGCCATGGGATAAGCGAGCCAGTCCTGTCCTACTTGGTCGCCCTCGGATCAGCGCAGCGGGATTATGAATGGATCGTCATGGCGCTGGTGGAGAAAGTCGATCATCCGGTGGCAATTGGGTACGTGGTCCGAAAACTCGCGTGGAGCAAGCACCAGGCAGAGCAGTCTGGCGCATTTTCTCCGTTCGCCATGATGTGGCCAGACCAATGGACAAGGCGCAAGCGCGAGGAGGGGCGTCCATTGTCCGCTGCCTCACTCGATGAGTTGAAATCTCTTTGGACCAGTGAGAGCAGCCCAGACTGGCTCAGGACCTTTGCCTTCTCGGTCTGGGTCCGCTGTGGCCCTGACCCTTTCGCTGATCGGTCACTCCTGGCCAGGAACGCGCCATCGGGAGACACAACGGTCTGGCTGCGAGCAGCTCATGGAGACGCTGAAACCGTGCCCGAAGTGGCCGCCCGACTGAGACACACCGCCAGATGGCTCCCTGTAGTCCCACCGATCTGGTGCAAAGAGCTCGAGAGCGACGTCGAGCTCTGGCTCGGAAGAATCGGCCCCCCGGCGCCGGGGGAGAAGGCATGGAACGACCTGAACTACAATCTGGCGCACGTGCTACGGGACATCCCAAGTGACGACGCTCAGAAACTGCTCCTAAGGCACTGGAGCAACCTGCGGCTCAGCCCTTTGTTCATCCAGGTGGCGTTATACCTTGGCACTGACGAAACCAGGACCCTTGCCAGGGAATCTCTCCAGGTGGTTGCGGCGGAGCAGGAACCCTTCCGCCACATTGACAGCTTTTTCGGCTTCAAAACACTGGGTCTTTCTGAAAGACTTAGGCTGGAGCATCTGGAGTCTCTGCGGCCTTACTTGGATCGCCTGGATCCTCTCTGCATTTGGGAGATGGTGGAATTCTGCAGCGAGCACAACTACTGGACTTGGGCCATCGAGCATCTACGACCCGAGTGCTTGCGGCGACTCGAATTCGAAAACGTGCAGGAAACGGATGGGTCGCGGCACGTCATCCGCGCACAAAGACACTGGTTCCCGTCCGATCAGGACCTACTTTCAGAACTCGACGATTTCGAACGGATGGAGCAGCGACGGTTGGCCGGGGGCGTGTGGTTTTGGCTCGACCGACTGACTCAGCGTAGAGTGAGCTCGGAGCGCTGGCTTGCGCTGTTGGAGCAGTGGCTGATGTCGTCACTCACAAAAGAACGGTTCCAAATAGCGGCGACAATGATTCGTCAAAAAGGCCTGCGAACGGCATTCCGTGTTCTGCGGTCGTGTTCCGACAAAGGGATGATACCGGAGTTTGACCGGGTCCTCGCGGATACCGAATACACGGTGAGGCGCCGCTCGTTGGACTAAACGTCACGATTGCGACGGCAAACCCCCTCAACGATCTTGCTGATGTCAACACGTGGCCGTTGACAATCTGGGCCATTCAAACAGCTCCAGGCGATCCGGGCGGATTTGACAACGAGAAACGCGCAGGGGTCCGCGAAGTCCGCGGAGCCGCGCGGCCGCCACAGCGGAGACCGACCCGCTACCGTTACTTCGCGACCATCTTCGCGAGCACCACGGTGTGGCCGTTGGGCTCGCGCACGGCGATTTCGCGCATGCCGTACCAGGTGGTGCGCTCGGGGAGGATGATCTCGCAGCCGTCGATTCGCTTGAGGGTGTCGTCGAAATCGTCCGCCTCGACGAACAGCGATGTGACGTTGGCTCCCTCGGGGGGCAGGGTCTCTGGGGCGTCCTTGCGGATGCTCTCCCGGGTTTGCAGCATGAGCTCGGCGCGGTCCTTCACCAGGATCACGAAGCCCAGGCGCGGGCCTTCCGGCACTTCGACCGTCTTGGCGAATCCCAACCGGTCCACCCAGAACGGCAGCGACTTCTCGATTTCGTCGACGATGAGAGCTGGAGTCAGTTTCATGCCTCCAATGCTATGCGATCCGCACCGGGCGCGGATTGTAAAAAACGGCCATCGCCAGAGGCCAGCCCGGTTGGAGTCGAGGCCGCAAACTCGCGGAAGTCGCGGATCAGGTGGGCTTGGTCGTAGTAGCCGCACTCGGCCGCCAGGTGCGCCCAGCCGCGCTCCGGCGCTCGGCGGAGCAGGCGCAGCGCGCGCTGGAAGCGCAGCACGCGCGAGAGGTGCTTGGGAGTGAGCCCGGTCTCCTCGAGACAGCGCCGGCGGAACTGGCGCGGGCTGAGGTTGGCCGCGCGAGTCACTTCGTCGAGCGACAGGTTGCCGTCCGCCGTTGTCAGCATCTGAAGGGCTCGAAAAAAGGCGTTCTCGGCGGCGTCGGGCACTGGCAAGCTGCCGGCCAGCAGGCGCAGGTATTCGCGGGGCGACGCGGCCTCCTGCAAGCGCTCATGAAGCCCGCGCCCCCGCCGCCCCCACAGATCTTCGAGCGGCGCCCAGCCGTCCGTCAATTCGCGCGGCGCGATGCCGAGAAAGCGCCCTGCCACGCCGGGCCGGAAGCGAATGCCGGCCACCCGCGCGCCGGGCGGAAGCGGTACGACCTGCCGCCGGGTCATCGTTCCCACCGCGCGCAGACCGCCTTCGGCCCAGAAGAGGATATCGAGGCAGCCGTCCGGAAGCACCAGGTGGGCGAGGGCGTGATCGCGCGTCTCGACGCTCCACAGGCATTCGGCGAAGGGCGCCAGAGCCGGGCCCGGATGGTACTCGCGGTACAAAACTAACTCCTCCCCAGCGCGCTCCTGGCGATGGTCAGCAACTGCATGTTGCTGGTGCCTTCGTAGATTCGCCCGATCTTGGCGTCACGGTAATACTTCTCGACCGGGCCATCCCTGGTGAAACCAACGCCACCGAAGATCTCGATGGCGCGCGAGGCCACGGTCTCGGCAATCTGCGAGGCAAAGTACTTGGCCATCGCCGCCTCGGTCATGAAAGGCAGGCCGGCGTCGCGCAGCCGCGCCGCGTTGTAGACCAGCAGCCGCGCCGCTTCCAGGTCGGTGGCCATCCGCGCGAGGTCGCACTGAACGGCCTGGAACTCAGCGATGGGCTTGCCGAACTGCTTGCGCTGTTTGGCATAGGCTAGCGCGTGATCGAGCGCGCCGCGCGCGATCCCGATCATCTGCGCCCCGATGGCGATGCGGCCCTCGTTCAGCGTCTCGATGGCGATCTTGTAGCCGATGCCGGCCTTCCCCACCACGTTGGCCTTCGGCACCCGGCAGTCCTCCAGGATCAGCTCGCAGGTCGAGGAGGCGCGGATGCCCAGCTTGTCCTCCTTCTTGCCCAC
>Ga0187866_1002509_pt1 | contig 15114 bp, 14 predicted proteins | sample June2016WEW_11_1_3_FD_133013 | JGI IMG/M metagenome (GOLD analysis project Ga0187866, IMG submission 133013) | Peatland microbial communities from SPRUCE experiment site at the Marcell Experimental Forest, Minnesota, USA - June2016WEW_11_150 | ecosystem: Environmental > Terrestrial > Soil >...
CAGGGGCGACATCGGGTTATAGCTCGAACGAGGCCCGCGACGGCGCGCCTCGGTATGTCTTTGCCTGACGATGCCCGGACGCCGCCCCTACCGGGGCTGACGAATCTTGAATGCCGTCAGCATCCCACGGCTGGCTCGCCATGGGCTAAATGACCCCGCCCGCTTCGCGGGCTGGCTGCCGACGGCGCTTATCCTAGCGCCTATGCCCCCTGCCCCCCTCCTTATCAAGGAGGGGAATCACCCGCCGCCTATTCAGCCCCGCCGAAATCGCGGCCCCCGCCGCCTATTCGTCCCGCGCCCTCGCCGATGTTCTTTCGCCGGACGTTGACTCGAAATGGTATAAGGGACGGCGCGGAGGCGCACCTATGGGACTACCAGCCGAAGAAAAGAAAAAGCTTTACGCCCAGTATCGAAGTCTCTTGCTTGACGGCGTCGCGCCGTTCTGGCTGGAGGGGGGCATCGACCGCGTGTACGGGGGCGTGCTCTCCTGCATGAGCGACGACGGCCAGGTGCTGAGCGGCGATAAATTCATCTGGTCGCAGGCCCGATCGGTTTGGACGTTCTCGGCGCTCTACAACCGCATCGAGCCGCGGCCGGAATTTCGCGAAGCCGCGGAGAACTCCGTCCGTTTCCTCCTGGCGCATGGCCGCGACGATCGCGGGCGCTGGGTTTATCACACGGACCGCGAAGGCCGCGTGCTGGAAGGCGCCACCAGCATTTATTCCGATTGCTTTGCCATTTACGGGCTGAGCGAATACTACCGCGCCACGCGGGATGAGCTGGCACTTTCGGTGGCGCGCCAGACGTTTGAACGGGTGGCGCGTCGCATCGAAGAACCCGATTTCAATGAAACGATGCCCTATCCCATGCCCCCCGAATGGAAGAATCACGGCGTGCCGATGATCATGACCGAAGTTACTCATGAGCTGGGGCAAACCCTGGGAGACGATAAGCTCGAAAGTCTGGCCGGCCAATACGCGGACCGGATCATGAGGCATTTTGTGAGGCCGGAGCGGAAGGTTCTGTTGGAATTCCTGACCCGCGATTACCAGGAGCTTCCACCCCCGGCCGGGACGTTCGTGATGCCGGGGCACGCCATCGAGTCGATGTGGTTTGTGCTGCACCTAGCCCGGCATCGCGGTGACCATGATTTGATTCAACGCGCGGTGGAGGTCATCCGCTGGCATCTTGAATTCGGATGGGACGAAGAGTACGGGGGCCTGCTTTTGTCACGAGATATCGAGGGACATGAGCCGTTTCTCCCGCACTCGCAAAAGAAGCTTTGGTGGCCGCACGTGGAGGCCCTGTACGCGACGCTCCTGGCATACGAATTGACAGGCCAAGATTGGTGCCTTGCATGGTATAAGAAAGTGGCGGACTGGGCGTGGTCGCATTTCCCCATGCCGAACTGCGGGGAGTGGTATCAGCGCCTCACCCGCGAGGGCAAGCCTAGTTCGGAAGTGATTGCGCTCCCGGTTAAAGATCCCTTCCATTTGCCGCGTGGGGCCATTCTGATTGTGCAGTTGATGGGTGAGAAGGCGTGAAAAGATGAACGATCTCACGCCAAGGCGCCAAGGCGAAAAGACCGGCGAATTAAAACCAAGGCTGTTCACCAAATTGTTAAGGAGACTGTTCCCTGTTCGACCCTGGAACCCCCTCACTCCCGGCCCCTCTCCCCCAACGGGGCGAGGGGGGCGTGAATTTGAATTTACTACCCTCGCCCCCCTGGGGGAGAGGTTACTGACAACTGAAAACTGAGAACTGAAGACTTACTACTATTGAGCCCAATCAGAATGATCAAGATACCCAAGCTGCCGTGGCTGATTGTCGGGATGCTGTTTTTTTCCACTCTTATTAATTACACCGCCCGCCTGACGCTTTCCGTTGTCGTGGGAAATGTCCTCCGCGAGTTCTCCATGACGGAAAGGGATTACGCGCAGATTGTTAGCCTTTTCCTGGCGGCCTACGCGGTGATGTACGCGGGCTCGGGATATGTTGTGGACCGCCTGGGAACGCGACGCGGGTTTGCGCTGTTTGTGTCGGCGTGGTCCGCGGCCCAGGCGCTGAACGGGTTCGTGCTGGGAAAGTGGTCGCTGGCGGCGTGCCAGTTCGGCCTGGGGCTTGCCGAACCCGGCAACTTTCCGGCGGGAGTCAAAACCGTCCACGAGTGGTTCCCTTCCCACCAGCGCGCGGCGGCTGTAGGCTTGTTCAACGCTGGTTCGTCGCTGGGCGCGGCTCTCGGCGCACCGGTGGCGGCCTTCCTGACGGTTCGTTACGGCTGGCGGTCGGCGTTCTTCTTTACTGGAGCTCTGGGCTTTGTCTGGTTAACCTTGTGGCTGATCATCTGCCCAGCTCCGGGTTCCCCCCGCTGGTTTGCCGCCCGCAAGGAAAACGGCCTGGAAGATTCCCCGGTTGAGTCGGCGGCGGATGCCATCAAGAGCAAGCCCAACACACTCCGCCTTCTCCGGTCGCGCCCATGCTACACGCTGATCCTGGCGCGCTTTTTCACTGACCCCGTCGTCTATTTCATTATCTTTTGGCTTCCGCGGTACCTGGAAAAGGGAAGAGGATTTGATATCGCCATGGTGGGCAAGTACGCTTGGGTGCCGTTTTTCTTTGGGGGCAGCGGATACATTTTCGGCGGATGGCTTTCCGGACGCCTGATGCGCGCGGGTTGGAGCCTGCCGCGGGCGCGCAAGACTGCCATGCTGGTGGGAGCGTGCTTGCTGCCGTCGGCGATGCTTGCCCCGCGCGTGCCCACGGCCAGCCTGGCCATTGTCGCGGTATGCTTTGTGGTGTTTGGCCACGCGATATGGGTCACCAATCTCCTGACCTTGCCGGCGGATTTGTTCAACCCAGACGAGGTGGGTACGGCGTCGGGGTTTTCCGGCATGGGCGGAGGCATCAGCGGGATCTTCGCGATGCTTTGCACCGGTTACGTAGTGACGCGTTTCTCCTATCAGCCGATTTTTCTTTTGGCCGGTCTGATGCATCCGTTGGCGATGGCGCTCATATTCTGGCTCCTTCCCGATCGGGATTTTCCCAAGACGCGGGCCGCGGAGGTCGCGCTGGCCTAGCGCGGATTTAACTCAGAGAAAGTAGGTGGGGTTATGCGGAAATCTCAACTGCGCGGTTTCCATGTCGATAAGGCTTGTGTTTACATTTATCAATCCAACACTTCAACGTCACGAAGCACCCGACGAGCAGTTGGATCATCCAGCAGCTCCGGGAAGCATTTCCATTCGAGTCGGTGTCCAGATTTCTAATCTTCGACCGGGATGCGAAATACGGGTTGGAGGTCCCAGTGGCCGCTCGATCCAGGAAGATGAGCCCGGTGCGGAGCTCCTTCAAGAGTCCCTGGCAAAACGGTGTGGCGGAGCGTCGCGTCGAAAGCTGCCGACGAGACTTGCTGGATCATATTATCGCTGTGAATGAACGCCATCTGAAACGGCTGCTGTCTGAATACGTCCGCTACTACCACGAGGACCGCACGCATCTCGGACTCGTGAAGGGAACTCCGAACTGTAGAACTCGTTCCAGAGCCTCAGTCAGCGCGAAGCGTTTGCTTCATCCTTGTGCTAATGAAGGGTGCCCACTGCAGGGTTCTTTCTCCCTTCTGGCGTTCCGCCCGTCGCAGACTTCCGCATGCGGAGTCAGTCTCCGTTCCTTACCAATAAAAGCCCTCATCCCAATCGAGGTGGCGGTGCAGAAACTCAAATGTTCCGACGCCGTGGATCGTGTGCGGGCCGTTAAAAAACTCAATGCGTGTTTGGTCCTGAAGGTTGAGTTCGTCGTAATGCCTGCGGACCTTGGCGTACTCATACGCCACCCAGGAATCGACGGAGACAGTGTCATCGTGCCCACGTTCCACCATGAAAGGACGTGGCGTCATCAGCTTGGCCATATCACTATGGTTGAACGTATTGCCCAGGTCGAACTCGGGCACTTCATATTCCTCTGTGAAGACATAAGTGAAGGGAGCGTCGTCGCGGCTGATTTTCCAGATCCATTCGTTAAAGTCTCCGGAGCAGATCGAAAGCGCGTACTGATCGAGCAGTGGCGGAACGCGCACCGCCGTCTTGCCGCCGTAGGAAAGTCCGTAAAATCCGATCCGCTGAGGATCGACAAACGGCTGCTGGCTGAGCCATTCGAGCGTTCGCTTGTGCTGGCTGAGAATGAAGGAATAAAGCGACAACTTCTGAGGGTTGGCCAGCCGTTGCAAGAAACGGAAAGTTTCGCCCCCGATGTAGGGGTTTTGAGGGCAGTAGGTCACGAAACCGTGATCCGCCAAGTCGGCAGCGAATTTGTGATAATAGTGCATCCCAGCGCGATCGGGCTTGATCAAATCCTCTGGCCGTCCTTCGAGACCATGTTGGCAAACCACTACCGGCCGTCGCTCTCCGGGAGCAAGCCGCCGCGGGAGCAGTAAAATCCCGTAGGCGTAAACATCGGGCCAGAGCGGAATCAAAACCTCATAACCCGTCCACGCAACTTCCTTATAGATCGTCCGCGTATAAGCCTGAAGGGGTTCGGAAGGTTCGTGCAGCTTGCCAAAGACTTCTTCCCACAGATAACGCCGATAAGGTTCCGTGGTTTCCTTCCATTTCTCAACGGAAGAGTCGTCCGCCTTCTCCCAGAATTTTGCGCGAACTAATTCCGATCCAATCACCGCGCGTTGAGTAAAGTCGACGAGCTGCCGGAATTGACGGTGGAGCCGGTCGGTTCCGTCAAAGTCAGGCCGATTGTCGCGCGGTGCAGTCCCGGAAGGCGCCAAGGATTTTCTGGCGCCGAGGCTTTGTAGGAAGGCACGCAACGCTCCTTCCGATCCTGGTTGACCCTGCCCGTTGCCGCTGTCGACAAGGGTGATGTGGTCACCCACCCCCAGCTTTTTCGCCCGCTCGACCTCCGCCTGAACATCCGAAAGCGCGGGACTCACAAGACGCCCGGAAGCTGCCGACTTTGACTTTCCTTCCTGCGCCGGGGGCGGTCCGGAAATCTCCGGTCCGCGCGAGGCTTCCACAATCAGGGTGCGCGAAGCAATCAGGCTGGCGAGTTCAGCGTCGCCAAATTCTTGCAGCAACGTCCAGACGTTCCGGTAAAGCGGCTCCTGCCAAACATTCTGCCGTGAACCAAAATATCCGCTGACGACAGTTGCGTTGATACGCGTGTCGGCCGCGGCGGCATAAAGCGCCAGCAGGCCGCCTTCCCCGTACCCGAATATGCCAATCGGTTTTGAGGGGTTTGCCTTCGAGAAGCAGTCCACAGCAGCAAGGACCTTTTGAATTTCGTATCCAATGATGTGCCGTCCAATTTCGTACGCCATCCGGTAAATGTACTCACGATGGGTTAGGTTGGTGAATCGGTTGAGTTCGCGGTTGCCTGACCATCTGTCGGCCCGATTAATCAACGTGGGAACCAGAACCACGCAGCCATTTTCAGCGAGGCGCCGCGCAAATTGCGCTTCAGGAGGAATTCCCCCTGCCAGCCCCGCCAGGGTTTCCGGAGACGAATCAGCATCCGGCAGCGCCACAACTCGCGCGATAGGACTTCCCGCCGGTACGAGCACCAAGCCCTCGCCATCCACACCCTCGAACACCGGCCAGCGCACGCTGTGCACCTTGTAACCAGAACCAGACGCCACCACAGCAGCTCCGTCCACGGCGCTCTCAATGTTTAGCGCGGGATTAGCAATCCGCTGGTCGATCAGTCCCACGATCTTCCGGAATCTCTCCCGGTTCGGCGCGACCGACTGTTCATACGCTTCCGCTGACGAGAGGTCTCGATGCCATAGCGCCTGCCGTTTTTCCACCGACTCCGCCGTTTGTTTCAAAAGATACTGGTGGATGCCCTGCACCATCTGCGCGGCTAGGTCACCTTCCCGCGTGAGCTCCTGCGTTCCCGGCAGGATGGGAGGCAGAGGCGGAGTGTCGAGCGCTCTCGTCACGTGAACCTGTTCCGCCTCGGCTTTCCCTGCTGGAAGGGCGGAAAGGCCGGTGGCTGCGGTCAGCTTCCCAAAATTTGCAAAGAGTTCACGGCGTGTCAGATCCTTCATAATTCACCTCGGGAAATGTGGGTATGAACTGAAGAAAAACTTCCCCGCTTTCCCTCATCGAGGCGGGGTTAAGCGCGCCGCCCTCAGCGTGTATCAATTCTCAAAACTTCACGCGTCGATCAAGCTTCGCTTTCGTACAAAGACGATGACCTTAGACCGGGCGCCTGCACAGGAATGGCGCCTTGACCCACGCTTTCAATATCCATGGGAATCGTGCTCCGGGGCACTTCAAACGCCGTGAAAAAAGTCCCCGTGGCCAGGCCATGTCCGGCAAGGAACCCACATGCTGCTGGCCGCTATCGAAGATTGATGCTGCGAAGGCTCCTAAGTCTAACGGGCCAAATAGCATTTGTCCAATACAATGGCCAGATCGAATCGATTACTTTTTGATATCGGCAGAAAATGCGCTGCGGGCGGTCCTGATTAGTGGGGTCAGGCTAATAGGCGGTACAATTGACGCGCTGTGGAGATCTCTACGGCAAAAGGGGGTATATCGAAACGCGATTAGATCTCTGTGTCGCGCTGGTGCCTGAATAGCCGGATAAGTTCCGAGAGCGCCTTAGGAAGATGGTCGGACTTGTGGAACACAATCCCCACCTGCCTCGTGACTTTGTGATTCCGAATCCTGAGGCAATGCAGCTCTTTCCGCTTTACTTCATCGGCGATAGCCCGGTAGGGAATGATCGTGAGACCTAGGTCGATTTTGACCAGCGGCTTGATGATCGCCACATTTTCCGCTTCCATGCCGATTCGAGGAGTAACTCCGGCTTCACGGAAGAAATTGTCAACGACGGCACGGGTGTTAGTGTCCTTCGCGAATGTGATCAGCGGATACTTGCCCAACTCCTCTGCATTGGTCCATCGCTTCTTCGCTAGAATGGGATGCTTGACGCTCGTCGCGACGACCATGTCCTCAGTCCATAAGGGGAGAACTGTCAAGTCGGGGCATCGGATCGGCAGCGTTAATACGCCCAGCTCGATGGAATTATCACGCAACTTCGAGAGCAGGACATCTGTCACGCCGGTGGCAACCTGGAGATTGATACGCGGATAGAGCGCCCTAAATTTTTCCACCACGGGGGGAAGAATATACATGCAGGCGATCATCCCCGCACCGATCCTCAATTGTCCGCGCTCCAGGTGTGCAAGTTCAGAGATTTCGAGGGAAGCGTTCCGCAGGTCCTGAAAGACTTTTCGCGCGTAGAAAAGCAATGTTTCTCCCGCGGGTGTGAGGTGAATACTTTTACGGCCACGCTTAAAAAGGGCCTCGCCCAATTCATCTTCCAGCAGCCTGATTTTCCGGCTGATCGCCGATTGAGCCACATGAAGTTGCTGCCCCGCTCGGGTGAAACTGGCGTTGTCGGCGACCGCGATAACCATCTCAAGTTGGCGAAGATCCATCTGCTTATTATATCAACATTGACTGAAGCCCGATTATTATCGATTCGTTATCAAACAGAAATCGCTGGCATGTTCCCGCAAGCCCTATCTCCGACATCGTCAATTTCCGCGCCTCCAGCTGGTCACTCTCCAATTTTAAACAGATTATCAAGGAGTGCCTGGAATAGGCAATCGATAACCGCGCCGCGTTTGACTTCACAACCCACCCGTCGGTCAGTAACATGGTTGACCCGGGCTTTGAAACACTGGAAATGGTCCTTGAAACCATTCGCGACACTGGTGACCGGGCGGCCATCGTCGATCTGTACGGTCTTGCCATGCGCCGAGCTGCAAGCCAGCGCTGGAAGTTGAAGCGAACCGCGCCGTCACGCCCCGAGCGCCCGGAAGCCATCAATAGTGTGAAGCACTTTGAGGGTCTCTTCCCAGCTTACAAAATTGCCATTCCCCTTACAGGCGCGAAGAAATTCACCGTCTTGAAGGTGAATAGCTACCTCGTAAGTTTCCTGTTCGTCTCCTCTAAATTCCAGTTGCTGAAGGTCTGAATTTGCATAGCTAAAGCCATCGGTCTCGATGGTGTGTTTTTCCCCCACGATCATCATTCGGACATGATGGATGCGCGCAGCGTAGGTCACGGTGATGGTTACGGCCCCGCCGGAAGGAAGTCTTCCCAGGACAGAAACGGTTTGAGGCAAGCGAACGTCTGGAAGAGCCACACATCCTTTGGGTTCGACACCGCCGCACCAGTAAAACAGCAGATCGATGGGGTGAGCCGAGTGGTGCAGAAGTGCGTTGTCCGTCCAACTACGCTCTCGAAGTTTGTGGTAACGCGCGTAGTTGATCTCCTGAATCTGGCCGAGCACTCCCGATTCAATGCTTGTCTTCATTCGGGCAAAGGGAGCCACAAAACGGCTGGTGTGCGCACACCCGAGCTTCACACCTCGTCGCCGGGCAAGACGGGCCAACTCTTCAGCTTCCGCCGCATTTTCGCAGGGGGGCATTTCCACCAGCGTGTGAACCCCATGTTCCAGGCATTCGCGGGCCTGCTCAAAGTGAGCCGTCGACGGTGAGCAGATAATCGCTGCGTCTGCACCCGACGCCGCCTCCACAATGCTGCCGCACGCGCGCTGGATGCCATGCTTCGAAGCAAACGACGACGCCTTTTCGCGTTTGGGCCCGTAGACCGAGACCAATTGGACGTCAGGTTCCTTCCTCAACTCTGCCGCGTGAATCGATCCCACCGCACCATATCCAATCATCGCCACTCGAATCGCCATTAGGTTTGATCCTCCCGATCAATTTCTTGTCTTCCCACCTTCACGCGCAGAGCCGTCGGTCGCATGCCTTGTCGGCAATATGCCGTCCAATACGTGCTCCGGATCGCTCCAGCCCGACTTCTCTAAAAACTCGCGCAGCTTACTTTCCTGCTTTTCATCGAGCGGGAAGAAAGGGTCGCGGCAATAACCGCCATGAAGTCCCCAGGAATTCAGGATTGATCGATAGATCGCCAGGTCGCCGACCGGACCGATTTGTTGATAAGTCCACAAATGAACGATAGGCAAAATCCGCTTCCAGATCTGAAAACCCTTTCGAGCGTCGTTTTCAACCACAATTGCGTGGCGCATGGCTTTCGCGGCGCTCGTTACCACATTGAGAATTCCACTGATCCATCCGTGCGCGCCCGCACAAAATCCTTCGTAGGCCGCCAGAAACGAACCGTAAAAGATCGCCATCCGGTCGCCCACCAGGTAGCTAAGATCATGGACGGCCTCGACGGTGCCGTACGTGGACTTCACCATGTGCACAACATCCTCGTCGACGAGCTGGGCGATCTCGCGAGGGTTGAGATCTACGCATGCAGAGTTGTGCGGATTGTTGTACAGCATGATCGGGACACTCGTCGCTTCACGCACTCTCCGGAAATGCTCGATCACCGCTGGTTTCGGAGGCTTCTGGTAATAGGGGAGGATCACGATCAGCGCGTCGGCGCCGCACTTCTGGGCTTCCTCTGACAGCTTGATGGTAAGCTTGGTGCTGTAATGGCCGGAACCGAAAATCACCGGCACTCGCCCCCGGACCACGCTCTGGGCCAGCCTGAATGCCCTAATGCGTTCCTCGTCAGTCAAAGCGATAAATTCACCGCTTGTCCCGGTGATGACCAGCCCATCGGCCTCCTGGTGGGTAATCAGCCAGTCCCAGTGACGCGCTGTGGCTTCTTCGTCAAAACCATTGTCCCGATCAAACACTGTGAGCGCTGCGGGAAATATCCCGCGAAAGCGTTCCAATGCATAAGGCATAGATTTCTCCTTCAATTGGCTTGCTCTTGCCGTGGCTCTCAGCCCGGCGCAGAAGACACCAGCCGAGCACGGGAGCTAGAGCATCAGATTTAAAGTATCCTGGCGCATTGAAATGCGGCGACAACATCCTTCATGCCCGGATGCGAAGCGATGCTGGGCGGTTCGCCTTCATAGAGAATTTGACGATAAATATCGTCAGAAAGGAACATCACGTTGCTTCCCGCGAATGCCTCAGCCAATCGCGTCAAATCCTGGCGCGTAAGAACAGATCCCGTAGGATTATTCGAAGAATTCAGGATGATCATCTTCGTCCGCGATCCGGAGCAACGGATTAACTCCTCGACGTCCAGCCGAAAATCCAATTCTCTGCGCAGGCGAATCGGAACTGTCCGACCGCCCGCGTGGCGAATCATCGACTCGTAGATCGGAAATCCCGGATCAAGTTAGATAACTTCATCGCCTTCCTCAATGAAACTCAGCAGGCTGAATAAAATGACGGGCTTGGCTCCGGGAGTGACCACCTCCTCATCAGGACTGACCTCGATGCCATGCGATCGGGAGACCGCCTCCGCAATCGGCGCTCGCAATTGAGGAATTCCCGCGGAGGGTGTGTAATGGTGCCAGCCATCGCGGAGCGATTGAATCGCCGCGTCAAAGATATGAGCCGGAGTGTTAAAGTCCGGCTCACCGATGTCCACGTGGACGATGCTGCGACCCTGCGCCGCCAGAACCTCAAACGCGGTTTCGGTTCCCAGACGCAACATACGCGTGGCTAAGGGAAAGTTTGATGGATGGCGCGGTGACTCAGTGTTGGCTTCAAATTCATAAATGGTTTCGGCCATACACTTTCTCCGCTATGCGTTATCCGATTTGAATGGGCACGACCATTAAAGAATTCTGGCACTTTGAAAAGCACTCGTTGCTTCTTTTGCCGAAACGCCCTCGCATTCTAGATAAAGCCGGTTGGCCAGCGGCAGGCGAACACCGCCCCCGGAGGATTTGACGGGGATCGTTTTCCCAAACTCCTTCATTAGCCGCACGCGGTGTGTGGGCAATGGCACCACAAGGTTTGCTTCGCCAGACATGTGCCAGAACACCACATAGACCTTGCCGGCCCGGTCAAAGACAAAGGCACGCGCCGGCTGGTCCGAGCCGCCAACCTTATCGATTTGGGAGTAAGGAACAAGTTCAAAATTGCCCACCTCATTGATTAGGAGAATGTGCTGCCGGTCCAGATTCTTCAGTTCCGCTTTCTGGGCCTCGTTCAACCAGTTGGTCGCCCGCACGTCTTCCCACCGCTTGATAACTTCCAGGTTGTCCGCCGTGCGAGGATGTGCTTCCAACGAGTCAAGCTCACCATTGAGGGAGATCGGGCAGTCCCAAGCCGAGGCGCGGCTCGTGATGTACTCGAGCATGTCCGGCTGCGTGCCAATCGTGTCCTTGCTCGGGGCCCAATATCCAATCCAACCGAAGTTGATGCTGGTAAAATCCTTCGCTACGCGGGGGGCCTCCGCGGCCGCATAGGCGCGCGTCGCCGCTTTGATGACTTCCGGCTTGAAAACATCGAAGGCGTTGCCACGCGTCAGGATGTGCCAACTGAAATGCGACTTGCAGGCGCCTTCAGCAAACAGAGGTTTCGGCTCGAGTTGTTTCCAGACGATCCACTGCGCCCGCGAGACCGTGAACCAGTAAGGCACAGGCACATCCTCTGCCCCGTCAAAGTAAGTGAATTTGAAGCCCGCCTCGCGATAAATTTTGCCTAGGCGCTCGGCCACCTCCTGCTGAATGCTGGTGTTCTGGGTGAAGCGCACGAATATCGGCCAGGTGTCCACGTCCAGCAAGCCCACCCGCGATCCTTCCTCATGCGGCCCTGCATGCGTATTCAGCGCTCCACGTTTGCAGCCGAGAAACTGATAGGGAGGGCTTGTGGTGTAACGGTCATACGTGGCGAGCTCGTTCTGAATCTTCAGAATGCGCCTCTCGTTATCCATCGTGCAAAGCCTGGGATTCTCCTCCACCGTGATTGTCGTAGAGGTTGCATCCAGCGGCTCCGCCAGCGTGAAGGCGCTTTGCAGGTTGAGGCGAGGATCCGGCTTCGGCGTAACATACGCGTCTTCCTTGTGGCATTTGTTGTAATGGATGTGAATACCAGGAATCATTCCCGCATCGCTGATCTTGCCGACAACCGCCTTCAGGTCTTCCATTTGATTCGGGTATTCGGGTCGCCATTCAAAATGGCCCACCGTTTTCGCGAACGAAAGGTAGTAGGTATCCATCGTCCGGAATCCACCCATTCGTGCAAATTTAATGTGGCGATCAATGTTCTGCGGCGTCACACTCACCATTTCGTAATAGGAATACCGATACTCCTTCCGACGGCGGCTCTCCACCCCACGGGGCAGGTCGTAATCCTCTTCGACGGCCGCAACGCGGTCGAGAAGGTTCTTCGTTGCTGTCGTGATCAGCGCCGCACCGACCCCCTCCGTTTTGATTTCATCCACGGTTCCTGCCTGAAACAAATAATGGTTCGCGCAGGGCGTGATGTCAATCTTCGCGAAGGGATCCGTAGCCAGTAGATTGACGGCGACGTCGTCATCCCATGTCACAGAGAGCCAGTCCCCCAGGTTCCTTCGCGCGCGGACAGGAAGCTGAAGAAAAAGTGTCTCCTCGATTGGAGTCTGCCGTTTGTGAGTGAGGCTCGTGAATCCCTTATATTCGAGCTTTTGTAACGTAAAACCGATGTAGTTGTCCGTAATCTTGAGCCCGATCGTGGCTTCGTAGCCGACCAGGGCGAAAGAGACGATTAGCTCGTCACCTTGCCTCTGAACCGATTGTGCGGGAAAGCTCGTAACCTTGGCCGGGAAGGCAAGTTGGAGTTCATTGTCATAGGGCCGGTACTGCGTAACCGTGAACATCGGAACGGTGGCGTTCTGGACCAGGCATTCCTGACCGGTCGCTTTGTGGATCAGGCTCTGCGCCCGCCCGTCGTTGCCGATCACGAGAGTCATGTCGGGGTTTTCCAACACGATTCCATTGCACTCCGCCGCAGCCTTCGGGGCTGCCTCCGCACGACCGTTCAACCCCGCGTGCGCAAGGGGAATCCCGGCCAGAGGAACTGCCGCAAACGCCCCCGCTTGCTTGAAGAATTCTCGTCTGTCGCTCATCGTTGAGCTGCCTCCATCTGTTTTAGTTCATCAAACGGCAACGCGGAACCTCAGCCGGAACTGCTCCTCCTCCAAACCTACACCAGAACGGGAGCTTGGCGAAAGATTCTTCGCACGTGTGAACAAGAAAGTCTTCATGACTCCTGCTGGAGAGACCCTGCTACAGTATGCCCGGAAAATCTTCCAGGACCTTAGGGATGCATCGACCGAGATCTCCGAGACTACCCACCTGGAGCGGGGACAGTTGCGGATTGGGGCGGGGATGATTGCGTGCATGTACTTGCTGCCCCCGGTTCTCGAGAAATTCTGGGCGCTCTACCCGAAGATCGATCTGGAGATCATTACGGGGGTCACCGACTCTTTGCTTCCGCGCCTCCGCAACAGCTCAATCAAGCTAGGAGTGTTTACCTTGCCGGTACAGTTTCCCGATTTGGAGGTCATTCCTTTCCGCACGGAAGAAATGGTGGTGGTTGCCAGTCGGAAGCACCCTGTGCTTTCCAAGAAAACGTGGATTCGAGCTGCCGAGATCAAGCAGTATCCGCTCATTACCTTTCCGGAAGGGGCGCGTACTCGAAAAGTGCTTGATCACTATTTTAAGGAGATTGGAATCGCGCCTCACATCTCTATTGAGGCGGAGAATGTCGCCATCATAAAACCCCTCGTCAAAATCGACCTAGGAATCAGCATCGTTCCATTCGCGGCAATCGCCGAAGAAACCAAGCGACGCGAACTTCATTGCCTAAGAATTCGAGATCATAAATTGACCCGCCAGGTTGGGCTCGTGTACCAAAAGACTGACCATCTGCCAAAAGTGCCCGCGGAGTTGATTCGTTTTTTCAGGGAAGGCCAGAGCGCTTCGACGTTGACGCCTGGATCGTAAGCGCTTCGGTCGCAGTTCCGGCGCGCGTTCCGACTGGTTGCGTTATCGGCCTCCCCATACCTGGATGGAATTGACCTCATCTGAAAATTCTATTGGACAGGCACGCGTCGCATTGCATAACGTATGCGGTCTTGAAACGCCCATGGGCTGGTTGCTGTCCCGCATTTTCCGGTTGAGCGTGCCAAGAGAGCGAAGGCCTTGCTGGGGTGTGATTCTCGGTGAGGAAGAAGGAATGATTACCAGTTGCTTTCGGGCGGATCTCTGACAGGAGAAACAATGAAATTAAGCATATCTACGTTTCTTTATTTCAATTATCCACTCGATGAAGCAATTAGAAGAATAGCGGCGCTCGGCTACGATGGAGTGGAAATTTGGGGCGGCCGGCCCCACGCATACTGCGATGACATCGACCAAGAAGAAGCGACAAGGTTAACAAAGCTGATTGAAGAAGTGGGCCTGGAGATTTCCGCGTTTATTCCTGCCCAGTTTCGTTATCCCACCTGTCTTTGCAGTGGAAACCCAAAGATTCGAACCGCCAGCGTTGACTATATAAAAAAGAGCATCACCACCGCCACCATGTTCGGCTGCCATAAGGTCAGTATTTGTCCTGGCCATACGCTTTTTGGTCAGGGACACGAAAGCGGAATGAAAGCATTGGCAGATAGTTGCAAAGAACTGCTCGCCTTCGCCCAGCAGAAACAAGTTTCGTTGCTGATGGAGCCGGCACATCCTTTTGAAACCGACCTGATTGTAACCGTTGATGACGGCATAAGCTTTATCAGAGATTATGGTTTTAAGGATTTGGGTATCGCGCTCGATACCGGGCATTGTTTCATCAACAAGGAGTCCCTGCCCGACTGTGTCGTATCGTTAACGAGCGTTCCTTTCCATATTCATATCGATGACAATTCGGGCCAGTCGGATGACCATAAGGTCCCGGGCGAAGGTGAAATATGCTTTGAACCTTTCCTAAAAGCCCTGCTTCAGGAAAGGTACGAGGGGTTTCTGACTGCCGAATTGGGCTGGGGATATACAGGCGAGCCTGACGCGGCGGCATACAAATGTAAGAAAGTTTATGATTCCCTGATGCAGAGCATTAAGGGTCGTTAGCCGGGGATATCCAGACGCCGGGGTGGTTACACTGGCAAGAGATTCTGGGGAAAACGGCAACTTCCTTCGACCCCTGCCTCACTCCGGGCAATTGAAGCAGACCCATTCTGAAAGGGGCGCGAGATGGAAAAGACGGCAGAAGCAGCCCTGATGGCGGGCGTGGGGAAGAGCGATATTACCCGCTGGGAAGCCGGCGAAATCATGGGTGATATG
>Ga0187866_1002515_pt1 | contig 15093 bp, 7 predicted proteins | sample June2016WEW_11_1_3_FD_133013 | JGI IMG/M metagenome (GOLD analysis project Ga0187866, IMG submission 133013) | Peatland microbial communities from SPRUCE experiment site at the Marcell Experimental Forest, Minnesota, USA - June2016WEW_11_150 | ecosystem: Environmental > Terrestrial > Soil >...
AGGTTTAGCCGTATCGCGGGCGCTAACCGGCGTAAAAACAGCGGGTTTTTCCCATCGGGCCGGCACCCGCGCGAAGGCACGTCGGCTAAAAGTGGTCGATGAGGTCTTCGACGACATAAAAGCGAGCGTCAAAGACGCTGATTTAGTCATCCTCGCGACGCCTATAGGCAATTTCGAGGAGACGTTTCGCCAAATCGCCGATGCGCTTCCCGCCGGCTGCATCGTTACAGACGTCGGTTCCACCAAGATAATGCCCCATCGCTGGGCCGACAAATGCCTGCCAAAAAATATCTGTTACGTCGGCTCCCACCCGATAGCCGGCTCAGAACAAAGAGGCGTCGAGTTTTGCAGAGATGACCTTTTCTATAAGGCGCTTTGCATTCTCACAAACACAAAGACCACAAATAAACGCTCACTGCAAATAGTGAAAGAATTCTGGTCCGCACTTGGTTGTTTCGTTAAAATAATGACGCCCGCCCGACACGACCGCATCTTCGCCGACGTTAGTCATTTGCCGCACATAACCGCTGCCGCACTGGTCAACGCCAGTAACGCGGAAGAACTGAAATTCGCGGGCAAGGGTTTTATGGATTGCTCTCGAATCGCTTCAGGTCCGGCCAATATCTGGGCGGACGTCCTGCGGACCAACGCTCAAAATACCGTTCGCGGAATTGACCGATTGACCGCTGAGCTTACGAAACTTAAAAAGGTCATTCGTTCAGGCGACAGAAAACGGATTGAGAAACTGCTTGAGGCGGCAAGAGCCAAACGCAGCAAGCTCGTAAAATACAAAATGAACAGGAAGGAACTGATTTAATGCGCTTGATGTCGCATCTTGCGATATCAAGTTGCAGGGCGGGGTTTACCTCGCCGAATCGAGATAACAGTTACCATACAAAACCACAAAATCCGCATATTGTATGGTAACTGATTGAAATTAGTCGTAGAGCGGGGTTCAATCCATCAAATAATTTGGTCAATGCGGCCGGTCGCCTCTCCGCAATTCTCACAGTGCTCAAGATTTATAGTGGCTCATCCTCTTCGCCCTCTTGGTCAGGATTATCAGGTAGAACATCGTCAAGCGGTATATCATCAGGGACCCGTAACACTAAGCCGCCGCCGCTTGAGCCTGTACTGTCTTCCTCATTTTCCGCGTCTCTGCAGCCTTTTTCCTTCGGCTGTATGCCGGTCAATTTCCGCGTCTCGCCGTATTCCTGATAGTATGCCTTTTCCCAGTCGTTGGTTTTGGTTAGGTCTATTTTGTCCGGCAGCGACTCGATTTCAACGAGCGCCTTTTGGAAATTAAAAACGGGACATAGTGCCAAGTATTTGTTGTCCGCCTCTTTTTTAAGATACTCCTGCAACGCCTTTTTGTCGATAGCCCACACGTTCTTCGATGTGAATCTGCCAGCCTCGTACCACCACATCGTATCGTGATAATAAGCATTGTCGTAGGGACTATAAGCGTCTTGAACGGAATGTCTTTTGACTTGTGTAAGCAGTTTGCAGCCCCAGCCGGGCAGAGTCCTCGCGATCTTGCAATGACGTGATGCAATAACCGTCTTTTTATAATCCTCGTAACATCGCAAAACATCGAAAATCCCGTTCAACTCATTCCGCGTGATCTCCTGATCGTTCAAATAGTAGAGATTGCTTTTCATCCGGCCAAAAAACGTAATCATGTCAAACAGTTTGTTTGCGTATTTAGTGATGCTCTTATCGTTGAAAATAACCACATTAGGCTTGCCGGGTGTGAAGGTCTCTATCCGTGAGGCGATCTTAGTCACTTCCTGACAACTCATGGATTTGGTGGTCTCAAAGCAGATTTTCAATTCAAACTTCATAACTCCTGTAACTCCCTGTTTACTTTGAATATACTCTTTTTGTGTGTAACAGTCAATAAAACATGTGGCGAGTAAACCTTAAGCGATTCTTATGCCGAAATAATAAATTAGGTAGGTTAAAATTTTGCGGTTTACTTAGGAATGAAAACTGGCCCAAAGAAAGCAGATAAGAAATGGAAACGACAGCCGAAATCGAAAAGATATGCAGACCATTTTTACTGCATATAGCCAACGAAGAAGCTAACTTGTTGAAAAATCAGGAGAATCGGAAAGTTTTTGAGCAATATGCTGAACAACTCCTCAAAGAATGGAAAAAACATAAAAGCGCACTTCCGCACAGATACGCAAAAATAATAATTAAGCTCTATCACAAGTCACTCAAAAATAAAAGGTTGCGAGACGAAGAAGCTGGTCCTCCTAAACGTGGTTATGTGTGGTATGGCCCGCCAAGTCCACACGGTGGTTTTTGGATACACCCCAATAGACGGATTAAAACACTGGTTAGTCCAAAATTTAGAATTAGATTTAGCTCAAGAGACAAACTACCAAAAGACGGGGAAAAACGGCTTGAGATATTTTTTTTATGGTTGATAAGTATTCACGACCGGATGCGCCCAGACGGTATTTATCTCATATATAAAGGCGAGCATCCTGAACTTTTGGCAGAACTTAATCTCTGTGTCGATTATGTTCTTGCTGGGGGGCATCCAGTATTTAGGAGAACAGACAATAGTGGGAGTATTCTTATTGATGAATGCGGCAAGGAACTCGTTAAATTGGCTTTTGAGGAAGTGAAAGCCCACCTTGCCAGCACAAAGCAAAATGATTCACCTAAGAAAGTTAGCAGGGGATGGAATCGCTTTCTCGACTTATACGAGAAAACCTTGAAAGCTTTTTTTGATTCACTTCTGGGAAAATATGGGCCTAAAGAGCAATTATGAAACAAGGTCAGTCATTCTTTGCCATGCCTTATTTATCGAAATGACTTGACGCTATCCCAAATACTACATTTCTTGACGATTCAATCGCTCCGCCGTATAATCCGCTGAACAATTCACCGCGGAGACCGCAGAGAATAAAAAAACCGGAAAAATCTCTGCGAGCTTTGCGGTCTCTGCGGTAAAAAATTAAAGTAAGGAATTATCACTGTGAAACAATGGCGAATTGAGGTCTTCAACAAGGCGGGGTTCCCCGACGTGCAGGGAGCCAGCGTTCTGACAGATATAAAAGAATTTGGGATAGGCGCCGTTGAAGCGGTGCAGTTCGCCCGCGTCTATATTATTGAGGCGGATTTCGACAAGAATTTTGCCGACCGGCTTGCAAAAGAGCTTTTGGCAGACCCCGTTTGCGAAGAGTATTACATCGGCAGAAGCGGCGCACCGGCAGGGCTTGCCAAAGCGACGCTGATGGAAGTGCATCTCAAAAGCGGCGTTACCGACCCGGTGGCCCAATCCGTAACCAGCGCAATGACCGATATGGGCGCAAAACCCGGCAGCGTCCGCACCGCCAGAAAATACGTCCTCCTCGGAGAATTGAACAGCAAACAAATCGACACAATCGCCAGAAAAATCTTAGCCAACGACTGCATCGAGGTCTGCGTGGTCGGCAACGATGCGGAACCGCCAAGCCCGCACATAAAACCATACGAGCTGAATGTCATCCATTTACCAATACGAGAGCTTGATGAGCAGGGGCTTGTTAATCTTAGTAAACAAAAAGACCTGTTCCTCAACGCCGTGGAAATGAAGACGATTCAGGATTACTACAAACGAATCGGCAGGGAGCCGACAGATATCGAGCTTGAATCGCTCGCGCAAACCTGGAGCGAGCACTGCGTTCATAAAACACTCAAAAGCAAAGTCGATATGGATTTCGACGGCCAACACATCCAGTTCGACAACCTGCTCAAGCAGACCGTTTTCAAAGCCACAAAAGATTTGAACAAGCCCTGGTGCATAAGCGTCTTCGCGGATAACGCGGGCGTCATCGATTTCGACGACGAATCAGCGGTTTGCTTCAAGGTCGAAACGCATAATCACCCGTCCGCACTCGACCCATACGGCGGAGCGGCCACAGGCATAGGCGGCGTCATCCGCGACCCGATGGGGACAGGAATGGGCGCAAGACCAATCGCCAACACGGATATATTCTGCTTCGGCGACCCGAATATGAAACTCGAAGACGTCCCCAAGGGCGTCCTGCACCCCAGACGAATTATGAAGGGCGTTGTCGCTGGCGTCCGCGACTACGGCAACAGAATGGGAATCCCCACCGTCAACGGCGCAATTTATTTCGACGACAGATACATCGCCAACCCGCTCGTCTTCTGCGGCAACATAGGCATAATGGATAAAAATAAATGCTTCAAACATCAGCAGGCAGGCAACCTCGTTATCGTCGTCGGAGGCAGAACGGGCAGGGATGGCATCCACGGCGCAACGTTCTCATCGGGCGAAATGACCCACGAACACGAAACCATTTTCTCCCACGCCGTGCAAATAGGCAACGCAATCACCGAAAAGAAAATGCTCGATGTGCTTGTGCAGGCCAATGAAAAGGGGTTATACGAAGCTATAACCGATTGCGGCGCAGGCGGATTAAGCAGCGCGGTAGGCGAAATGGGTCAGGATTTGGGCGCGGAAGTGGACCTCGACAAAGTCCCGCTTAAATACGCAGGCCTCAATTACACCGAAATCTGGATTAGCGAAGCACAGGAACGAATGGTCATCGCCGTAAAGCCGGAAAATCTCGACGCGATAATGAAAATCTTCGCCGACGAAAACGTCGAGGCCACCGTAATCGGCACATTCACAGGCGATAAAAAACTGAAGCTCCGCTACAAAGGCACTGTCGTCGGCGAACTCGATATGGAATTCCTCCACGATGGCGTCCCTAAGTATTCCAGAAAAGCCATCTGGACTTCTCGTTCGCCATCGAGCATCGAGCATCGAGTATCGAGTATCGAAAAAGATAACTACAATGACGAACTATTGGCCATCCTGTCGAGTTACAACGTCGCCAGCAAGGAATGGGTGATTCGTCAGTATGACCACGAAGTGCAGGGCGCATCGGTCATCAAGCCGTTGACCGGCGTCAGCAACGACGGCCCAGGCGACGCGGCAGTCATAAGACCAAAATACGATTCAGACCGCGGTGTTGCGATAAGCTGCGGAATGAATCCCTGCTATGGGGGCATCGACCCATATTGGATGGCGCTTTCCGGAATAGACGAGGCGATTAGAAATCTCGTCTGCGTCGGCGCAAAAACAGACCGCATCGCGCTATTGGATAATTTCTGCTGGGGTGACTGCACAAAGCCGGAAACACTCGGCACATTAGTGCGTGCAGCACAGGCCTGCTACGATGGGGCAATCGCCTTCGACTCACCGTTCATATCGGGCAAGGATTCACTCAACAATGAATTCAAACGCGACGACGGCACGCGAATCTCGATTCCTTCTACGCTGCTGATAAGCGCCATTTCCATAGTCGATGACGTCAGCAAGTGCGTAACAATGGACGCCAAAAAACCGGGCAACCTGCTGTTCATTATTGGCGAGACGAAAAACGAGCTTGGCGGCTCGCATTATTCGTCGCTCGACAACAAATATCAGGGCGAAGTACCAAAGGTTGACCTCAAAATGGCGCCGAAGATAGCCCGCAAAATCTCCGATGCGATAGCCAGTGGGCTGGTCGCCAGTTGCCATGATTGCTCCGAGGGAGGCTTGGCGGTAGCGCTTGCCGAGATGGCGTTTGCGGGCGGACTGGGTATCGAAGCCGACCTGCGAGGATTGCCAAAAAACAAAGATTGCGACCGAGCCGATGCCCAGCTATTCAGCGAATCGAACTCGCGATACATAGTTGAGGTCGAACCAAAAAACTATAACTCCTTTGCCAAACTGATGTTAAATCTGCCATTTGGCCAAATCGCAAAGGTAACCGAGGCTCCAATGCTGATAATAAGAGACCAAAACGGCAAAAAGGTCGTTAACGCTGAAATTAATTCGCTGAAGCGGGCCTGGCAAAAAACATTTGACTGGTAGCCCTTCTCACACACAAAAAAAGATTTCTGCCGTCCTTTCTTTTTTTCTTGACTCGTTTATCTATCTTATCTATATTGCCAGACCTTTTGTTATAGGACGCACAAAAAGGTAAGCCGGTACCGAACAAACGCTGGCATCGCCAAGTATAAAAAGGCGACCGTTTAAGGAATCCCCGCCAATCGGCGGTTGTAGTGTCACGGAGGTCATCTCGGGGCGAGGTGAGCACACGCAACGCTTTGTTTTTGTCCTGAAATATCGAGGCAAAACGCGAGCGTAACTCTTTTTCAAATAAGGCGTTAGGGCTATGCACCGTTTTTTATTGGCTTAGGTGTCCATAGAATACGTGAGGAGCGGCTTTTTGTAGGCCAAAACCGAATCCGTCCCTGCATAGAATTGGGGCAAAACAGGTAAAGCTGCCTATGTCCTAAGCCGATAAATTTAGGGATATGAAGAAAATAAAGACAGCATCTATGGTTGTTTCCCTGCTTGTGCTGAGTATTTGCGCAGTCGGCTGCAGCGACAAGTTTTGGGACCCAACCCAGGTAGGCAGGTTCAAGCCCGTTCCGGCCGTGAATGTCATACTTGATTCATTAGGTGTGGCGGAAGAAACGCCTGCGGCCTGGGAAAGCGGCGAGGAACCAAAACCCGTCGATGTTGTCGCCTATGATACCGACTATGTATTTGGCTCGGGCGATACTGTTATCATAAGCATCTTCGAGTTGTTCCAGGAAGGACAGCTATACTCAAACCGGTTTGTTGTCACCGAAACCGGGAAACTCTCGATTCCAGACGTCGGTGTGGTGAACGCGGCAGGACTGACTGAGTCGCAGCTTGAGGAGGAAATTAAGCAAACCCTTTCACCCAACATTCTCAAAGAACCATCGGTAAGCGTAACCCTGGAAACCTCGCAAAGCCGGATGTTTTCCGTTCTGGGCAACGGCATTTCGAGACCGGGCAGATATGATATACCCCGTTATGATTATCGGCTGGCGGATGCACTGGCCATCGCGGGCGGTATAAGCCAGTTCAATATAAGCTACATATACGTTTCCAGACCGATTACGGGGAAAGAAACACCGGCTGAAAAAGCCGCACCTTCGGCCGAGACCCCAAAAACAACTACCGAGAACGCCATTCCCAGAAACAAGCCCCGAGACGAGATGCTGGATGTAATCGCTCCAATGGCGAAACGTGAGCGAGGGGCAGGCAGTGATATAGTTATCACTTCAACGGAAATGGCCACGGCGGATGAGCTTGCCGAAGCCGCATTGCCGGAAAAACTGCAATCTGTTGATTCGTCATCCACCTCCCCGACATCCGATACCCGTCTCTCGACATCAAATTCCGACGCACCAGGCGAGAACCAGACACCGAGCAATGTCGCCAAAGAGGGCCGGATTGAGTGGATATTCCAGGATGGCCGCTGGATTCCTGTCCAGATAGGCGAGCCAAAACCGACTCAGGAGCCGGTTGAACAACCCAAACAGCCGCAAGTTGCCAAAGAACCAACTTTAACCAGCTGGAACCAAATCAGCCCCGGAGGTTCGCAAAGGCGAGTCATAAGGATTCCCGCGGACAAACTCCTTGGCGGCGACCCACGATACAACATCGTAATCAGGTCGGGCGACAATATTCACGTACCGGTTGATATTATCGGTGAATTCTGTATTATGGGCAACGTCACTAACCAAGGGTTTATTAACATAACGGGCAGACCGATGACGCTGAAGATGGCAATAGCCGCAGCGGGCGGCTTGGGACAACTGGCGTGGCCAAAAAATTGTGAGGTCATTAGAAGAATCGGCAAGAAACGCGAAGAAATCGTGTTGGTGAATTTAGACAAAATCGCGATGGGCGAACAGCCGGATTTCTTTATCAAGCCAAACGACTTAATCAATGTCGGGACGGAGTGGTCGACCAGATACCGTGCGGCGCTGCGAAATGCGTTCCGGGCGACTTGGGGTTTCGGGATGGTTTATGACCGTAATTTTGCCGACCGCGACTATGGAACGGCCAGGCCGTTTGACGCCTTCAATATTTTTTAGTGTAATTGCCTCGTAGTATTCGTAGTGCGTATATAGTACTGCATGCTGCGACAATTTACGCAGGACGCACAACACAGGATGAACCCGGATTATGGCCGACAATACTGCTGTATCCACAATCGACCCTCAGCAAATAGCGCCGACGCCAAAACAACTGTGGCGACAACTCGGGGTGCACGCGTATATCCGGATTGTGATAATCGGGACGCTGCTTTGCTGCCTGTTTCACAAAGAAGCGGGGGGCATCGTTCAACAATGGCTGACCGACCCCGGCTGGTCTCACGGATTCCTCATCCCGCTTTTCAGCTTATACTTTCTGAACCAATCCAAGCAGGAAATTCTCAATGCCCGAACCAAACCGAACTATCTGGGTTTGCTCCTGCTGGTGGGCGTAATCCTCTTTTACGTTTTCAACACAGTTACCCCAGCGGGGTATGGATACTTCAGACAGATATCCGCGGTTGGTGCACTCGGGGCTGTGGTATTGTTTCTTGGCGGCTGGCCCTTGCTGAAGCACACGTGGCTGCCTGTTATCTACCTGCTGTTTGCGATTCCGCTGCCCGACGAGATATTAAGGAGCGCCACCATACCGATGCGTTTATGGGCGGCGACGGCTTCAACCGCGATACTTAATATGTTCCCAAATCTGGATGCGACGGCCAACGGCGTCATAATAGAAATCATATACAAAGGCAAGGCCCTTGAACCGCCTCTCGATGTGGCTGAGGCATGCAGCGGTATGCGGCTGCTGATGACGTTTTTCGCTTTGGGTGTTGCAATGGCGTACCTGCACTACAGGCCGGCGTGGCAACGGTTAGTGCTTCTGGCCAGCACCGTCCCAATAGCGATTATCTGCAACGTCGTCAGAGTAACCATAACAGGTTTTATTTATGTGCTTGGCGACCCGCAATACGCCCAGGGAATTTACCACGACCTGCTGGGAATGGCTATGCTGCCGCTGGCATTCGGACTTTACGGGGGAATCGCCTGGTTTATGTCGAACCTGTTTGTCGAGAGCGATGAGGTCAAAACTTCGGACGTCGTGGTCAGGCGTCGTTAAACCACAGAGGTCTGAGTCAAAAACGGAACTGAAATAATAATGACAGCGCCGAAAAATATGCGAGAGACAATAAAAGCCAACTACTTGCAACCGGCTTTTCTGATATGCGTCGGCCTGCTGGCGATAACCGCTGGCGGAATGTCCGTGGCAATAAAAGCAGCGGGGATATATACCAAGAAAGAGCCGCTGCTCCTGAAAAAATCCCTAAGCGACCTGGACAAATCCAATCTTGCACCCTACAAAGTGGTCGCGAAATCAAAAATCGAGAACCAGGATGTTCTGAACACGTTGGGAACCGAGGATTACATTCAGTGGACACTGGAAGACATAAGCGTCCCCGCGGAAAGCAAGACGCGGTTTTGCACGCTCTTTATTACTTACTACTCGCTGCCGGATATAGTGCCGCACAGACCAGAGGAATGTTATATCGGAGGCGGTTTGCAGGGAATAAAATTCGAAACAGTTATGCTCAGAATTATACGAGGTGTTTACGAGCGGGAAATAAAAACACGTTACCTCGTATTTGCCGACACAAAGGCGGAGTCGTCGCTTGGTGGAACATCCTTTCCAATCCTTTACACTTTCAACGCCAACGGCAAATACGGCGACAGAGATGATGTCCGAAAAGCGCTGAACAGGAATTTATTCGGCAAATTTTCGTATTTTTCCAAGGTCGAATGGAAATTTTATAATGTCGCCTCCGGGCGGACAACTTATCCGAATAAACAAGAAGCGATTGCGGCAAGCGAAAAATTGATGTCGGTTATTTTGCCCGTTCTGGAAAAAGAACATTGGCCCAGCGGAAATTGGTAAAAACAAACGGACTGGCTTATCAAGCGATAATACTATCCCGGGAATAAGGAGCAAAAATAAATGGCAAAAAAACGATTAAACAGAAAATTGGCGCTGATTGGTTTCGTAATTTTTGTGTTTATGGCTATAGCAGTCATAGGAGGGTTTTTATTTCTAAGCAGAGACCCGCATAAATTCATAAAAGATGGCGATGAAGCCGTCAAATCGGCGCTCCAGGCGACGGACAAGGAACAACGCAAGGAGCTTTATAAAGAAGCCGAACGCAACTATAAAAAGGCCTACGGGCATTCTAAAACCGACGAGCTAAAGGTCGAAACGCTTTATCGCCTCGCGGATGTTTATACAGACACCGGGGACTGGCGGGGCACGCTGGGATGCTGGAACCAGATTGTGCGTCTCGACTCCAAGGACATAAAGGCAAGGTATAGCCGACTTAAATATTTTTACATAATCGCACAGACAACGTCGGGCCCGGTTTGGCAGGAGGTAGCGACACAGGTCTCGGAGTTTATAGAAATTATAGAAAAACCAGGCGCTGCATCCGAACTTGCCACAACGGATACCTCAAAGTGGGAAATTGACGCGCTCAAACAAACCGGAGAGACGGCACATAAATTAGGACCTTACCTGCACATGGTGCAGGGAAGGGCCAAGCTCGAGATTGCTCAACTCGGAATGGTAACTAACAAGGAGGAGACGCTCAAGCAGGCCGTTGCCGACCTTGAGATAGTCAAACAACTTGAGCCGACAAACGAGGATGTGTATCGATATCTCGCACAGGCGGTAGCTTTCAGAGGCGAAATGGAAGCATTGAAAGGGGACATGGATGCGAAAATCAGAGGTCGGGAGGAAGCTATAGAACTGCTCAAGGAAGGGGTTAAGGCAACAAACGACGGGGTAAAGGCCAATATAACTCTTCTCAATATGAAGCACAACTTCAGCTTTGCTGAGGCCAATCTTGCACCATCCGGCCTGCAAAAAGAGCTTCTGGCAATGGAACCGGAGTATCTGTCGCTTGCTGCTAAATTCGGCTCAAGCGCCGAAGCGATTTCGGCGCTCGCCGGCTTCTACGCGGATTTTCGTCTTGGCCCGACTTATCTCGACAAGGCAATCGAGGCAATCGAGAAAGCAATCGCACTCGACAAAAATGACGTGGATTACGCGGTAAACGCCGCGAGTTTGTACTCAAGGAGATTCAATATACGCAAACAAAACGCGGACCTGAACAAGACGATTGAGATTGCAAAAAATGCGCTTTTGCTGCCCGATGCCCAGGAGACAACCGGCCCGCGGTCAGCAATGGCGCGAACAAATCAAATGCGGCTACATACCATACTCGCTAACAGTTATATCGACCAGATACTGGATTCAACAAAGCCGCTGGGGGAATCAGAGGGGCAACAATTGCTGGCTAACACTCAACAGGAGGTTCGACAGATTGAGCAGCTTTATGGCAGCGGCGATAACCCGCAGGTGATTAAATGGCAGGGTATGATTGAGCTTGCCACCGCCAAACTCGGAAAGGGAGATGCCGAGCCTGCGATACGAAAGTTATACAAAACTTATACACAGCTAAAGGCATCGGCACGCCCGGACTCGCGCCTCTCATATCGGCTCGCGAAGACCTTTGCCAACGGCGCTGAGAGCGGTGCGGTTGGCGAGTTTATTGTAGACGCCCTGCAAAACGTGATAGAGGCGGCGCAGCCGGAAGCACGATTGGACTATACCGAACTTCTTCTCAAGGCAGCGATGTGGAAGGCGGCTCTTGCGAACCTCGACCTGTTCGAGGAAAGGTATGGAGTGACAGACGAAAGCCGAATATTGCGTATTCGTGCACATATAGGCGCCAAGGAGTTTGCGGACGCGGAGCGATACTTGGAACAAATCTCACAGCAAGACCCATCCTGGAGAACGCTTAAGATGGCTATACTGGCAATCAAGGGTCAGCAACTACGCACAATTCTCAGCCACCGAGATGAAAAACAGCAAACCAGCACGGTTCTGATGAATGTGCTTACCCAAAAGCAGTCGCCGGAAGCAGCCGACCAGCGTTCAACTGAACAGCTTGTCGCGGAAATTAAAAGCAACCTGTCGGCTTTTATCGAATATATAGACAAGCTGCCTTCGGCGGATTTGAATTCTCTGGATGTTACCGCAATCGCATCGATGTGCGAAGACGCGATAGCAGCCGGGCAACTCGACCAGGCAAATCTGATAGTGAACAAATTGCTGAAATACCAGCCGGACAATCCGACTATGCTGTATTACAAACGGCTTCTCGCCGAGCCAGAACCCGCAAAGATATCCGCTGAAAAAAGCAGACAAATTAAAGAGGACGTCCTGACCGGGATTGCCGACCCTGTCAGGCGAACTGTATCTCTGGGTATCTTCTACCAGACGAACGCCGACCCCAACAAGGCGGCGGAGCAATTCAAAAAACTGGTTCCTCCACCGGTCGGCACCGGGGAGTTTCAAGCGGATGATATGTCACGGCGCCGAGCAGGGGGGTTCCTGTTCGATCTTGCCCTGGAGAAGAAGAACTGGGAGATTGCCGACAAAATTGTACAAACAGCCAAGCAGGAAAACTACGACGACTGCTCAGGGGACTTTTTTGCCGCGAGAGTCGCCCTTGCGAAGGAGCAGTATGAAACTGCGCTGGCAAACATAGACAGCGCCCTGTCGCAAAGACCTGTTTTCGGATACGGCTATCTGCTGCGGTCCCGCATTAACATCGCGCTCGGCAACGAGACGGCCGCACTGACCGATATACACACGGCAGCAAGCACTAATCCTTTTGATAAGACCATCGCCAGAGAACTGGCCAATCGATTGTACATTCGCAATCAAAACCTCGGCAAAAATGTTTCGTCCTCACAACTGGCCGAAACCAAGGGGGCGTTGGACTGGGCGATGGCACTCAATCCAAACGACGTGCAATTGATGAGCTTCTATGCAGAATACATCAGCGAAAACGACCCGGATCGTGCGCTGGCGCTGCGGCAGAGCTTGCAGGAAAATATGCCGAGTATGCAGAATGCGCTGCTACTTGCCCGGCTTGCCACGCGGGTTGGTCTGGACAGCGCCGATGCGCAACGTCGGCAGGCGTTGCTCGCAATGGCGGCCTCGGCTCTGGACCAGGCGAAAAGTTATGACCCGCAAAATCCCGCTGTGCTCGAAAGTTACGCGGAATACTATCGGCAGACAGGCCAGCAGGACAAGGCAGAGAAAGTGCTGAAAGAAACACAGAATCCCCAGTTGTTGTGGCGATATTACATAAAGGTGGGGCGATATGATGATGCCAGGAAGGCCCTCGAACAGTCCTATCAGGCCAATCCGAAGGATATAAGCACATTACAGGGTTTGTTGTTCCTTGCAGAAAAGGCGGGCGATAAAACCGCTGCGACAAAATACGGCGAACAACTATTATCCGTCGAAGAAACGTCCGAAAATCATCTTTTGCTGATGCAGACCTATCTAAATTTAGGGCTGGTCAAGGAAGCTGAACAAAAACTGGCGAGTTTCAGGGAAAAGTATCCAAATGACGGCAAAGGAATGCTGCTGAGTGCCTGGCTTTCTATGAAACAGGGGCAGTTGAAAGAGGCGCTTGAGTTGATAAACAAGCGACTTGAGAGCGACCAGAGCGACGCGGTCGCCTGGCGGCTACGGGGACAGATAAACGGTATGATGACGGATTACGACCAGGCAATAATGGACCTCAAACGAAGCAAAACCCTGTCCGACGCAGCAGTAACTCGCATTGCGCTTGCAAAAACTTACCTTAAGGTGGGACGTACCGAGGACGCTACCATTGAACTTAAAAGCGTCGTCGAGGACCCGCAGGCGCCGGATGAAGCGCGGGGAATGCTCGAACAAATCTACTCGCGCGCCGGACGAAAAGATTCCCTTGATGATTTTTATACGAAAACTCTGAAACAACTGCCCGACAGCGTTTACTGGTATAAGCGCGCCGCCGGATTTGCCGGCGCAAATGGTGATTTTGCCAAGGCAGAACAATTATATGGTACCGCGCTGCAAAAAAGCATCGAACAAGGGCAGATGGACGGTGACGTCCTTGGAGGATACCTGCGGGCGATTATGGCTGCCGGTAAAATGGATAAACTGTTCGAAGAGGCAGGTAAATACATCGATGGAAACCTCGCTCCGGTCGCATATTTAAAGATGGCGGAAGGAAAGATGAAACTCGGCGACCGGGCAACCGCTGTTCAGTATTGCAAAAAAGCCGTGGACAAAGCGGGAAACAACGAGCCAATGGTCGTACAGATGCTCGAAAAAACTTACGTGCTGCTTGGAGAGCAAGAAACAGAACAACTATGCAGACAAAAGCTGGAGTCGCAGCCGGAGTCGCTATCGGCAAACTTGAGTATGTATAACCTGTGCCGCCTCAAAGGCGATTATAGCAAGGCGCTGGAGTATCTTGATAAATGCTTAAAGACAATCAGCCCGGACCAGCCACAATGGCTCGGTTACACGATGCAAAAGGCAGAGGTGTTGATACTGGCTTTCAACAAAACCTCCGATAATAAATACCTTAAAGATGCTATGGAGGTCTACGAAAGTCTGCTGGCAAAAATGCCGAATAACACCAGTATCATGAACAATATTGCGTACATACTTGCTGATAACAATCAGGACCTTGACAAGGCACTCGAATATGCTAAGCGGGCTCATGAGATGCAACCAGACGACCCGGAGTATCTCGATACTTATGCCGTCGTGCTTTATAAGAAAGGTAAGTATTCTGAGGCGATGCAGTCCGAACGGGCAGCAATACAGCAGTATGACACGCGGCAGGCGTCACCGCCTGAAGAGGTTTATGAGCACTTAGCACAAGCTCAAGAACAGCTCGGCGAGTTGTCACAGGCGCATGCAGCTTACCAGCAGGCGCTGGAAGCCGGCGGGGAAAACATACAGAAGCCGGTCAAAGAACGAATAAACGCTGCAATCGAGCGGCTCGAGAAAGACAAGGGCGATGAAAAAAAGGGACAATAATGCCAACGTCACCCGACAGATGTCGGCAATGACCCGCCCCGACGGGTTGATTATTGGGATCGACTAACAAATGACAGAAGCAGGACAAAAACCAGTGATGGGTGAACCCAGGGTTATGGCCCCGAGGCCGGCTATGGCTGCGCGCGGAGCCGCCAGCGGCGGAATGACACCGCGAGAGATTATCGCCATACTGCGCCGACACTGGCTTATGATTATCTTGTCGACAATATTAGGCCTCGGCTGCGGCGGCTTGAGCTGGTTTTTGTTTTTAAACTACC
>Ga0187866_1002522_pt1 | contig 15056 bp, 14 predicted proteins | sample June2016WEW_11_1_3_FD_133013 | JGI IMG/M metagenome (GOLD analysis project Ga0187866, IMG submission 133013) | Peatland microbial communities from SPRUCE experiment site at the Marcell Experimental Forest, Minnesota, USA - June2016WEW_11_150 | ecosystem: Environmental > Terrestrial > Soil >...
CAGAAGGATACTGCGCCAACACGGTAGGCGGACTAAACCTCGACGCCGTCAGAAAATACATACGAGAAGAACAACAAGAAGCCCTACCGTAGAGCCCCGGAGCTTGCTCCGGGGGAAACTACTATGAATGCTTCGTTTAAACCTGTCAGAATTCCACGGTATATTTTAACGCCAACATATTCTTCGATTGGCAGTCCACTACTCCTTATTTTTTTAAGTAATTCATTTCCTTCTCTCTTCTGAATATTCCATTCTTTCTCACTCAAATCGCTTTGATTAATAAAAAATGAATTATTCCTTATATATAATTCAAGAGAACCAAATTCTAGGGTTTCCATCTTACAGATTCTTATTTCTGGATTTTGCTTTTTGATTTTTTTAATTATAATTATGCATGGATAGATTGTAGCATCAGCAAATACCTTCAAATCTCCGAAATCAATAAATTCTTCAATCCAGAATTTGGCTAGGAATTTTCTAAGGTTTTTTCCATAACCCGCTCTAAGCCATTTGTTGGAAACAATCATGCCAAAATAGCCGTTTTCTTTCAGTATTTTCAATTCTTTTTCGAAGAAATATACAAACAAATCTGCCGTCCCTTGATAGGTTTCGTAGTTTGCTTCAAGGTAAGGTTTTATCTCACTCAATTCCTCTTGCCGAACATAAGGTGGATTCCCAATTACAACATCAAACCCACCATCTTTCATGATTTCTTTGAATTGCTCTTCCCATTTGAAGGCTCTATCACCTGCTAGTTTTTCATCATCAATTAGGGAATTCCCACATCTCATGTTTCGTTCCAACAATGGTAAAAGGTGTCCTTTCTCTGCAATTTTTAGGAGTAAGTTGAGTTGTGCGATTTCCACCGCCTGTTTGTCTAAATCAACACCGAAAATATTGTCTTGAAGAATCTTCACTTTTCTTGTGAACGTTGTGCCAGTCTTGAAGTCAAGTTGTGTTTGGCTGTAATCCTTGTCATTCTGTTGATAATGCTCATTTAGAACATCAAAAGCCTTAATCAAGAAACTCCCAGAACCACAAGCAGGGTCTAACACTTTTATTTTTTCGACATTGACATTCTTCTCTTCTAGTAGTTTGCCTAGAGCATTCCTAACGATGTAATCAACTATGTATGTTGGCGTATAGTAAACTCCCTGTTCTTTTTTGTGAGTGTGGTTCTCAGTAAGTGTTGCTCTTTTCTTAGTCTTTTTCAAAATGTGGCTCAGATATTGCTCATAGACTGTGCCTAATACGTCAGCGTCAATTATCGAGAAATCATAAGAGATAGATTTGTCCTTAGTCCGATACAATGATTCTATAATCTCTCTCATGACGCTGTCGTCAACATCAAGCGTATCGCACAAGTGAACCTTTTTTGCATCAGTTGGGTCGTAGGTGAATATCTTGCTGTCGTAATTCTTATCATAGTAAGCGAAGACTTCCTTGAGTTTTTTCCATACCTTAGTTTCATTTCTGGCTTCCCATAGTTTCTTTTCCTCTAATCCTCTGTCTTCACAATTTCTTATGAAAATCAGTCTGTCCAGAATTCGCTGAATTGACTCGTCCAGTTCCGATTCTGTCAGTTTCTTCGTTTGGTTGAGTTTAGTTATATTTTTTGAGAGCATATCTCTGAATTTCGTGAAATCATTTAGGAGTTGCTTATCTACACTTTCCTTTTTTGTTCTCTTACCCTATCTTTCCGCTAGTTTGTCTAATGAGCCTTGCTCAAAACCTTCTTTCGACAGAAGCCACAAATCATCGAATCTGTCCAAAAACTCGTTGCACTTAATTGTCATAAAATGACTATGCAAATAGTTAGGGGCTTCCCATTCAGCATTTAAGATTTTCACGGTTTCAAAATTGGTGAGGACAGCCCACGGACATCTCTTATAATAGGCATAATTTACCGCTTGTTCAAAGAATTTTTGATTATCTAAGTTCTCTCCAAGTGCTTTTGCTTCTAAGAAAAACTTGGGAACACCATTAATTCTAAAACCGTAGTCAACCCAACCTTTCGATATTTTTTCTTCTGCCGTAACGTCTTCTTCAAAATTCCATCCCAAAACACGTTCAAAAAGAGGGCGAATAAGGTCTTTTTTTGTCATTTCTTCTTCTTTAGACTTGATGTCCCGCTCTTTTTGGGCAAGTCTATTGTATTTTTCGATAAGGAGTTTGACTTCCTGTTTTGCATTATTCTTGTCCATGCAGAAGGATTCTGTTGAGCGTTCTTTAAAGTCTTGTGCGAAGGGGCTTGTTGGTCAAGCCCAAAACTCGGAAAATGTCAAGACCTCTTTTTTAATAAACAAGTTCCCGCACCAAAAGATTACGGAAAACATTAAAACTGAAATGACGTGATTGTCGCATATGCGAAAGGTTGCGGGTATAATTTTCCCTATTCCTAAACAATTTGTGGATAGATTGTTGGTGGAAAAGAGGAATGTGTTTGTGAAGTATGTCCCTAGAATTAGTGGAGTAAAATTAGCCCAGAAGCACAAGGTTTTGTTCTACGCATCTCATTCCACGAAAGAAATTGTTGGAGAGGGCAGAATTGAAGAAATCCATTTTCTGACGCCTAATGAAGCATTGAAGGAATATGGCAACAAACTTTTTTTAAATGCTGAGGAAATAGCCCAGTACACTTTACATAGACCAAATCGAGACTCTTCAAAGAAAATGCTTGTCCTTGTGTTGTCCAAGATTAGAAGATATTCAGAACCAAAGAAATTCAAAAGACCGATTAGCATGGCAGGTCAATATCTGACACAGAAAGACTACAAAGACCTTCTTGGGTAACCGTTCTTCGAATTGCTGACTTAGTTAATCAATTGATTAAAAAAAAGGGGAAGGAGAAGGGTTTCAGCAACAGAGAAGGTCTATTGTGCATGGAACATTATTTTCAGCCAATTCGTAATCGTCTGGTTTATTGGCGGGGAAACGGTAGCTACCACTATTATCCCGAACATTACTAACGCCAATATTGCCAACTTTGGCATTTATCCATTTCACCTCTATTTGCCTTTTTAGAGGGTCGAAAAGAGGGCGCGCGCGCTTCCAATCATTAGGTTACGATATTATCATTCTGACTTTTTCTACACCAGAGGTTCGCGCTGTATTGCCTATAGCTGATGTTGCCTCTTTCATCTCAATTGCTAGACAGAACAATGCAACAACTATTTTTGAGGGTGGATATAGCTTCTATCTTTTCACTGTCTCGTATGAGTATGAGTATACGCCTAATCATTCCATCTGGTGGTTTTGGGGATAGAACGCATAGCCTTGGTAGAGTGGAAAGAATTCGGTTCTATTAGTCACGGCATAGAAGCGCGCGCGATATTCTGCGTAGGAGTGGATGGGCCTAAGTTTAACTGCTTCGAAGGAGCCCAAACTTGCTGAGGCTAGCGCGCCTAGTTCTTGGTGTGAAGATAAGGTTCTGTTAACTGCACGCGCTAGTGAGAAATCAATCATGTTCAAAAATGAAATGCGCGCGCTAATACTGATTGTGGTTTCATAAATAATAACTAATTAGTGCACCAACAGTTGTCGATAAGAGAGAAAAGATCGATGAATTCTGCAATAGCACATGTTAAAATGGCGAAAAAACAGAAATCTGTAGTGAAAGGAATAATCCGGCGCGGTCAGAAGAAAAACGTTATCATTATCATTAATAATAAAATGTATTTTGTCTCGATCACCGCATTGACGAAGATTCTGAACGGAATTGAGGAAAAGACTCCAATTTTTGGCTATTAGCTAAATAGGTAAATAAGTCATTCTCGGATAGCCTCGCGCGCTCTTCTGACTCATGATCTTGTGATACTAAGATCAGTGAGATTGTTCATTGGCCAGCGCGCGCTTGGCAAAAAAGCGGCTAAGGATGCAGTCAACCTTCCAAAGACTTCTCGCCTGAAGACAAAGGCCATAATCCCGTCAATGAAAGAAATCGACAAACTCGTTTTCAAACTCTTGAATGCTTAGAACGCGCGCTTGGCGCCTCGCTATGATCCAAGATAGTACCAGTTCCTGAGAAAAGCTTCAATCAGTTTTACCGTCAAAAAGGCGATATTCGAAGGTGGTTTGATTTCTTCTTTTTCATGGGACATAGGGACTCTCAGCTGAAGAACGGTGCTTATCAAATGGTCTGATATGCTGTTCTTTTCAAAAATCTTTAGGTTCATACAAGCCTCCTTTAGTACTCCGAGTGAGGCTCTACCATATGGTCCTACTTTTAGATTAGGCCAGATGTCTTGGAGATGCCCCTTGAATTCGGATTCAAGTCTTTCTCTGAGAAGGGCTTCAAGCAACCTAGTCGTTCTGTTGGTCACTTCGTCATAATCCTCATTTTTGAATGCTGACCTAATCTCCGCCATCCTTCTGTCGATCTCTGGAGGAACTTTTGCTGATAGAACGCCTGGTGGAAGATTTATCGCGTCGACTCCAAGGGATGTAAGTAGTATCTTCTGTGGAGGCTGCAAAGTCAAAAACCCTAATATTCTTAATCTAGCCAAACGGGATATCAGCATTTTTAGCGAGATGTACTTCAAAACCTCGGGAATGAACTTGGCATAATCGCCTCCCTGTGTTTTCATTGCCTTAAGAATCTCCACGTCAATACTGTCTACACCTAGCTCAGTGGTTACTAGGTCAGGTATTCCCGTCTTTGAGGCAGACGCAATGGCATCAGTGATAACAAGGTGGTCTCACCACTTAAATACGGATTCTCTTGAGAAAAACGTTTTTCTAAATCCTCAATAGACTGTTTCTTCCTTGCTGCGCGAGAATCAATTTTGAACCCTCCAACATGATACAGCCATGCTGTGGCTATTACAGCATCCTTTTTGAGCTGAATAATTGTAGTGTCATCATTCAGGCCCACGGTACCGCCCTCCAATGTTTCATAATAAGTTGATCTTTCTACGGGGCCCTCTGTGTTATACTTGATGCGGAAATCTTGAGAACCAGATACTTTTAGGCTAGTTTCGACGAGCAGGGCCTGGCCCGATAGCTCAGCTCGCTCAATTCTCCCATAGTATAAGGGGGCAACAATGTGTATTGCATTTTGGAGACTGCTATCGTTTCGCACAGATATGCCTGTGTAGTATCTGATGGCATAATTAGTGTCGCTGAAGGGAAGATCATCTGACTCAAGTTCCAGGCTTCTGCTATCTGGGAGACCGAAGTTTTCCTTTCCATTCATGCGCCAAACGTTGACAGCCCAATCGATATCGTATGACCTCTTGGATTGTTCGCTGTCGAGAAAATTCTTTGGAGCAAAATTGAATGGACCGCCTACTTGGTATCCATCTAGCTCAAGAATTTGATCGTTGACTAGACGCTCTAAGACTTTTCTAAAATTGTCTATCGAGATAACTGCTGATAGAATAACAAGGTTGTCCTTATCCAGTTGTTTTTCCCAAGATCTGGAATTGCCTGATTCCAACATCTTGATGAGGGTTACGAAATTATACCATTTTCCATCTCCCTTTTTGGCTATGACGCTTCTAAACTCGGTGAGTCTGTAGAGGTGTTTGTGCCTTTCAATCTCGTCTAAGATATCGGTTAAGAATCGTTTCTGTTCATCTGAAGACACGGTTATTCATCAGAATCGTAATTGCCGTGCATAAAGAAAAAGGTTTGTCTCTTTGAGAATTTATGAGTTCAAGGGGACAAAGCGCGCGCGCTTCATGGCTTTCCTGTTCTTTTCTCTCTTAGTTTTCGCATTTTTGCGGGGCGAACATACGAAGAATCCAGAAAAGCTTCCAAAAAATCCAGGACAATTTTACATTCATCGGGTTGAACCTTTCGTAATAGGCTACCTTTGTCTGGATGCGCTGCTGGAACATTCCCTAGCAATCGTATTTCTGTTGCCAATTCAACAATACCCCTTTCGAGTCCTTTACTTAGCGCGCGCGGGAGCTATGATCAGATCAGGCGGTTTAACTTACTTGACTTTGATATGGTTCCTGATAAGGCGCTAAGACAGATCTGGGATGAACTTGGGAAAGTGAAACCGCCAAAAAACAGTTCCAGTGGAGAGTATTTGGTCATGGCGGTGACTAAGCCTTTGATGTTTTTATGGGGTCAGACTCCAGCTTTTGATTCCCAGGTAAGAGAAAACATGTCGTGGGAGTTAAAATTGTCCGCACTTGACAACGACCGCTGGACATTCGATGATTGGCACAAGGCAATGGAATCCCTACAAGGAATCTTGAAGAAAGACACAAGTTTTGTGAAACATCTTGGAGAGGCTTCAGAGAGAGAATACGGTATGAACTTAACTGTTCCTTACGGCCGTTTCATAGACACCTACTTTTACTGGAAATAGTAGTGCGTCGTCGGCAGGAGCACGCTTCAGCGTAAGCGCCGGGGGTGGGATTCGAACCCTATGGCCAGTGGCGACGTCTCCCGAACAACGAAGCGCGCGCTAACTTGATAATAATATTATAAAACGATAGAGTTATAAACTCATAAAAGCATATTGCGTTTGGTGATTAAATTGGCACGAACTATTAGTGTAGACGACAAAACCTATAGCGAACTAATCAGCATAACAGCCCAACTCATGCAAAAAGCAGGCGAGCAGCTTTCGCTTAGCGATACAACTCGCCTTTCTGTAGCCTTACTCAAAAGTTGCCTCGTTAATTATCCGCGGCTTGAAGAAGAAATCTTGAGTCAAATTAGTTTTGAGGAGCCAAATACGAAATTTAAGTCGATAAAAGAAATAACTTCCGAATGGTGCGACAAAGATTTTCTGGATATAGTCTTCGGTGTCAAGCAACTCAATTATTCAGATGATTCTGGCGATCCAATCTCTGACCTTAGAAAGAAAGGAATAACTCAGATATTCGGACGACTCAAGGGAGAAATGTATGAGGCTGAGCTTACTGAAGATTCAAAGATAAGGACAGTGCATGACGGAAAGGAGTATGATAGCTTGTCGACTGCTGCAAGTGCGATTTGCGGTTACCCAGTAAATGGCTGGCGATGGTGGAGATACCTGAAGGAGAACGGCTATCATCGATTAGAGGACTTGCGCGATGGTGAATAAACTCAGAAAAGGCGATTCTCGTAGTTTTGTGATGGGAACTTGAATTAGCCGAAGCCCTGCAACATTCACAGGGAGTCTAAAAGGATGTCAAGCGCGCGCGTTCAATCAAGGCAATCTTGAAACAGCCTAGCGCGAGCGAGTCCAAATAATGCTTATGGAGAAGTATTTTATCCGGCAGGCAAATCGCCTAAAGCGCTCGGAATAACACTTTGATCAGATTGTCAATGTTTAGAAAAGGAATTACTGCTTCTCTGCTCTTCCTCATACTATATTACAGAAAATACTGATTTCATCATTCATTATCAAAGCACAAGGATTACATACGAACGGAAGAACGAAACTTCGAACATTAAACGCGAGGTACGTTCGTCGTAATAGGCTTCGTTGACATGTCGATGAACCAGAACGTCACATTATCGTACTTCTTGGCGAGGTCGATAGCTTGTTTTCTAAGCGCGCGCAGAACCTAAGCCTTTTTGAGGGCTGTAAGGGTTCCCGCTTTACAGTTGTAGTCGCAAAATTTTTTAGGTGCAACCATAGGAAGGAAAACAAAGCTTGCATTGGATTGCAATAGATTTTGCTCAAGTATTGTTCTCTGATTTCTTCAGGTTTACCTTGTAGGTCGAGAAAACACATCAAACCGTCCCCTTGCAGTAGAGTTTCGGGCCCTGAACACCAGTATCCGCAAATGTATGCAGGACGACGTGGTGACCCCCAGGAGCATAATTCGGGCAATCTCATTGAATCCCTACCTTCAAGGTATCTAGTCTTTCAAACAAGTAATCAATCATATTGCTGATATAATCGCATTGACCCTGTGCCTCTGCTACCATCGCCTCTTTCTTCTCCACACTCATCCTTGGTCATACACAACACCCACGTTATTAATAGCGCGCGCTAGGCGAAAGGCCGTGGGAGCTTTCAGCATAAGCATTGAAGGAGCAAGGGGATTTCTTGATGAGCGCGTTCAGAAAGCCATTTCTCTTGGTATCGCAAAGATAAACGTCGACACGGAAGTGCGCATAGCGTTCACGACTGCAATGAGGGGGCCGCTGACAGACTCGTCGAAAGAGTTTGACCCACGAGAAATCTTGGGATCCGCAAAGGACGCGAAGAAAGGAGTTGTCAAAGGCAAGATGCGCCTGTTCCGCAGTTTAGGGGAAGCGTAGGGAGGAAAACGGTTGAAAGTTGGAATCTTGAGTGGCGGCGGAGATGCTCCGGGAATCAACGCGGTTATTCGGGCAGTCGTTAGAAAGGGCATACAACACTATGGATACGAAATCCTCGGCATAAGAGACGGCTGGGCCGGACTGCTTGAAGCCAGGTATCTGCCGCTGGACTTGAACTCTGCTTCGGGTCTTCTTCCACGAGGAGGCTCAATCCTGGGCACCTCTAGAACCAACCCTTTCAAGGCTGAAAAGGGACCTGAAAAGATGATGAAAAACGCTAAAAAAGCTGCAATTGAGGCGGTCATCGCGATCGGCGGGGACGACACACTGAGCGTTGCTGAAAAGATGGGCAAGCATGGACTCAAATGTGTGGGCGTGCCCAAAACTATCGATAATGACCTGGCTGGAACCGACTACACGTTCGGCTTCAACACGGCAGTTTCCATAGCCACCGAAGCGCTAGACAGGCTTCACACGACTGCGGAAGCGCATCACAGGGTCATAATCTTGGAAGTCATGGGCAGATACACCGGGTGGATAGCCCTAGAAGCGGGAATAGGCGGGGGAGCAGACGTCGTGCTGATTCCTGAAAAACCCTTCGACATAGGCGAAGTATGCGGCCTGATAAAACGAAGGCAGGCGAGAGGCAGAAACTTCAGCATAGTAGTGGTTGCGGAAGGAGCGAAACCGAAGGGCGGAGTTGAAATAGTCTACAGTGAAAGCTTGGACGAGTTTGGACACATCAGACTCGGAGGCATCGGCTACTACCTGGGAAAGGAGATTGAAAGATGCTTAAACGTTGAAACCCGTGTTGTCGTCTTGGGGCACCTTCAACGCGGCGGCAGCCCAACAGCCTATGACAGAGTGTTAGCCACAAGGTTCGGAATAGCAGCCGTAGACCTGGTTCATGAAGGGAGATTCGGACACATGGTTGCCATAAAAGGAAACAGAATCGTTTCCGTGCCGCTCAAAGAGGTTGTCGGCAAAAGGAAAACAGTCGACCTGGAGCTCTATAACATAGCAAGTGTTTTCTTCGGCTGAAACTTCATGCTATCCTGTCTTAGCTTGCGAGCACATTCGCCAGATCCAGCAAGCTCAGGTCAATGGGCTTCTCCGTCCCACATGATTTCTTAATGTCAAGAGCCGCTATTCTGCCGTCCCGTAACCCTACTACGCTGTTGCGCGCGCGCTCGCTTAGCGAGGATGTTTTTGTCTGGCAGAGTCCTTGACAGGCTTCAGCTTTACAGCTGTTCCGACCCCGTTATAGCCGCCCACCGTGGACAGTTGAAGCCTCAGACCCACAATCGCGTCTGCTCCTAACGCTTCTGCTTGCTTGGTCAGTGATCTGATTATCTTATCTTGAGCACTCTTGCCACTGACCCATGCTGTTTGAGCATCATTTACAACGCCAAGTATTTTCGCAATCTCTCTTCCGGGCACACCATCTGTTGTTGTAATAATCATTGTCGTGCCAGCCGATTGATAAGACAATATCAGTCATATTTCAAACTTTTGAGAATGTATGGATCAACTCTTTTTGGGCTTTAACCTAGCGCGCGCGTTTCGAGCCGAAAACCCGAAAAACTCTGGCTAGTCAGTTATTTCACGGTTCGTCGACATAGCAGGACCTTATATTTGCCTTTGGATCCTTTGACGATCAGGTTGCATGGTATAGCGCGCGCGCTGGTTATGCAGGCCATCAAAGAATCAAGATGTCTGAGGATTGGAAAGAAAAAAGGAAACCTGTTCCCAGAACTGTTTTCAAGTTCGGAAAACAGAGTAACGAGATTAGAAATTATCTGAGATTTCGGAGGATGTGCCGAAAATTTTGAAGCGTGCGCTGTCTAAATGTCTTGTTACTGACGTAGGTAGAGGAAGAGAGGAGTTTCTATTCTTATTCCCAAATTTAATGGAGAAAGATTTGATACCGCGACCTTCATATACTCATTGAAAGCACCCTTATGATGCATGATATTCTGGAATCCCGTCTCCCCTACTCTAGACCCAGCTTCAAGATAGCCAAGTTTCCATAGAAGCTCAATGCTTGGATAATGAAGTGCATTCAGAAGAAAGGCTCCAGCCAAACCATTCAAAACGTTTTTGATGTTGGCTCTGTCAAATTCTGCTGAATATTCATGTTTGACTTTATTGTAGGCTGTCCACCATTCTGGCGACTTAGCACCTGCAAACTTCTCAAAAGGACGCAAGTGCTGAAGCCCAAAGTCAAGCTTAGCTATCAGGTCACCATGACTATTATTTGAAAGGTCATATATGCCTTCGAAAACGGCACAATAGTCAATAATGTCTTTGACAGCCTTTCTTTCCAACTTCTCAGTTAATACACCCCTTTTTATTTTGTAACTCTTGACTTCTGTGAAAGTGAAAAAGCGAGCCATCTCTTTGAATGCAGAGTCTATGTATCCACCTATTTGGAGCAACAAACCAGTGAGCTTAGGAGAATACATTTCGTCATTCATTACGCAGTATGGAGTGTATTCCAAGAATCTGAGAAAATCTTGTTCCATTGACTTGAAATTGTTCCAAAAGAAGCCATCCATGAAAGTGGTAGCTACTATTCTCATTTCTCACACCATTCCTTTTTTCTAATTGCGGACGGGAATTAAGTCTTCAAATTCTACCAGAGAGAGCCGCCACGTTCTACCCTATAATGTCCTCTTTTCTTTTTCTGCATTTTTTTCTGAAGTGGTCTCATGGGAGCAGTTGAACTGCTTTTGGATTCAACGTAAATGTGTTCTGTCCTTCCAGTGAAAAGATTAGGTCTCGTTGCTTCAAAATCGCACCCAGTTCTTCTTCTCACATTGTAACCCTGCATACTGTAACTCAATTCATCCAGCCTTTGCTTACGCAAACCAGTTTCTCTGTTGTCTGCCAATTGGTCTCTCTTTCTCTGCTTCTTCGTCGGTCTCTTCAAACCAAAGTTAAACAGACAAGTCACCTATTATTCAACAATGTGTCTAACCACTTAAGATTTTTGATTGACTAGCAAAAATTGGGTTTGGGGGTAAAGTTTTATCTCAAACCGCGCGCGCTGAGAATATTGCAGGCCATGCCATGGTGTCAACTGCATCTGCGTTCTCAGTGTGCCTTCTGAACAGGCTAGAGCGCGCGCGCCAAGCAGCATCCGCGTTGCCCGAAGAGTCTTCACGTTGATGTAAACCAAGTACAGGGTTATCCGTATCCTCAGCGTCTCCAATTCGAGTCGGCCTCTCCAGCAGGTCAATTGCTGGGCTTGCCCAACCGCGACCAAAGCAAACGGCAACGTTGCAACAATCATTGCGACGAGGAGAAGCTTCCACAAATTCATGCTTCTTAATCACTCAAAACAAACCAGCCATGTTCAATCATGTAAACTCTGTTAGCGCGCGCCGGAACTGAACCCGTGTAGTTGTGAGGGCGGACAAATTTGCAACAAAATTGTAATTTACCGGTAAAGTCGCGCGCGCACCACAATTTACGTCCAATGTGAGCTCATTTCAGCTGAATTGCCCCAGCTAGCGCGCTCTATTAGCTTTGTGCACGTGCGCGCGGTTGAGCTAATCATGCAAGTTACTATTGCCAGAGCCTTAGACGAGTCCTATCCGTACTGTTGTCTTTCAATTCGGGCTAGTTTTTTCTTCTTCCGTTTTTCGTCTCTTTCTTTCTTCTTCTGAGGCCTAGGTTTTTTCAGTTCTTCTCTTATTTTCTTTCTTGGATAACCCATGTAGATGCCTTTTTCTCACATCAGAACAAAGACTCTTTCTTCTTTTGTTGTTTGTGCTTCAGGCGCGGGTTATTCATTTTCTCGGCCTAGTTAGGACGCACTGCGGCTATGAGGTGCGGTCTTTGACTCTTGCAGCACCAGGTAGAAAGGAAGGCTGGCGATGAATATGATCGCCGCAATCCCGCAGGGAATCACGGCGTCTGGCTTGGTCGCGTTCCAGACATAACTCCCAATGTTCGGTCCGACCGTCAACCCGACGCCGTTAAGAGTCTGGGTTATTCCTGAAGCACTGGCCCGCCTCTGTTCTGGGACAAGATCCATCAGCCACGCTGAAATCGCGGGCCCACTGATGTTTCCGACAGCGCTTATTCCACCCAAAATCAGCGAGAAGTCTATGAGTGATCTGCTGAAACCCAACAGGGCAACCAAGGGCACGCCCAGAAAGCCGAACAGAACCAATGGTTTTCTGCCAAACCTGTCAGCAAGTTTGCCACCTGGAATCTGAACCAGTCCCGTGACCAAGCTCGACGACAAGGACAGCACAAGCCCGTACTCAGCTGGAGCTGCAGCCAACTTGAAAAGAAGCATGCCGTTCAATACCGGGTTTATGAAACCGTTCAGCAAGCCGTTCAGAATGTTCGTGACGCCAAATATGAGGATGATACGCCTAAAACCTACGCGGGACGCCGAACCAGCCTTCTGAGCTTCTCCACCGTTTCCCGCCATCTCCGCTTTCTCATCGGTGTTCTTTCCCTTCAACAAATACGATACAAACAAACCTGCGACGCTCACGAGCAGGGCAAGGAGGAAGGGCGTGTGCAAATTGACAAATTGAGCGAGCGACCCTGCCAGTAATGGCGCTGCAACGCCCGAGGCTATCCACGAGAGGTTGAAAATGCCAAAAGCCATCCCTCGGGTGCCCTGTTCACTGCAGTCTGCAACCAATGCTGATATAGCTGGACTGGAAAACCCTGCCGCGAAAAACTCGATAAAATTGGCCAAGTAAAGCCAATTGAGGTTCGGTGCAACAACGAATAGTGCGCAACCCAGAGCCAGAACCGCAAAGGACAGAATCACCACTTTCTTTCTGCCCATTGTATCAGCAGCAAAACCTCCTACAAAATATCCTATCGTGGCTGCTGCCGATCCCAAAGACAGCAGTATACCTAGCGCCTCCATGGTTGCAGTCTGAGCATTCCCCACGAACGCCTTCGTCAAATAGGCTCTGGAAGTAGGAATCAAGTTGGTCGAGAACGTGAAAAGAAAGTTCACAGTCCACAAAACGAGGAAAATTCTAGATCTGTAGTTGAAACCGTTGCTCAAATCGCTATACTACTCCCTGCATCCACTTGATTTTTCAGTGTAAGCCAAAAAGTCTATTTGCCTTAAAAAGGAAACTCACGCCGAACAATCACAGCTTGTTACCATTTCAGGGAGCAAATATGTTACCTCTTCAAAGCGCGCGCTAAGGGACAAGACTCAAGTCACTTCATTGGTTGGTTGGGGAAGTTTTATGCCAAAATCCAAAACATCGTCGAAAGAAATTGCCCACTGGTCAACTACGCGACGATTTGTGTCTTCTTAATTTGAAACTGTCAATGACCCAAATGGTTCTCAACAAGCGCGCGATTTCTTCACCAGAGGAAGATGGACAGACGACTGTCTTTATTGCGTTCTTAGGGAGGAATGAGATTCCGCGAGCATTTTAGCGTATTCGATTAGCACCTAACAGCATGAAATTGCAAAATGTAAATCTCATAGTCATGATGCCATTTTCTTGAGCGACCTCAACCCCCACAGGAATAGGAGGATTGCAAGTGCGCTGATGATGGCGAACCCCTCTACGATTTCGACGTTTTGAAAATTCCCGACAAATAATGCGCGAACTGCATCAACTGCGTACGAGAATGGGTTAATCTTAGCGAGATCTTGAAGCCAGATAGGCGCAAGTGCGAGGGGAAGGATAATGCCCGCGCGCGCTATTGGAACATGTATATCTCTTCTTGATCGGAAGTCTCATCGACCCATATGCCATCAATCCCTTTGTCTCCCTCTTCATCGCATATTGAATCTTTTGCGTCCTCCGGGCTTAATCTGAAGAAGTTGACTAAGAACCGCATCAAAAAGGCAGCATTTGGAGTTCGGAAACCCTTTACAAGCTATTCAAAGAAGAAAGACAGGGCAAGATTATGGCATTAATGGGCATCGAAATAAGCGCGCGAAGGATAACACGACAAGCTGCGCGTTCAAGGATTCATACAGATTTGTTTGTTTCATCATTTCAACCATCCATTTTTGCTAATCCCTCCAGGGCTCGCGTAATTCTAGCTTCAACTGCCTTTTCAGGGTCTTATAGCGGTTTCTCACCGTGACCTCAGTGACACCTGCTGCTTCGGCTATGTCCTTCTGTGTCTTCTTCTCGTTGCTCTGCAAACAAGCAATGTACAATGCTGCAGCAGCCAATCCCATAGGGTCCTTTCCGGCAGCAGCCCGTTTATCTCTGGCTTCTCGAAGAATCCGTATAGCAATTCCCTGCGTCTTGCCCGAAATTCCTGTTCTTTCAGCGATTTTCGAAACGTACGTGAGGGAGTCAGGGATGGGCATGTGCATGTCAAGTTCACGCAGCAAAAGCCGGTAGCAACGGGCAACGTCCTTTTTATCGACCAGGCTTGCCTCCGCGATTTCATGAAGTGCTCTTGGAGTTCCACTTCCACGGCAAGCCGCATAAGCCGCAGCAGCCACTACGGCTGCGATGGACCTGCCGCGGACTAGGCTCTTATCTAAGGCTTTACGGTAAATGACCGCAGCCTTCTCTTTGATTGGCCGTGGAATGTAGACCCTGTCTGACAAGCGGTCAAGTTCAGCCATTGCCTGGGCTAGGTTTCTGTCAACTGAAGAATGCGCCCTAGAACGGATCTGCCATTTCCTCAGGCGCCACATCTGCAGGCGCGTTGATAATGGAAGTTTTCTTCCGAAGGCGTCACGGTCAATCTGGCTTATGGCCGTTGACAAGCCTTTATCATGGACAGAATAAGACGTTGGCATCCCAACGCGGCTTCTTGAGGCTTTCTCTTCCTGGGTGAAAGCGCGCCATTCCGGCCCTTTATCCATCATTTGCCCG
>Ga0187866_1002532_pt1 | contig 15001 bp, 7 predicted proteins | sample June2016WEW_11_1_3_FD_133013 | JGI IMG/M metagenome (GOLD analysis project Ga0187866, IMG submission 133013) | Peatland microbial communities from SPRUCE experiment site at the Marcell Experimental Forest, Minnesota, USA - June2016WEW_11_150 | ecosystem: Environmental > Terrestrial > Soil >...
AGCGAACCATAGGATGAGCTCTCATCAGGAACGCACCATAGTCCCCTTCATTGTAACACTCGGGGCCGGTGAGGACCGCGATCGGCCGATCATAGAGATGATGCTTGTTTGTCATGATGGAGCTCGTTGCCCTTGTGGTAAACTGCATTCTGCCGCCGCCTGCCACCCTGTCTGCAATATACAGCGAAGAGGTTGGATCAGAGCTAAACAATGCATCAAGCCCGCTCAAATTTACCGTGCCAGCACCAGCATTGACCCAACGGAAATCAATTATGAGGCCGTCCATTTTGCTTGATTGTGTAAGCGCCTTGACCGCTGATGAAAAGTTGAGAGTGGCGTACTGATCCCATGAATTGATGTAGATATATCCGACATTTGTGCCTTCAACAACTCCCCATGAGCATCCCGTGCTGCCTCCCTGAGTCTTCGGCATCGGAACTCCCTTGACTGGAATCTGGTCGAAGTAATAAATGTTGTCCCAGTCGGTCACATCGAGTTTCGACGTTGGGAGATGCACGGTCTGACCTGTGTTGTATTTTATGACGTCGATGGTGTCGAAGAGGTACCAGTTAGCGGTTGCCGAGGTAAGGAGGTTGTGCGACCACCCTTCCGGCGTAGAAGGCCACCATGAATTGAAATACCATCGCGCGCCGACAGGCAGCTGCGCATCAAGAAGTTGACGAATGAGTTGCTTCCACGGAACACCATCGTACCCAAGCACAACATCACCCGGCTGGAGACCCAACGGCTGACTTGGATTCGCTTGAATCACGAGCAATGTACTGTCAGGGAGCGGCGTGAGCCTTGCTCCCATGCCTACGTCCCAGTCCACAAGAAAGAGGGTTGGCACTCCGCGCGGCCGCCACTTTCCTGCAACAAGCATCGCGCTGTCGATACCCAGATCGCAAATGTAAGTATTTGGTTCGCGGAGAGAAAGCTGCATTTGCGACATGATTGCAGCGAAGCGTCCCCGGCTGACGCCTGCAGCGACCTCTGGACGATACAGATTCTTGAGCGAGTCCCAGGTGACGTTGAGATTAGGGAACCCCCCAAAGGACTGGTCGACGTCGTTCCAAAAGCCGTCAAAGATCTGGAGTTTCTGGTCCGTCGGCAGGCCGGGACCCCAGGTGGAATCGATCAGCTTCCGCCAGTCCTTCGCCGTGTAGTGAGCATATCCCCTCGGAGCAGAGGTTGTGGTTGGTTGATCTGTCACAGACTGCAGTCCTCTGTTTTCGACATTGCCATGTCTTAGCATCATGGGGTTCTCGGGCAAAGGGATCTGGGCATAGAGCATTGCCGAAAGCAGAACGAGACATGACACCATAAGAATCATTCTCACAGCGAGCTGTTTTTGCATAAGGCCTCCTCATGCGAGTTTGCTCAGGTTACTCGTTGGTACACAGTGATTTCTGAAGAGAAGTGTTAACATTTTCCAGGTCTAGGCGAAGAACTCTTTTCCATCAACGGATTCATCAAGCACGAGCACGGCGCTGATTTTGTCGACAGAAATCTATCCACTGCAAAATGAGATACAATACCGTGTTCACGGTATTTTCGCGGAGATAACAACTGATGATGAGAGGTTAAAGACAGAATCGAGATAAAAAGGAGAGGTGCTGAAGAATCAACTAGAGGAGACGCTCTTTGAGGACCTTTGCGACGATACCTGAGCGTGTGTGCACGTGCAGTTTCTGATAGATGTTCTTAAGGTGAGTATCGATCGTGTGGAAACTGACAATGAGCCTGTCAGCAATCTGCTTCTCCGAAAGTCCATCGACGAGCAGGTTCAGCACTTCCTTCTCCCGTGGAGAGATCTCATATTTTCCCTGCGGCGTAGCCATTCGCGCAAAGAGGTTGAGCACACGGCGGGCAATCTGTGCGTTCATCGGTGCGCCGCCTTTGATGACCTGATTCAGAGCACCGACAAGTTCTTCCATCGTGGAACTCTTGAGAAGGTATCCGGAGGCACCGGCGCAGATCGCCTCGAAAACCCTTTCATTGTCTTCGTAGATGGTGAGAATGAGGACATCGGTAGCCGGTGAAAGCTCCTTCACTCTACGCGTCCCTTCGATGCCGCTCATGCCGGGAAGTCCAATATCCATCATAAGGATGCGGGGAGCGTCTTCGATCGCGAGGGCCGCAAGCGCCTCCTCACAGGATGGAAACGCCCGTTCACAGGCGAATCCCGGAGTGCGGTCAAGAAGAGTCTTGACCGCTTCCCGAAAAAGCGCGTCATCTTCGACCATCCAGATGCTCACTGCACTGACGAGTTCATTCTCGGCTTGCATCGCTACACTCCTCCTCGTTACAGCAAATCATAAATAATGCACCTCCGGGAATCAATACCGTGATCACGGTATTCTTGCGGTCAGCACAAGCCGGGTTCCTTGTCCACACCCCGACACGATCTGCAAATCACCATTCACCGCAGCCGCTCGTCTTCGCATGTTCGAGAGCCCGTTTCCTTTCCTGGCCGTCTCCGGATCAAAGCCATTGCCGTCATCTACAACCATGAGAGTGAATGTGCCATCATGCTGGCGTACAACGATCTCAACATGTGTCGCTTCCGCGTGCTTGAGCACGTTGTGGAGAGCCTCCTTATGAACAAGCAGGACGTTCCTGCGAAAAGGCATGTCAAGCTTGATTTGAGTCTCTTCGATTTCCGATCGGAACGAGTGGGGAAGAGTCCCCAGGATGGTCCGGGTCGCATCCTTCATTCGCAGCAGCAGATTGTCCAACGTATCCGCACCCGGGTTGATAATCCAGACGTCGTCTTTCAATCTGTCTGCGGCCTGGCGTGATACGCTCGCCACTGAATCGAGCACACGGAGAGCAGGGTGACCCTCACCGAGAATATCGCGAGCACTTTCCGAAGCCAGAGCAATGCTGCTCAGGCTGCTGCCGATGTCATCGTGCAGATCACTTGCGATCTGAAGCCGGATCCGCTCCTGAGCCAGCGCGCGGCGAATCCGCAGCTGCATGATCACTACAATCACGCCGATACCGACCAACACCAGAAGAGAACGACACCACCAGGTCATCCACCACGGCGGGAGGACAATGATCTCTACGCTGGCCCCCTTCTCGTTCCAGCCACCATCAATGTTTGAGGCTTTCACCCGGAACGTGTAGGTTCCCGGTGAGAGATTCACATATGCCGTGTTCCGGATGTTGCTCGCAGGACTCCATTGATTCTCCAACCCCTCCAGTTTGTACGCATAGGCGTTTTGAGAAGGAGCCGTGTAGTCCAGGGCAGCGAACTCAAAGGCGATGCTGTTCTGATAATCATGAAGCTCTATCGGTTGATACTCGAACACATGACCCGCGGAAAAGTCTTTCATGCTCAGGCGCACCGGTAGTCCCGCAGCTCTGACATCCGTGATGAGGACGCCTGGCGGGTTCGGATTCATCTTAATGCTGTCAGGATGAAACACGACGATTCCCTCGCCTGTCCCGAACACCATGAGTCCGTCCTTCGTCCGGCAGTAGGCACTCGTTCCATACATCAGACCTATCGACACCACTGTCGGGGGGTAGCCATCGGCGAGACCGAAATCTGTAAACTCGTTTTCCCCTGGACGAAAACGGGAAAGACCAGCTGCCGTCATCAACCAGAGATTTCCGTGGTTATCGTCCAAGATGCCATATGTAGCCGAGGGCTGAGCTTCCAATTGATCACGCCGAAGATAGGTAAGTTGACCGGTGGTGCGATCCAAGAGGCCGAATCCGGCGCTTGTCCCTACCCAGAAGCGTCCATCGCGGTCTTCACGCATGGCGTTGAATTGCCATTCCCATCCCTCCCAATGTCCCTCGTGCTGAAGAAGTTGTGCTCGGCCGGAGTCGCGGATGATCTCCACCAAGCCAGTGAAGAGAGAAGCCCAGAGCCTTCCCTCCCGGTCACCGTAAAAGCCTCGCATAGAGTACCCTCTGAGATGAGGCAGACCCTTGATGCGAAGGCACTTTCCTGTTCGTTTGTCCAATCGCCCGACACCATTGTTGCCTGCCTCAACCCAGAGAGAGCCGTCGGAATCCTCATGCAAATGGTAGACGGGCCCCGCGGGAATTGTGAGAGAATCCGTCGGGTCGTATTGATAGAGTTTCCTCGCTCCTGTTAAAGGATTGAAAGCGGTGAGGAGGTGCGGATTCTCCGTTCCGATCCAAACCCAGCCGGACCTATCGGCATGTACAACATGCACCCAGGGGGAAATACCGTCAACCGCCTTGAAAACTCCCGATTGGCGATTCCATATCCTGACTCCGTCACCATAGGAAGCTATCCAGAGGTTACCATTCCGGTCTTCACAGATTGAGCGGATGGGTACCTTCGGGGGGGAATTGGGATCATCGGTGTTATGGGGAATGGCCCAGAATTGTTTCCGCCATCGGGCCAATTTGCTTACACCATTACGAGATCCAAACCACATGTTCCCGATGTTGTCCCGATAGATGACCCCGATTCGATCGGAACTCAGGCTCTGCGGATCAGAGGAACGGTGATGAAATTCCTGCCAGCCTCCCGTTCGGGGATCATAGATTTTCAGGCCATCTGTCGCTGTTGCGACCCATACTTGACCGACATCGTCCACGCTGACATCGCTGGCGTATATCGCCTTGCCACGCAAAAACACATTATGCCAATCATGGCGGCTGGTATCGAAATACACAAGGCTCTCCCAAGGTCCGCCCGCCATCCATAGCTTCCCATCTGGCCCGAACGCGCATTTAACGTTAGGAGTTGCTCTGAAAATGTGCTGATAGATGGTATACCGACCACTGGCTTTGTCGAATTTGGCCACTCCGGCACCGGACGATAGCCACAGATTTCCCGCTTTGTCCTCGACAATACCACTAACATTCAGTTGCGGAACGAGCGGTTGACCACCACACAGGTATTGTCTCTTCTTTGTGTCGAACTGTGCCAACCCCGGCATCAATCCAACCCACAGGGCGCCAGAGCGATCCATGAAAAGACAACTTACGCTTCCGAACAGTCCCCGCTTCGGATCCCCTCGCGCCGGCGCATATGAAATGAGTGTATCGTTGGCAATATCATAACAATAGAGTCCCATGTCTACATTGCCGATCCAAACGAAGCCCTGTTCGTCAGCGCAGTATGACCATGCTCGACCGATCTTGAATGTCCGGAACTTGTAGCCATCATAGCGGATGGCACCATCGTCGGTACCGAACCACATCGCTCCGGTGACGTCCCGGCATATTCCCAGAACAGAGGAATTGGAAAGGCCTTCACGCTGCGTGATACGATCGAAGGGAAGGTGATGCTGGGAAAAGACGGTGTGATGCGAAAAGACGACGAGCATCGGAAGCATGATGAGCATGCTATGATAGTCACGCTGTCGCATCATCGCTCACATCGGGTGTCCGAGGAGGGAGATGAACCCATCAGCATGGTGCATGTGCAGGTTGTCCTTTCGCTTCTGAGGCATAACAGCTCGGCGGCCACGGCGAGCTTATCGAAGAAGCATGAGCTTTTTCGTTTCTGTAAATGACCGGGTAGTCATCCGATAGAAGTAGATTCCACTCGGCAGCGTAGCTGCATCCCATGTCAGCCTGTAGACGCCAGGAGCTTTAGACTCATTGACAAGAGTTGCCACTTCACGGCCAAGCGCGTCAAAGATTTTCAATGTCACCAATCCGAAATTGGCAATTCGCAATTCGAAATTCGTTGCAGGGTTGAATGGATTGGGATAGTTCTGACTCAACGAATACTCTGCTGGTACGATGCCCTGATATGTGACTTCGGTCGCCGCGGACTGAACCAGAACCGTAACCGTGTCGGTCCACACAGGTAGTCCTTCGCTGACAATGCTCAGCAGTAGTCGAGCTTTCGTGTTCGGAGGACAGTACGACTGAATCCTCATCGGTTGCGTAGTGGATCCAACCGATTCCACACCAGGCGCCATATCGCCATAGGAGATCTGCACTGTCGTGCCAATAAACACCATCGTATCGAGCGCGCTCACCGTCGCAGTCACAGATCTGACAGTGTCCTTGGTTCCGTTGTTCACGAGCGGGAATCTGAGTCGGAGCACATCCCCGGGATTGGGGATTGTGTCTGACGTGGAACTCCTCCACCCCTTGGTCACGACCGGACCATTCGTGAAATAGGCATTTGCCCTCGGAATCTTTCGGGAAGTCCCGGCGGTGATGTCCGACGTGCGCAGCGAGACGTCGTACACATTCTCCTCTGTCGGCGGACGGAAGCTGCATCCGTAGATTCTATCTCCGGCGATCCCGTCATAATGCAATCCATCATCAAACATCTGGCAGCTGTCTGTCGTAACGCCCCCTCTGTTTGTGAGATACGACCACACAGAAAGAGTATGGTTCTGTGGATTCTCCACCGTTGCCGTGACCTTGACCATGTCCTTGCTGGCCTTGCCCGAGTTCTTCGCGAGGGTCACATCGTGGCCATGGGCAAGCTCAGCAATCCACTGAAGAGCACGTTTGACAACAGTATCATCCCCTTTTGCCACATCATCCTTTTCGAACCACACTCTCTCGTCCACATCAAATCCTTTGTGGACAAGATAGCCTTCTCCCGGGTAGTGCGAGTATCCCGCATCCTTCGCGACCTGGTAGTACCAGAGATTGCCAATATAGTTGCCATACACCCAGTTTCCTCCGACGTACAACGTATTCGTCGGCTTTCCGAAGAACCGTGCCATGGGATGAGTTCTCAGCAGGAAAGCGCTGTATTCGCCTGCACTGTTGCATTTAGGTCCTGTCAGCACAGCGATGGGACGGTCGTAGATCTGGTGCTTCAGTGCTATTCCGAAGTTCTCAGGAGTCATGAAGAAACTCATTCTGTCGGGTCCCATTCTGGTCGCAATGGAAAACGAAGATGACGGATCGATACTAAAGAGAGGATCAAGCACGCTAAGATAGCTGACATCGCCCCCAGTATGGAATCGAAGATCGATGATAAGTCCGTCCGTCTTTCTCTGTTGCGTCAACTCTTTGATTGCCGTCGCGGCGAAGTTGGCTGAATACTGATCCCATGTCTGGATGTAGATATACCCCACGTTTGTGCCCTCAACAATTCCCCAGGTACACTGTCGAATTTCCGCTGGTAGAGAAGGGTACACCGGGAACTGCACCCCTTTGACGGGAATCTGCTCAAAGGCGATCAAGTTGTCCCAACCCGTCACATCGAGTTTCCATGTGGGAAGATGCACGGTCTGCCCCGTGCTGTACTTCACAACGTCAAGAGTATCAAAGAGATGCCAATTGACTGCAGCAGAGGTAAGGAGGATGTGCGACCAACTCTCCGGCGAGCTGGTCCAGTACGAGTCTCCATAGTAGCGGGAACTGATGGGAAGTTGGGCCTCCAGGAGCTGACGGATTAGCTGTTCCCATGGGACCCCGTCATAACCGAGCACAATATCACCGGCTTGCAGGCCGAGCGGCTGATTAGGATCAACTCGGATCACCAGCAGCGAATTGTCGGGAAGCGGCGTAAGAGTAGCGCCCAGGCCACTGGGGCATGTCGGTCCAAGGTTAACGAACGGTATTCCCCGCGGCCGCCACTTTCCTGCAACAAGCATCGCACTGTCGATGCCCAGATCGGAGATGTAGCTGGACGTTTCGCGAAGAGAGAGAGACAATTGCGACATGATGCTGGAGAATCGACCGCGGCTGACCCCCGCCGCGATTTCCGGGCGAAAGACATTCTTCAGCGAATCCCAACTGTATGACAGATTTGGGAATCCGCCGAAATTCTGGTTGACGTTATCCCAGAAGCCGTCAAAGATCTGGAGTTTCTGATCCGTCGGCAATCCTGGTCCCCACGCTGAATCGATCAGCCTGCGCCAGTCTTTCGCGGTATAATGGGCATATCCTCGTGGGGCAGATGATGTGAGCGTCGGCTCCGTCTCCGGCACCGATGACAACTCCGCTTGTCCAAGATGGCCCAGCTTCAAGACCGAGGGATTTTCAGGCGGGACGATCTGAGCAAGCAGCGAGGGTACGAAGATTGCGATGAACGACATCGCAACGGAAACGCTGATGGCGAAATGTTGTTTCATGGAACCCCCTTTCGACATCGTGGAGAACAATATTGTGTGCTGGAGGGAGGAAGCCGCCGGGTCCTCGTGGACAGAGTGCTGTTTTGACTCGTCAACTTGATCAAGATCCGGACGGAGAAACTTAACGTCAACTGGGCGTTCGAGTTCTTTGTCGTGTACCCTGGACAGAACGCCAAGGCCAAGCTTCTCCAGAATATCGCAGTGCGAGATGGTCGTCCCAATCATGCGGCCTCCTGTTGTGGGAGTCGGGACTAAAAGAAACGATGCGAACGGTGTTGGAGGGGGAAAAGCTTCCTACAAAGCTACAACGGCCTAGGATGGAAAGCAACTCGCTTGTGGCAGAATGTGCCCGGAAGTAAAGGCGGCAAGAATTGGCCAGAAGAGACGGCCATGCCTGCTCTTAAACGTAGAATAGTGTCGTTGGGACTTGGGATCGTCGAGCGGCTGATAGCTGACCCCTCGACTTCGCTCGGGGCAGGCCGCTGACTGCTGAATGCTATTCTTCACCGTTTTGGCGTGCTGACAACATCCCCCGGCAAATCCCGATTCACAGTCTGCCGAACGTCGAATGTGAATACTTTTTCCGGATGCGTCAGGCGCACAATCTTGACGCTCTTCACTTTGGAAAGGGGACACATTACCACATCGCTGAATCCGTTGGTGCTTTTCTGACTCGACCAAAACACCATGCCGAGCTCATCGTTTTTCTTGAACCAGCCAAGAAACACGACCGAGTGCCCCAGGCCGGCGGTCCATGCTATGTTCGCAAAATCGCCGGGGCGGGCCCGCTCGGGCGTGACCTCCTCGCCCATCCCTGAATACTGCACCAAAGCATACTGCGTTCCCCAACCGTCATCGTTCCACTTTCCCCAGAATTTGATCTGGTCTTCCCTTCGTGAGCCATCCGGCTCCTGCATGCGAAACGATTCGTATCTGTCGTCCGAAATTTTCGATCCGCCATCGGGGAAAATGAAATTCAGTGCTTCAATGAGAACACCATAACTCGAGCCGCTGCAGTAGCTCGTCGTGCGTGGAGGGTTGAGGAGCGATTTCCCGAAAAGCTTCACCTCGTAGCCGATCGGAGACTCTGTCGGCTTTGCCTTGATACCGGTGAAGTATCCGCCCCCGTCCATCGCGTGGGACTGAACGACGTCGACGGCTTTCAGAACCAGGAGGTTGTATCCGTCCACATATTTCTTGAAGACCGATTCGTGATTGAGATGCTGTTTCACGTTAGGGATGTCAGTGGTATCGATGAACAACCACTTGCCGTTGTCGGTTGTCGCGTGGCGGCTCTCCTGCGCGATGGAGAAGGAGAGAAACAGGCAGAGAGTTGCAGAGCTGAAAAGAACCCGGTTCATCATACTATTTCCTTTAATTGTCGAGCCTGACCTAGTGTTGTGTTTCGGAAGAGCTTTGCATAAGGCCACAGCAGCTTGCAGAGATCTCAGCAGACATCGACTCAAGAGTTCACGAAGAAGGCACACACCCCTCTGCTCCCCTCTCACGACCCGCTACCCGTCGCTCGAGAGGGGACGTGTTGTTCTGGATATCGGTTTCAAAAGTCCCCTCTGTGTGTTGGCCGTGGAGTTGGGGAGAGGGGATGTAAGGGGTGTGTGCTCTGCTCTTTTTGAGATTCCCCGCAAATCGAGATTTTGACCTCTGGGTCGCATTCTCCGCCGCAAGAGTTTGATCGCACGACTTATTCAGAAGACATGCGAGACGCGACACTCGTGGACTAGAAGAGGGGCGTGCACGTGAACACTGGTGGACACCCATACGTCAAATATGTCATTGATTGCGTGAAATGTCAACTTGTGTACGGGCAGCGGGATGGCGAAGAATGTGTTGTATCGTGATCTCTTTGAGAGTATCTTGGTGACAAGCGTTGAAGCGGAAAACACTTCCACTTCACCCGGGGATTTCCATGGGAGAGCCGATTCCGGCTTGGATCGATGGAGCACAATCGATACATCTGACACAAGAGCAACTGCTTGGTCAGGGACGAACAGCTGAAGTTTACTTGTATCAGAAAAAATACGTCATCAAGCTGTTCCGATCCTCATTCCCAAAGCCGGCAATTGACAACGAGTATCTCGTCTGCCGCGCGATCGGTTCGCTGATCGACATTCCAAAAGCGCACGCTCAAATGGTGATCGATGGCCGTGATGCGATCGTCTTTGATTTTGTCAGGGGAGAAAGCGGTATGAAGTACCTCCTCCGGAATCCATGGGGCCTCAAGCATCTTGCCGAACAATTCGCGAGCCTTCACGCCAGAATTCATGCGACATCGATGCCGGACGAAGTTCCGGGCCTCAAGGCAATTTTGATCAGAAACATGAATATGCACGATCTGCTTCCAGCGGAGTCGAAGAAGAAGATCATCGACTATCTCGAGGGTTTACCGGAAGGTGCCACACTTTGTCATGGTGACTACCATCCTGATAATATCATCCTTCAGGATGGGAAGGCGTTTGTGCTGGACTGGATGACGGCTTCACGTGGAAATCCGCTGGCCGACGTTGCCCGGACTGCCGTGTTGCTGCAGTGGGCCCAGCCGGGACCCGGAACGCCTGGAGTGATCAGAGCCCTCCTGGGAGCAGTCAGGAACAAGTTCTACAACCGCTACATCAACCACTATCTGAAACTGACCGGCGTCGGGCTCGAAGACGTCACGCGATGGGAGCTTCCTGTGATGGCTGCGCGACTGATGGAATGGATACCGAAAACCGAGAAGGAGCTCCTTATCTCAAAAATCAACAACAAGCTAAAGAGCGTCTGAATCTTCGAAACCATCCCGAAGCTCTCAGCCAACGCCGCCACACTTGCATGCAAAGTCAGTGATAGACTCAAAAGTCGAAGCACTCGAAAAGAACAAGATCGGCAGTCTCATCGCCAGTTACTCCATTCCCGCTATTATTGGCATGGTGGTAATGGCTTCCTACAATATCGTTGACCGCATTTTCGTTGGCAGGGGAGTCGGGACCGACGCGATCTCCGCGATCGCGATTACGTTTCCTATCACCATCGTGATCATGGGGTTCGGTCAACTCGTGGGCATGGGATCGATGGCGCTCATCTCGATCACTCTGGGGGAGAAACAGAGGGGGGAAGCCGAGAAAATTCTGGAGAACGCCTTCCTCCTGGTTATTCTCATCAGCCTGAGTCTTTCAACCATTATTTATCTGACGATGAGCCCTCTGCTTTCACTGCTGGGCGCGGTCGGCGACGTGCACACACTGGCAATGCTGTATCTGAGCGTCCTGGTCTTCGGCATTCCCTTCCAATTTGCGTGCTTTTCTATGAACGGCGTCATCAGGGCCGAAGGCAGTCCCACGATGGCGCTGGTCACGATTCTCATCAGCGGAGTCCTCAACATCATTCTCAATCCTATTTTTATCTTCGTGCTCCATATGGGGATTCGCGGATCTGCGTTTGCCACAGTAGTGTCTCAGATCATCGGAGCAACTTGGGTGCTGGCGTACTTCACAGGCAAGAGAAGCTATTTGAAGCTCAGAAGACTTTCGTATGACCGGAAGGTGGTCGTGAGAATTCTGGCGATTGGCGTCTCGCCTCTCATTATGCAGGTTGCAGGAAGCTTCATCGCGTTCATCTTCAACAAAACCGTTCTATCCTACGGAGGAAACCTGGCGATAGCGGTCATGGGTATTGGGACCAGCATCATGATGTTGATTATGATGCCTCTCTATGGCCTCAACCAGGGGCTTCAACCCATCATAGGGTACAACTATGGGGCCAGGCACTTCGGGCGGGTTCTTGAGGCTCTGAGGAAAGGGATCTTCATTGCGACTTCGGTCTGTTTGTTAGGATTCTTCATGACGATGCTCTTCAGCAGAGAGATCATGAGCGTTTTCAATTCAGAGGATGAACATTTGATCCGACTGGGAGCGCGGGCGCTTAAGATTTTTCTCCTGATGCTTCCTCTCGTTGGATTTCAGATCGTCAGTTGGGCATATTTCCAGGCGGTGGGGAAGCCTAAGCAATCGTTGATCCTGACGACGACGAAGCAAATCTTGTTTGTCATTCCTCTTGTTCTCATCCTCCCGCACTTCTTTGGTCTCGACGGCGTATTTGTGGCCGCGCCAATCGCGGATTTTCTCGCCGCATGCTTTGCCGGTATCCTGCTCTACCTCGAAGTGCGGCGATTGAAAGAACTTGAGAAGGACCTGATTGTTGTGAGCGTCTGAGGCAACGGTGCATCAGCGTGAGGCTGTTTTTTCAGTTGAAAATCTACGTGCTCATCAGTAACTTGATGGAAGCCACGAGAAGAAGTGAAAATGGAATTATGGGAAAGAAGAAAGACAAGGAGTATTATGGAAAAGCGAAAACTCGGTAAGGATGGTCCACAGGTCTCCGCGCTTGGACTTGGATGCATGGGGATGTCGGAATTCTATGGACCCAGGGACGATCGTGGATCAATTGCAACGATCCACGAAGCGATAGACCTCGGCATCACGTTTTTCGATACAGCTGACATGTATGGAATAGGTCACAATGAACAACTTGTCGGGCAAGCTATCCGTGGGAAACGGGATAAGCTTTTCATCGCGACCAAATTCGGAAATGTCCGCGGGGCGGATGGAAGCTTCCTGGGAGTGAACGGCAAGCCCGAGTACGTGCGTGCTGCATGCGAGGCAAGCTTGCGGCGTCTTGGCATCGACACCATCGATCTTTATTATCAGCACAGGGTTGATCCCGAGACTCCCATCGAAGAGACGGTGGGCGCCATGGCAGAGTTGAAGCGTCAAGGGAAGATCAGATACCTCGGCCTCTCGGAGGCCGGTGCTGCCACCATTCGTCGCGCATTCGCGGTCCATACTATCACGGCGCTGCAGACGGAGTACTCCCTTTGGACTCGTGATGTGGAAGCGGAAATTCTCCCTGCGTGTCGCGAGCTGGGAATCGCGTTCGTACCATATTCCCCTCTCGGCCGGGGTTTCCTGACAGGGAAGATCAAATCCACTGAGGACTTGACCGAAACCGATTTTCGCAAGAAGACGCATCCCCGTTTTCAGCCTGAGAACCTCGCCCAGAATTTGAAGATCGTGGAGAAAGTCGAGAAACTGGCGTCTGAAAAGGGCTGCACACCTGCCCAGCTGGCGCTGGCCTGGGTTCTTGCTCAAGGGACGGATGTCGTGCCTATTCCGGGGACGAAAAAAGTTCAGTACCTTCGCGAGAACGTTCAGGCGGTTGCCGTCAAGCTGACGCCTGATGAAGTGCGAAGAATAGGGGAGTCTCTCCCCAAGGGGATTGCCGCCGGTGAGCGGTACGCGGCAGCCCAAATGCAGCGGATCGGAAAATAGTTTTTGATCTCCACGCTCTGCCCGGAATATTGGCCGGACGAACTCAACACCATTCCCATCACAACGCACCGAAATGCCGCGTAAGTATATCATAGTAAGTGGAATGGTACTCCTGTTGCTCATTGTTCTTCGGCTCGCCTCCGGGCCGATGAACAAACTGGAGCAAGGTCTCCTTGATGCCCGCTACCACATGCGTGGACAGGTGCAGGCCGACACCAACGTTGTCATTTTGTACTTCGACAATGACGACATTTCATCTCTCGGCGGTTTCCCTCTCAAACGCAATATCTACGCGCTCCTCATCGATGTCCTGATGAAGAGCAACGTCAAAGTCATCGCGTTCAACATTCTCTTCAGCGATCGCAACCTGGAGTATCCTGAGCACGATGAGCTCCTTGCGGCAAAAGCCGCTTCTTCGGGGAGAGTAGTGTGCTCGTCGTACTTCGGTCGGGTCGATACGAAAGAGATCTCATCACCGACTCTCTCGCCCGACCAGTTCCCTGCGCTTGGAAAAATGCCCAAGCCCGTCCTCTTCGGTGCCCAGATCCAGCTTCCGTATCCTGAGCTCCTCCAGACTGCTGCCGGGATCGGGCACCTGAACACGACCGACGGCTTCCCGTCAGAGCTCCCCCTGCTCTTCGATGTAAACGGACGAACGGTGCCGGCATTCGGACTTGAAGCGCTTCGCATGTTCGCTGGTGTCGATCGTGCGAAAGTTCGTCTGGAAAACTATGCGGTCTCTTTGCCATCGGGCGACGGAGCGATCACCATCCCGATGAACGGGGATGGGACAACCTCGCTGAATTTCCCCGGGCCACTCAGCTCGTTTCGGCATTACAGTTGCGTGGAAGTTCTTCGATCGTTTGCCTCTGATTCGGCAAGCCTGTCAGCATTGAGGGGCAAGATTGTCCTTATCAGTGTCATCGGTGTGGGCAGGGGGAATTTTGTCCCCACGCCGTTTGACACCCAGTTCCCTGCAGTCGGGCTGCACGCAACACTGATTGACAATGCGCTTGAAGGAAGGTTTCTGACAAGGGTCTCGCCGGCCTTTGGGGACGTCCTCATTCCGCTCATGTTGTCCGGTCTGCTGATCGTACTCATTTACCGCTTCGGCTATTTCCGCGGCGGGATATTTGCTCTTCTTCTCTCCGTCCTGTATCTCGCATCGGCCCAGCTTCTGTTCGTCGCCGCTTACGTGGTCGTGCCAATCGTTACGCCGCTCTTCATGCTTGCTATTGCGTGGTTGGGCCCGGTGCTGTATGACTACTTCGTTGTGGAGATACAGGTTGAACGATTGGAATCAGAGAAAGGAAGATTCGAAAGCAAGCTTCGCGAAGCGGAGCTGAAACTTCAGATGCTGGATAAGGAGCTGTTCGATCAAAAGACGAGTGATAGTTCGCCGCGCACCTCCGGACTCCTCGAAGAGATCAAGCGCTACAAAGATGAGATCAGGACCCTGTCGGCCCAGGTAAGCGACATGGTCACGTTCGAGGCCGCTGAGGCTGAACCGTCCAGTGGAAGCTCGGCCTTCAGGGGAATTGTGTATGACACGACGGGCAAGATGAAGGACGTGATAGGACTGGTTCAGAAGATCTCTGCCAGCGACGCGAATGTTCTTATCCTGGGTGA
>Ga0187866_1002533_pt1 | contig 14998 bp, 11 predicted proteins | sample June2016WEW_11_1_3_FD_133013 | JGI IMG/M metagenome (GOLD analysis project Ga0187866, IMG submission 133013) | Peatland microbial communities from SPRUCE experiment site at the Marcell Experimental Forest, Minnesota, USA - June2016WEW_11_150 | ecosystem: Environmental > Terrestrial > Soil >...
GCCAGAGCGGTCCACGATCTGAGCAGCCGGAAAGGTAAGGTCTTCGTAGCCGTCAACTGTGGTGCGCTGTCGGAGACGCTTCTCGAGAGTGAACTGTTCGGTCATGAAAAGGGTTCGTTCACAGGTGCCGTGAAAGAAAAGATCGGGCGGTTTGAATATGCGGCCGGGGGGACGATATTCCTCGACGAGATCGGAGAGACGAGCGAGGCATTCCAGGTGAAGCTGTTGCGTGTCGTGCAGAGCGGAGAGTTCGAGCGTGTGGGTTCCACCATGACAAAGAAAACTGATGCCCGGATCATCGCTGCTACCAACAAGAACCTTCGCGATCTCGTTGCGGCAAAGCAGTTCCGGGAGGACCTCTTCTATCGATTAAATGTCTTCTCGATCGAGCTTCCTGCGCTGAGGGAGCGGAAGGGGGATATCCCGCATCTTGCAGACTATTTCATCAAGAAGGAGGATGGTTCACTGTCGCTTTCATCGACGGTGATGGACGCATTTCTCCAGTACCGCTGGCCGGGTAATGTGCGCGAGCTCCAGAGCGCCATCACAAGGGCAGGAATTCTCGCCCGTTCCGAAAAAAGGACACTCATCCAACTACGGGATCTCTCGGAAGAGATCGCTGTTTCCACCAAAGGACACGTCGATATCGAGGATCAGATTATTGAGATCCTCCGGTCGAAGAAGTTCTCGAGGAGCTCAATTTCCGAAACTGCCGAGGAACTGGGAGGCTTGAACCGGGGGACCGTTGCCGAGTATTTCCGCGGCATCTGTTTCAAGCACTTCTTCGAGAATAGTTGGGATGAGAAGAAAGCGGTGGATGCCATCGTGAAAGATGGAGATCCCGAGTCCAGCGAAAAAGTCCAGAAGAAACTCCGCGAATACCTTGCCAACGTTGTAGAAGGGATTTCTGCCGGCCAAGACTTTGAGGGTCTGCGGAAATCACTTCGTCCCAAATACAAGAACCTGCCTCAGCGCTATCACACCATACTCGATGAAGTTGTCCGATCGTATCTCGAAGGGAAGTGGAGTCAAAAAGGTTAGACGTGAGAAGTAAGACGTGAGACGTTCACCCTGAGCGAGGGAGCGAAGCGACCGAGTCGAAGGGTAATCCGAAATTCATTTCGGGAAGGCAGAATCCAGAAGTCAGAATTGAGAATGCAAAGCGGAACAGTCGTTGACTGAACTTTTCCGCTCACCAGCCAAAGCAAACTCCCCGTTCTTGTAACAATTACACAGACACCGCCGGTACGGCTACTGTCCCGGCACTTCTCGCACCGAATTCCCGCACTTCTCGCCCATCCGGCACTGGCCACATCCGTCCTTGCAGTTCCTAAGCCCTTACAAATCAACTTGTTGCGACGAACGCCGTGGAATCAGATCCCAGGCTGTAGTGGCACAAGAGTTGGATAAGGATAGCGCAGGGAATGACCAGAGAAATTCAATCGAAATAGCCTGATAAGGCAATGTTGACCTCCAAGGACAGAAAATATCTCGAGATGCTGATAGTGAACGATGCGCTGATCGACAGCGACATCATTCCGCTCGATGATGGAGATGCATACTCGTCCGACTATTGCGGCGGATCAACAAAGATAAACGATCGTGGGTATCCGTTGCGTTGGGGGAGAATCATACATCGGGTGAAGAAGTCGGTGGGACTTGAGGAAGTGAGCGCCGACTGTGTGGTTGCAACGGTTACCCGCACGATCGACGGGATTATGAAGATCTCAGCGCCTTATCAGCTCAGCACACGAATGCGGCATTCGCTCATCTCCAAGCCTTTCACCGAGCACAGCGTACGAAAAGCCCGGTTCATGAGGATCGGCGAGACCGGATATCCGGCCAGGAACTGGAAGCTGAATGGCGTCTCGATCGTTCACGGTGGGACCGAGAACTCTAATGTTTCGATCAGCGAGTTTGAACTTCGAACGCAATCTGGTGACACGATTTTTTTGAAATCCCCGGACGAGCCAACATGGCCGTTCAGGGTTAACGGGCACGGTCACTTCGCGACAGTTGGAGGGGAAACCGATCTCGATGTGAGGGTGAAGGTCCAGACGAGTGAAGTCGAGCCGAACATGGTTGTCCTTCGCTCTGGATACCGGGGAAAATGGGGGCAGCGGACGCTTTTACCGCTTAAGATCGAAAATCGGATTGGCGACCAGTACATTCACACGTATGAGAACACTGTTCGCGCGCAGCCTCGTCCGGGGGTGTTTCATGCAGTGGTTGAGGCGATCTCCCGAGAATCGTTATGCGATATGGAGGCGCCTGTCTCAACAAGGTTTTGGGGTATCCCGTATACGGTGCAATAGACGTGGCGTAGTGGATCCCCAACCTGGCTCCTGCTCCGGGGAACAGCGGGAGCCAGTTTTACTTTTAGGCTGGTTTTGTTGTCGATTTTAGCACAAATCAACGAGTGACGCGGGATATTTCGGAATAGGGAGGATTTCAGTATATTGTCAACGGATGGTAATGGCTTATGCGTAGTCTGAGTTTCATAGTTCTCATAATCGCGGCGCTCTGGATTGTCGGCTGCCAGGAAAAACTCCCGGTTGAGCTGGCTTCGGAGCAAAGCGCAGCTGCGCTGGAAGTGAAGGTGCTTCCGGCCATCGATTCCACCTTGATCGTTGATGCCTCCGTCGATACTTCGGGAGTCCTTCAGGCTGAAGAGCAGGCATATCCTGCGACCCTGTTGGTGAGTGGGGTCAAGACGGATTTCGGAACGTATCGCAGCACGTTTTCCTATTCCCGGATCCTCTTCAACGATACCAAACATCCGATCACAAATACCGATCCGCAGGTCAACCAAAGTAACCAGGCATCGGCAAAGGTGATTGGCTATCAAGGCCTTGATGTTGGAAATGCGAAGGTTAACAGTGTGGACCTTCCAAAGACATTCAGGCCCATGAGGACGTGGTCCAGTGTGGTCCCCGGTCAAAACGCCGGGAAGACCTACTTGCTCGTTGACCAGGATAATGTCCCGATTCCAAACTTCACGTATGCGGCGGGACAACGGTACCAGTTTGTTGTGGATGGAAAGAACGCTGTTTCGACATTCACCAGGGAAATTGACAGTCCTGACGAGATCACCGTTCTTGAACCAAAAGCCGGTTCGATCCTCTTCCGCACCGAGGACATTCACCTGACCTGGGACGGGAAACGGGGGGAGCAGTTGCGCCTGTTGATCAGCTCGTTTGACGCAAAGTCCAATGTCCCCGTAAAACCACTCCTTCAGCTCAGCATTGAAGAAGGGGCGAACTCCATCATTATTCCGGCAAAAGTGCTGCAGAGCGTACAGACGAATAGCGACGGTCGATACCTCCTTTCGTTTATTTCATCGAACAGGGTCACGACCACGGTCCCGGGGTATGATGGCAACGTTCTCGTGCAGGCGGCATCCATTCACAACGTTCTTCTCTGGCTGAAGTGAGGATACGTTCCTCGCTCCGGCTCAACGATCACTCGTAGCCCATAAAGGAGAGATAGTCAGAGCTTTGATGTCGATTCACAACGGCGCCTAGATTCTTGCGTGTTCCCCACAAAGCAAAGATCTTTCAGACTACGCCGGGCATTCATACTGTTCCAGTTCGTTACCGTCACTGCCTTCGGGCAGCACCTGACGTCGGCGCGCGGTTCCGCGCTCGGCGCGTTTACGGCGCTCTCGGATGACATAGCGAGTATCGATTGGAATCCTGCCGGCTTGGTGTCTATACGTGATTGGGATCTGACCGCGTCTTCTTATGCAGCTTTTCGACGCGATGTTCCTTTGACAGGTATTTCTCTGTACTCGGCAGCAACTGCGAAGCGTTTCCTTGATGCCCACGTCGTTGCAGCCGCTTATTCACCGGGGATGAATCTCGTGTTTGATGTTCCGAGTACGGTCACCTTCCCCGATAACAGCACGAAGTATTTGTACGACGAGCGCATCACGTACCGCGAAATGTACGCGCTTGGCTATGGATATCAGATCACTCCGACTGTCGGTCTCGGAGTAAGTGCCCGCTACAGGGAGCAGTTGGTTTCGGATACGAAGTTTCTGACGGAGAACGGCATACCGGGACGTATCGTGACGGTCGACTACGCTGCGAGCGCCTGGAATATCGACGTTGGATTGAACTGGAAGCCTGAGGGAGATTGGAGTTTCGGAGCCGTGGCGAAGAATCTGTTTCGCCTCACGGAGAGCGAGCTCCCCGAAACTGTGGTGAATTGGGGGTTGCGAAATGTGAAGTCGCTGCGCGTTGGCGCAGCATACAGGGCTACCCCAACGACAACGGTCGCTTTTGATTTCGATACGCAGGCGCAAGGAGGAGTCGGTTCCGAGTGGTTGTTAGGGGAACGATGGGCGCTGCGACAGGGGGTGTTGTTCGGCGGTACGTCGACGCAGTTTTTCGCAGGGCTTTCTGGTGGTGTCGGATTCTCGTACGGTCCGGCAAAGATCAATTTGAGTTATGTTCACTTCCTGGACCGGCGTAGTCAGCCGACAGTTCAGGAGTTCATTGACAGGGGAGTGCAGGACCTGGGATACAATGCCTTCACTCCGAGTCAGATTACGCTGTCAGCTATTATTTCGCTTGGCCGGACACGCGACGTCTGGGCCAAGATCGAGTACGTTCAGATACTGAGCGAGGTGTATCCGTCTTCTTATCAGGCGCTGGCGAACAGACCTCTGGGAAAAGCAAAGGTCAAGAACATTTCCTCGAGGCCGATTCTCGCAAAAGTGTCGTTTTTCGTCGAGCAGTACATGGACGGTCCGACGGAAACACCACGGGCAGAGTACATCGAGCCGAATGGTGAAAAAGAGATTTTTCTGTACGCGATCTTCAACGATGCGATAAAGTTTGTTCCTTCAATGGTCCTTCGGGCAGCGGAGGTTTTTGTGAAGGCGTCTCCGGCAGAGGACTATGATGATAAGAGCCAGACCAGGCTGATCATCAGGGGCCGGAACGATTGGGACGGCGATGCGTTGTCGCTCCGGTATTTCGTAACGCCTGCAGACGCGGACATCATGCGCTTCACGCGCCTGGTGATGAGCCAAAACAAGGATACGATGGCTGCTGCGCCAAAGCAGCTTGAGAAGTTCAGGTCGGCCAGATTGCTCTTTGATGAGTTTGCGTCTCGCCTGACATACGTGAACGACCCGAAGTTGAGCAAGGACAGGGTGCAATTTCCGTCGGAGACTCTGGCATTGCGTGGTGGCGACTGTGACGACATGACCGTCTGCTTCTCATCCCTGCTCTCGAGCGTGGGGATCAACACGGCGTTCATCGACGTGGTGCCGCCGCAGCGTCTGGATGATGCACACATCTTCATGATGTTTGATACGGAGGTCCCTGCTTCCCAGTCAACCCTGGTAAGCGACAATCCGAAGCGTTACGTGATTCGGAAGAATGAACGGGGAGAAGAGACCGTCTGGGTGCCGGTCGAGACGACGGCGATCACAGAAGGATTTCAAAAAGCGTGGGAAGTCGGAGCGAAAGAATATTTTGACGATGTCGAAGTCGGGCTTGGAGTTGTCAGAGGTTGGGTAAAGCTCGTCGATCTAATGCTTCAATAAGGATCTGATCTGAAAGGATAGGACAATGCGTACTCGGTTATTGTGGATTTTCGTGGCGAGTCTTCTTGCATTCCCTCTGTTTGCAGGGGATTTCGTGGTGAAGGCGGTGAAAGGAAGCGTCGAGGTGCGGAAAGGGGTCATGGAGGAGTGGAGGAAGGTGAAGGTGGGTGACCTGCTCAAGCCCGAAGATAGCATGAGGACGGGACCAGGCGCGAGTGCGACGATTGAGGCCGATAAACGAAAGCTGACAGTTCCGGAGATGACGATCCTGGACATCTCGGACGTCCGTCAGCTCACTCAGGAAGATTTCCTCCTGAAGCTGGCAATGCAGAATATTCTTGCGGTGCCACCGCGGGAACGCGATGAGCTTTCCATTCCATCGGCAACTGTGATTCACGGCGACAACGCATCAAAAACGAATGTGCCGGTATTCACTGACACCAAAGTGGGAGAGATGGAGCTTCATGGAGCCCGTGTCCTGTTTGACAATTCCTACTATGCGACATCCATCCTGAAGTCCAAAGAAACGCTCCGCACTCATCCCGAGCTCAAAGCGAATTTCGATGCCAGATTGACCGTCGCGACGGCATTCGAGAAGATGAAGCTCACGAAGGAAGCCGTTACGGAGTACTCGTTGCTGGCAAAAGAAAATCTCCCTTCAGCGCAGGCAAAAAAGGTACAGGGGGCGCTGGATAGGTTGAAGCAGGGGAACTAGATCCAAGCTTGATTGTTTTCACCCAACGCCGCAGCATAGTCTGCGGCGTTGGAGTTTTATGGTAGAAGTCCGACTTCTCATAACGTTTTATCGCTTTAAGAAGTCGGACTTCTTACCCCGTCACCTTGAAAATCCCTCAAATAAGCTCTACATTGACCGCATTGAAATCCATCAACTGTTGTCTCTTCTCTTAATACCCCCAGGATTCCTTGACGGGCGAGACCATCCTACAAACCAAGAACCTTGGCAAGCAGTACAAAAGCCGATGGGCTGTGCATCATCTCGACCTCGAGGTTCATCGCGGCGATGTGTTCGGATTCCTCGGTCCCAACGGAGCCGGCAAGAGCACGACAATCCGCATGCTTCTCTCTCTGATAAGGCCCACCGAAGGGGAGGTGTTCCTCTTTGGCAAGTCGCTTGAAAGGGAACGTGAGAAAGCTCTTATGTCGATCGGCGGAATTGTCGAAAAGCCTGACTTTTATAACTATCTGACTGCGCACAGAAATCTTGAAATTGTCGGCGCTCTCAACGGCGGCATCAGCCGGAAGCGAATCGCTGAAGTGCTCGATCTTGTAGGCCTGGCCTCCCGGGCTTCCGACAAGGTCAAAACGTATTCGCACGGCATGAAGCAACGTCTCGGGATTGCCCAGGCGCTTCTCGCCGACCCGGAGTTTGTCATACTCGATGAGCCGACAAGCGGACTCGACCCGCAGGGGATGAAGGAAATCAGGGACCTCATTCGCCACCTCGCGAGCGATCAGAACAAGACCGTCATGCTCTCCTCGCACCTCCTGAACGAAGTGGAATTGGTTGCCAACCGGATGGCGGTGATCAACCGGGGTGAGTTGGTCACGCAAGGAGAAGTCTCCGCATTGATTGAGGGAGGAGAGAAGATTGTCACCGTCAAGGGCGGCCCGGCGGAGAAGGTGCGGAGTGTCCTGTCGACATTGGGGACCGTTGGAAAGGTCGTCGAAAAAGGGGATGCGTTTGAAGTCACAATGTCGTTCGAAGATGTGCCTGAGCTTGCCCGTGCGCTCGTCAGGGAAGGAGTAGACGTTCAAGCGCTTGTGCCGCGCCGGTCGCTCGAAGAGTATTTCCTTTCAATCACGGAGAGTGGCGTCCCAGAGGGGAAGGAAAGCAAGCAATGATTCGACTCGTCTACTACGAACTGATCAAGACTTTCCTGAAGAAGCGCACGTACATCGGCTTTCTTCTTGTGGCGGTTATCGTTCCTCTGGTCGAAGTTGCGATGAAGCTCGAAGGAGGCCGGTTCCTTCAGCATTCGCTCCGTTCGTTGCAGCAGGATTTCTTCTTCGTAGGCAATCTCTTTAATGGGTGGTTTGTCGCTCACAACATGATGAACAGCCTCTGGGTTCACATCCCGCTGCTCATCTCCTTTGTCGCCGGCGATCAGCTGGCCGGTGAGGCCACAGCGGGAACCTACCGGTTGATTCTCGTCCGCCCTGTCTCGCGCACGCGAATCTTTCTTTCCAAATTCTACACAACCGTCATTTACACGATCATTTTTGTTGGTTTTCTTGCAGTGCTGAGCATTGGCTTGTCACTCCTTCTGCTTGGCAGGGGAGACCTGATAGTATTGGGGCGTGGAATCCTGGTCCTGCCGGAGTCTGACGTGGCCTGGCGGTTTCTCGTCGGTTACATTCTCGCAGCTTGGGCTATGCTCACGATCGCCTCACTTTCATTCTTCTTCTCCTCGTTTGTGGAGAACGCAATCGGACCGATTATCAGCACCATGGGTGTCAACATGGTATTTCTCCTGGTAACGGTGATTCCGCTCGAGTTATTCCAGGATATCAAACCGTATCTGTTCACCAATTATATGAATGTGTGGCTAAAGATTTTTGAGGATCCTGTTCCGTGGGATTCTGTCTGGACATCATCGGCTGTTCTTGGTGCCTATTCGTTGGCGTTCGTATTCGCGGCGTGGCTGATCTTCCGGCGCAAAGATATACTCACCTAGTCACAACCATCCACCATCAATCAGGGAGTTCCTGTGGAAAGCCAAAGCGCTCTTCAAAGAATGCGAGAGGGTTTTCATCCCACCTTCTGGGTCGCAAATGGCATGGAATTGTTCGAACGCCTGGCTTACTATGGCCAGCAAATTGTGTTCATGATCTACATGCGGAACAAGCTCGGCTTCACGGAGGCGCAGGCTGGTCAACTCTCGGGAATTTTTGGAGGACTCATCTATCTCCTGCCAATCCTCGGGGGGACCCTTGCAGACAAGTGGGGTTTTCGCCGTGCGTTTAACATCGCGTTCTCCATCCTTGCCCTCGGATATTTCCTGATCGGTTCAATGGGGATGACGGCTTTCGCAGGAATTTATGGCGGCGTGTCACAGTACTGGCTGTTGGTCGTTTTCCTTGTCTTTACAGCATTCGGAGGATCGTTCATCAAACCGTCGGTTCTCGGGACGGTCGCGCTTGCATCCAAGCCGGAGACGAAATCACTTGGTTACGCGATCTACTACTGGCTGGTGAACGTGGGAGCGATGGTTGGTCCGACGATTGCCTATTTTGTCAGAGACAGTCTTGGAAACGAGTTTGTCTATATGGTTTCCTCGGCCAGCTGTCTTGCGATGCTGGTTGTGAATCTTCTTCTCTATAAGGAGATCAAATCTGAAACGACAGAGGTGACGGAATCGCTCGGGAAGAAGTTCGCCAACTTGTTTGTGGTCCTCGCGAATGTCAAATTCATGATCTTCCTCCTCATTTATTCCCTGTATTGGATCATCTTCTGGCAGGAGTTCATCATCGTCCCGTACTATGTCACGGATTACATCGATAAGAGTTATCCGTACGAAATTCTTCAATCGTGGGCTGGGGCGGGCGCGATTATTCTCTTTCAGATTCCAATCAATCGCCTGACGAAGAATATGGCCACAAGGTCGGCGATCCTCGCTGGATTCGCGATGTCGAGCCTGATCTGGATCATCATCGGCCTTGCTCCAAGCGTGCCGACGATCGCGGCGGGAATTGTGGCGTTCGCGATCGGGGAAATGACTCAGGCCCCGCGTTATTACGAGTATATTTCAGAGATTGCACCTCCGGGTCAGCAAGGGTTATTCCAGGGTTATGCTTTTTTGCCTATTGCGATCGCGCGATTCGTTGGGGACCCGGTCGGGGGCTGGCTCTACCAGACTTCCAAGGCTGCAGGAAAACCCCAGTACGTATGGTTCGCGCTGATTGGCATCGGCGTAGGGGCGACATTCCTGATGTGGATTTATAACATCGTCGTTGCTCGAAGTGAAGCACCTCAGGGGGCGGCATGAACAGGACGATAGCATACGCGGGGATTCTTGTTTCTATCTTTTGCTTGCCAATCCTTGGGCAGAAGAAAGCGCCCGATGTGTCGGCCGCTACAATGATGCTGAACACAGAGAAGGGATTCGAGGGAGTTCATGATTTCGTGGCCACGATCGAAGCCGAGGTGGACATGGAGCGCGTGCGCGTTCCAAAAGTGAGCGCGACAATGTACTTCAAGAAGCCGGACAAGGTCCATTTCTCATCGACGAGTTTTGCCATACTGCCGCGTGAAGGGCTTGCTCTGAACCCCGTACTTCTGAGGGAGCGTTACGAACCGAAGATTCTGGGCGACGAGATGCTTGACGGCAGGAACGTGCACAAGCTGGAACTGACTGCGCGCGAGGCAAAGACCAGGCCGGGTCAGCTTATCCTTTGGATCGATCCGACCACCTGGACGATCAGTCGCATGGAAACAGCCCCTTATCAGGGGCGTGTTCTCCGTCTTGTGTTTTCGTATGAACAGCAGGCAGGGGGTTTCTTGCTTCCGAAGACAATGAAGGCAACGTTTGAAGTTACGGCCCGTGATTCCTCTGCGAGGCAATTTAACCTCGATATGCAGGCTCCGCCTCAATTTGATGAAACGCCGCGTCCGAGCCGCAGCGGCAGTATCACGGTAAAGTACCTCGAGTACAAGGTAAATGTCGGGCTTTCGGACGATCTCTTTGAGAAACGGGACGAAGCGCCGAGGGCAAAGTAATCGGCGGGCAGGCGTGCGGGGACGACGGTTCCCCCCTCGAGAATGTTCCTGGGTTGGTTTCTAGCGTTGTGTGACGCGGGGAAGCACGATCGTGGCGGTCGTGCCAACTCCGGGTTTGCTTTCGATGGCGAACCGTCCGCCGTAGAGTTCTATCATCTGCTTGACGATCGCGAGGCCCAGCCCGGAACCCTGTTGCTCCAAGCGATGGCGGTCGAACTGCTTGTAGGCCCCAATCTCCTCAATATTCCTCGCATCAATTCCGACCCCATGGTCTCTCACTGAAAGGACAAGAAACCGGTCGGTCTGCTCTGTCGTAACTTCGACCACTGATCCGGCTTTTGAGAATTTCAGTGCGTTGTCGATGAGCTCTTCGAAGATGCGCTTCATTCCCTGGGTCGAGATTGCCGCTTCCGCCGCTCCGACCGAGAGGTGCAAGTCATTGGAGCGTTCGTATTCCTTCGCCTTCACGCGTGCAGAATCCTCGATGTGAGTCTTAAGAACAACGCTCGCCTCTTTGCCCACAAAGGACGTCTTGTTCGGACTGGCGGAGAGAATTTGAAGCTGAGCGTTGGTGAGGAAATTCTCGACGAGGCGGCCCAGGCGAGTTGCCGACTTGAGTATGATCTTCGCCATCTCTGAGATTTCATCGGGTTTGAGTGTGGTGTTATCATCGCGAAGGATTTCAGCGAACCCGATGATTCCGCTGAGCGGAGTGCGGATTTCATGTGGAAGGGAAAGGCTGAGGTTGATGCGGAGCTCGTCGAGTTTGCGCTCGGTTTCCTTGCGCGCGAGCTCGTGCCTCTGCAGGCGAGTTCGGATTGCCGCTACAAGTTCGTTGACCATGATCGGTTTCGCAAGGAAGTCATCCGCCCCGAGCTCCATGCCCTGCCTCATATCGGATTTTGTCGTCTGACCTGTAAGGAAAATGAACGGCGTTGTCGCAGTGGAGGGGTCATTCCGGATGGCGCTCAGAGTCGCATAACCATCCAATCGAGGCATCATGACATCGCAGATGATCAGGTCAGGTGAGTGTTTCCGGGCTGCCTCGATTCCCTCGTGGCCATCCAGGGCGCTAATAGTCTCAAAGCCCTCCAATTGCAGCGTGGAGGAAATCATCTCGCACACAAGTTCGTCGTCATCAATCACCAATATCTTGGGCACGCGGAGTCCTGGTTGCTCTGGGAAATGAAGCCAAGAGTAGAAGGAAGTTGCGTGAGAAACAAGGTCGAAGCCCTGATGGCACTACGTTTCTTGACTTTCTGTGCACCTTAGTATATCTTTAGGCTAACCTAATAATCCTGAGCGCGGGGTCTCTTCACGCGGAACCCAGGAGAGGAACGATCGATGGCAAGCGAAAACGTCGAAGACTATCTCAAAAGTATCTACAGGCTCCAGGAAGGGGGAGGAAGAGTATCGACGTCATCCCTTTCTGAATGGCTCGGGGTCTCTGCCCCCTCAGTCACAGAGATGATCAAGAAGCTTGCGGACGAGGGAATCCTTACCTATGCACCGTACAAGGGAGTGGAGTTGACCGCGGAAGGACGCAAGCGAGCTCTCAAGATTCTCCGGCGTCACCGGTTGTGGGAGCTCTTCCTCGTCGAGGTCCTGAAGTATCCCTGGCATGAGATTCACGATGAGGCCGACCGCCTGGAGCATTTCACGTCCGAGAAGCTCGAACGTCGTCTCGATGAGGCTCTGGGGTTTCCGCGAACAGATCCCCATGGTGACGTCATTCCCGCGACTGACGGAAGTATCGAGCCGGTTGAGTATCGTTCTCTCTCCGAAGTTGAGTCTGGCGAAACGGTCACCGTTGCCCGTGTAAATGACGCAAGCTCGCAGGTACTGCAGTACGCTTCCAGGCTTGGGATCGGCTTGAAGAGGAGGATCAAAGTGAAAGAGCATATCGAGTTCGACGGATCGCTCCGGGTTGAGATCGGACGCAAGGAGCAATTCGTGAGCGCGAAGCTTGCTGAGAATATCTTTGTTGAGGAGAAGTGAGTGGGCCTGCAATCTGAACAAACGGGTGTTTCGCTCTCTGAGGTCCACCGCTCGGTGAAGATTCCAGAGGGGGCAGGGGTCGTGAAACGGGTCCTGGCATTCATCGGTCCTGCCTACCTCGTCAGCGTCGGTTACATGGATCCCGGCAACTGGGCGACCGACCTGGAAGGAGGGGCACGATTCGGCTATCAATTGATCTGGGTTCTTCTCATGTCCAACCTGATGGCCGTCCTGCTTCAGACCCTGTCAGCAAGGATGGGAATTGTTACCGGACGGGATCTTGCACAATCATGCCGTGAGAACTATCCAAAGTCGGTGGCATATATTCTCTGGGTCCTGTGCGAAATCGCAATCGCAGCCTGCGATCTTGCAGAAGTCTTAGGAACGGCCATCGGACTCAACCTGCTGTTTGGACTTCCACTTATCTACGGCGTCATCATCACGGGTTTTGATACCATCCTGCTTCTCGTCATCCAGAACTACGGCATCCGGAAGATGGAGGCGATGATCCTCATGTTCATCTCTACCATCGGGATCAGCTTCATCATCGAAGTATTTCTCGCAAAGCCTGTGTGGGGCGATATACTGACGGGGTTCGTCCCGCGATTGAATTCAGAAAGTCTCTATGTAGCCATAGGAATCCTGGGAGCGACGGTCATGCCGCATAACCTGTATCTTCATTCTGCTCTCGTGCAGACCCGCATTGTCGGGAACACAGAGGAGAGCAAACGGATCGCGTGCAAGTACAATCTGATCGACACGTCGATTGCTCTGAATGCTGCGTTTTTTGTGAACGCGGCAATTCTGGTTGTCGCCGCGGCCGTCTTTTTCACGCGAGGTGTCGTCGTCACTGAAATACAGCAGGCCCATGAACTGCTCAGCCCGCTCATGGGCACGGCACTGGCCGGGACACTCTTTGGCGTTGCCCTGGTGACGGCAGGCCAGAGCTCGACCCTCACCGGCACGCTTGCCGGTCAAATTGTGATGGAAGGGTTTCTGAAGCTCCGTGTCCGCCCCTTCTTGCGGCGATTGATAACCAGGCTTATCGCTATTGTGCCCGCAGTTGTCGTCATTTCCATGAAAGGGGACCGGGGCTCCTACGATCTGCTGATCCTGAGCCAGGTCATTCTCAGCGTGCAGCTCCCGTTTGCGGTCATTCCGCTGATACGATTCACGAGTGACAAGCAGATTATGGGTGTCTTCGTCAACAAGGCCTGGGTGACAGTGCTCGCCTGGATCGTTGCCGGAGTCATCTGTCTATTGAATTCGACTCTTCTGGTCCAGCAGATTTCACAATGGATCTCCAACGCCGGTCCGAATGCCATCTGGTTCTGGCTTACGGCAGTCCCGCTTGCCGTCTTCGGTGCTTTGTTCCAAATCTACATCTCGCTGCCGAAATCGTGGAAGATATGGCGAAAGCCCGCGCCGCGTGTGCCGGAGAAAATCGAACTTGTCCCCCAGCACTTTTCGAAGATTGGTGTCGCTGTTGACTACAGTGCAGTCGATCCTAAAGTCCTCTCTCATGCCCAATCGCTTGCCAAGGGGTACGGCGCCTCGCTCTTTCTCTTCCACGTTGTGGAGGGAGTTGGAGGACAGCTCTTCGGGTCGGATGCTTTCGATGACGAGGCTAGGGAGGACAAAGAGCACATTGAGAGTGTGGCCGAACAGATCCGCAGGACAGGAGTTGAGGTTACTACGGCTCTCGGCTACGGACGCGCGCCGGATCAGATCATCAAGCTCTCCCGCGAAGCGGGTATCGATCTCCTGGTGATGGGAGGGCACGGCCACAGAGGACTGAAGGACCTTTTCTTCGGCACATCTGTTTCAAAGGTCCGACACAGGCTGGCGATTCCGGTGCTGGTGGTGCAGTAGTGGCGTGGGGGCAAGGTAGCCTTCCGAAGGTTCTCCGGACAACCTGGCGACCTCCGGAAGGTACCATGCGCGAAGGGGGGCTATTTCAGCAGAACCATTTTCCTCGTCATAACGGATGTTCCTGCCTGAAGCTGGTACAGATAGATTCCGGAAGCTACAGTTTCTCCCCGATTGTTTTTTCCATCCCAGATGGCGGTATGCGTCCCGGGCGTCCCGATTGCATCGACCAATGTCGCCACTTCGCGACCGAGCATGTCATATACCTTCAAGGTCACTTGGCTGATCCCTGACAGCTGATAGCTGATCGCCGTTGATGGATTGAACGGGTTTGGATAATTTTGGCGCAAGTCAAATGTAGCGGGTATAGAGGCAGTCACCGGCTCGACGGCTGTCACCGTTCCTTTGGCAACCTGTAGCTGCGCAAAGTAAATGGTTCCTGATGTGATTTTAGAACCTGACGGGTACATCAGCTGGAAACTGTCAAACCGCAACATCCCTTCGAGTTTTCCATTCCCCAGCCAGGTGCCGAGAGTGTCCGTATCAAAATTCCATTCCACCAATTTCCAGCCGACCCAATTGATGGGGGTCCACTGATTGACCTCGTGGTTCTGCGTGGTTCCGGCAGGAAAGGCGTCGACACTATCGTCAACGGCGAAGCGGAACAGGGTTCCACTTCCATCTCCGTAAAGATAGACCTGTAATCTCGTTCCCGTTTTATTCCAGGTGACCGAGCGGCCTGTCCCACCACTCAGATATTCCCGAATGAGCCAGTCTGTTGCCGTTTTTGTGTTCCAGTAATAGCTTAATCGACCCGACTTGGAAGTCGAGGGCAA
>Ga0187866_1002536_pt1 | contig 14992 bp, 15 predicted proteins | sample June2016WEW_11_1_3_FD_133013 | JGI IMG/M metagenome (GOLD analysis project Ga0187866, IMG submission 133013) | Peatland microbial communities from SPRUCE experiment site at the Marcell Experimental Forest, Minnesota, USA - June2016WEW_11_150 | ecosystem: Environmental > Terrestrial > Soil >...
ACCTCGATGGGGGTCGCCTGGAGGAAGCACCCGCGGCCGCGGCGCTCGATCCAGTAGACGAAGCGGCGATCGTTGCCGGCCATCCAGAATTCGAGCGCTTTGGCCACCTCGACGAGGCGGCGCAGGAGCGGCAGCGCCTCTTCCGGCGCATCCTTGATGAGCTGGAGGTGCGCGCCGATCAACTCCAGGCCGTGCACCACATCGCTGTACTGCTCTTCGTACTGCTCGAGGAACGCCTGTTGCTCGCGGAAGCCGATCCGCCCCTCGGCGGAGGAGAACAGCGCGAAGAAGCGCATGGCGGCATCGCCGACTGTAATCAGGATGCGGTCGAGCTCCTGGGACCCGAAGTTCTTCCGCCGGGCCACGGCGGAGATATCGCGCTGGAGCTCCTGGAACTGGTAGTTGCTGACGGAGACGCCGAAGTACTGGCCGGCGACGTCCTCGATCTCGTGCGCCTCGTCGAGAATAGCGGCCGTGTACTCGGGAATGATGCCGCCGTAGTCGCGGTCCTTCACGGCCAGGTCGGCGAACAACAGGTGGTGGTTGACGATGATGATGTCGCTCTCGAAGGCGCGCTGGTGCATCAGGGTGAGGAAGCAGCGCTCGAACTGGAGGCACTTCTGGCCGGTGCACAGATCGCGGCGCGCATCCACCTTTGCCCAGACGGCGGTGGTTTCGGGCAGGGTCTTGATTTCGGCGCGGTCGCCGGTGGCGGTGGTTTTCTCCCAGTCGCGGATGATCTCGAAATCGGCCACTTCCTCGAGCCCTTCGAGCACCGGCTCCTTCTCGGCGTCGTAGATCTTCTGGCGGCAGGCGTAATTGTTGCGGCCCTTCATGTAGCAGATGCGGACCTGGCGGCCGAGGTACTTCTGGAGGAACGGGATGTCCTTGTAAAGGAGCTGCTCCTGGAGGTTCTTGGTGGCGGTGGAGATCACAATGCGCTTGCCGGATAGCAGCGCCGGGACCAGGTAGGCGAGCGTCTTGCCGGTGCCGGTGCCGGCCTCGACAATGAGGTGGCGCCGGTCGGCGAGTGCGGATTCGACGGCCTCGGCCATCTCGAGCTGACCGGAGCGGAACTCGTAGCTGGGGTGGCACTGCGCGAGCAGGCCGCCGCGCGCGAAGAACTGCCGCACCGTGAGTTCCCTGGTCTCCGAGGACATCTCCCTGAATTTCAGTATAGACGGGGGGTGCGGCGGGCCGAGCGGAGGCGGGCGGGGTGTCCGTCAGCAAGAGTAGCACAGATATTGCATGTGATATCATCTGTTCGGAGGCGCGATGCGGCTGGTCCTGGATACGGATGTCGTGGTCGCCGCGCTGGGGAGCGACCAAGGCGCGTCGCGGCAACTGCTGCTGGCGGCTCTGGACCGGCGAATCGTACTCCTGGCCTCGGTTCCGCTGATGCTGGAGTATGAGGCGGTGTTGACGCGACCGGAGCAGTTGTCCGAGACGGGGTTGACTGTCGAAGAAACCAACGCGGTCCTTGACGCCCTGGCTGCCGTGGTCGAGCCGGTCGCACTGCGGTTTCTCTGGAGACCGCAGTTGAAGGACCCGTCCGACGAAATGGTGTTAGAGACGGCGGTCAATGGCCGTGCCGATCGTCTGGCTACGTTCAACGTGCGGCATCTCAGTGAGGCCGCGATGAGATTCGGGATTCGTGCGGGCCTGCCGGGTGAAATCTGGCGGGTAGTCCGGGGAGCAAGACATGAGAAGAAGTAACGTGGCGCTACGGCTTCAGACTTCATTGCTGGAGGAGGCGAAGCGCGTCGCGGAATCCGAAGGCGTCGCTCTGAACCAGTTGATCAACGTGGCGGTGGCGGAGAAACTGTCGGCGTTGCGCACCGAGGAGTACTTCCACGGGCGATCCAGCCGGGCGGACATCGGCAAGGCCAAGCGCATCCTCCGGCGCGCTGGCCGGGGCAAACCCCCGGTCGCCGGCGACGAGGTGTAGCGCTCGGAGCGCCTTATCGCAGGACCACTTCGCCGGTGTTGAAGCCTTCCACCACGATGCGCGGATTCTCGCCGCGGGTGTCGGCGTGTTCGAGCTGGGTCCGGATGGTGCGGCGCTCGCCGGGCATCAGAGCCACATAGTTGTCGCTGTAGAGGGCGGGCAGGATGCGATCCCCGGTCTTCTCTCTCACCGCCTTCAAGCGCACCATCAGCGCCGGCTGGGCCGACACATTGCGTAACTCAGTGGTCAACAGCCAGCGGTTCCCTTGCCGCTCGACGCGTGTTGCGGCCGCCAGTTTCACCTTCGGCAGCGCGCGGATGGCCCGGTAGTCGCCTTCCTGGGCCCCACGCAGGTAGAAGTTCGTGGAAACCGCGTCGCGCCCCCGCATCAGGCTCAGGCGGATGAAATGCGTGGGAGTCAGACCGGAGGGGTAATCCATTCGGATCGGCGACAAAGTGCTGTCCTCAGTGCTGTCCAGGGAAACCGTCTTCTCCCACCGGAGCGAGCCATCCAGGTTCAGAATCTCCGCATGAGCGGCCAGCCCGCGAGCCTCGCCCGCGCTGTAGTTCACCACCTCCACCATGCCGGTTACGGGATTCCACTGGATGTGCAGCGGCTCGCAGGCCTTCTTGGCGCCGAAGTACCCGGCGGTCGGATCGAAGTAGTAATCGTAGGTTTGCCAGAGCAGCGACGGCCATGCGGAATGGCTCATCCATATCAGCACTCCCATGCGGTTCCCGCTCTGACCTTCAAACATGCCGCGATAGGCGTCGTAGTTGACGAACTGGGCCAGAGCCACCCAGTCCGCAATGTTGCGCGCGCCGCCGTAGCTTTTGTCGACCGCCTCGTTGTAGACCTCGGCGACAAACCGTACATCGAAGTCGTGGAGAGGCCACAGGCGGCCCTGCGGCCACGTCTCGGATTCCGGCAGCATGGCGCGAAAGCTGTCCATGGTTGGGACGTCCGGCGAGCCCATCTCGCTGTGGAGCTTGGCCGGCGGATTCGTGAAATAGTACATCCGCGGCTCGACGCGGTATGGGCCGCCGCCGCTCACCACTCCGTCGGCCGAATTGGAGATGTAACGCAGGCCGGGGTCGAGTTCGGCGAGCAGGGTCTTCAGCCCCTCGTCCAGTGGCTTGGGCGGAAAGCCCTCGTTGCGGCCGCAGTAGAGGCCCAGCGAGGGATGGTTGCGAATCCGCAGCACGGTGTCCCTGGCGTTCGCGAGAAACAGGCCGTTGTCGTCGGGGTCGGGGCCATCCCAGGGATTCGCCAGCCAGAAGTCCTGCCACACCACGACGCCATTGCGGTCGCAGGCCTCGTAGAAGGCGTTGTCGCCGGTCTGTCCCACCCAATTCCGGATCATGTTGAAGTGCAGGTCGCGGTGATACCGCAGAGCGGCCTCGTAATCCCGGGCGCGATAGCGCAACATCGACTCGGAGAAACCCCAGTTCCCGCCGCGAGGGATGAAGCGCCGGCCATTGATCCAGATCTTGAGCGCGCCGCCGTCCTCGCGGTAGGTGAACTGCCGCACTCCGGCCTGAAAGGAATTTCGATCGGAGACGGTGTTGTCCGCGGTCTCGAATTTCAGTTCCACGGGAACCAGGTTCGGATCGCCATAGCCGTTGGGCCACCACAGTTTCGGGTTCGCGAGGCGCAGGGCTGCGGTGGTCGCGGGGTCGAGCTTCACCGTCTTCGCCGCCAGCGGATCCAGCGATACCGCGGTCTCGAACGCAGCCTGGCCAAAGCGCCCGCGCAGCGTCCCGGCGACCGGCCGGGTTTCCAGATTGCGCAAGGTGGCTTCGACGGTCACGTCCGCGCGCGAGGTGTCGGGCAGCGGCAGAATCGTCGAGACCCGCGGATTCTCAATCGTCACCGGACCGGTTTGGGTCAGGTAGACGTTGCCCCAGATGCCGGTGTTGCGGCCGCGAATCGTCGACATCCAATCCCAGCCGATGGAAGCGTGATAAGTGGGGTTGTCGGCCCCCAGCGCGCCGCCGTTCGGGACATCGCCTTGCAGGCCCTTCTCCTTGACGCTCCCCGGGGTTGCGTTCTTCTCGATGCGCACCGCCAAAGCGTTCCGCGCTCCGGGACGGATGCGATCCGTCACGTCGAACCGGCCGCGCATGAACGCTCCTTCGATGCGCCCGAGCTTTTCGCCATTCAGAAAGACGCCGGCTTTCCAATTGATGCCGTCGAAGTTCAGCCAGATGCGCTTCCCCTTGGCCGGGGGCGGCGCCACGAACTCGTTGCGATACCAGAAATCCGCATAGAAGAAGGAGTCCGAAATCATGAGCTGGTTGTCGCCGTAGTTCGGGTCCGGCACCGCGCCGTCGTTCCAGTAGCTTGCGAGCACCGTTCCGGGAACGGTGGCGACCATCCAGCCCTTGGTCTCGAATCCAGGTTTCGCGAGCTCTTCACCCGAGGCCGTCACGAGCGAATCGCGTTGGAGCCGCCAGGCGCCGCCGGCAAGGTCCAGCCGGCCATCCGGCCGCGCGGCCGGGGCGGGCTTCGGATTCGGCACCGGACCGCCCCGCCCGTAGACTTCCAGCTCACTCAGGATGTAGCCTTCGGGCGACGCCGGGCGGGTCATGAGCACACGGACGTACCTGGCTTGCGCCGGCTTCGCCAGTTTGATGTCGTCGGCCAGCGCGGCGGTTGGCGGCAGCGCCTGGAGAGTGGTCCAGGTTGCGGCGTCGTCGGAGGCCTGGATCGAGCCTTCCGCAGCGCGCCGGATCCAGTAGAGGGCCACGCGGTCGAAGGTGCAGCGCGCGCCCAGATCCACGTACACCCACTCCTCGCCGCTGCCCGCGCTCATCCACGCACTGGTGAAGTGGTACGGGCCGCCGATTTCCACCGGCTGGTTCCTGTCGAACAGCGCTACTTCGGAAGCGCGCCACTTCTGCGCGCTGGGCGCGTCGAACGCCACCCGGTAAAGGCGGCTGCGCGCGGGCGCGGTGAAGGCGATGGACGCGTGGAAGTCCCTGCGTGTCCGATCCGCGCCGGCTGCGCGCCCCAGTTCTTTCCATGTCCGGTCGTCATCGGAGCCGGACACCGTGCAGGTCCAAGCGGCGGGCTGCCACGGGCTCAGGTCCACGCGGGCGAACACCTCGACGCGGTCCACTTCGGGGACGACGTCTCCTCCCAGACCGAGCTGGACCCACGGCTTCGGGCCGCGCAGCTCCACGCCGGAAGTAAGGTTGTGATCCAGGACGGACTCGCGATCGTACTTCCTGAGCGTGCCGCGGTCGCTGGTGGAGGTCGAAACCCACCGGGGCAGCGCGGTGCTCTTGATTCCGTCGGTCACCAGTTGGGCGGTGAGGTTATAGTCGTAGCTGCTCGAATGGGTTGCGGGACGGTGCAGCGCCAGGTTGCGGTATGTGGTGGCGTCGACAACCAGCACAGGACCGAAGTCTTCTTTAGGGTCCCCAGGATACACACCGACGCCGCGGGTGAACTCCTGCCCCGCGAGCGTCAGTACTGCGCCCAGAGCCAACAGAACGGTCCATCTCATTCTCCCCGCAGGCATGCTCCAAGGGTCGCATGGTTTGGCTGGTGGTGGCGGAGGCCATCGTTTTCCGTGGCCTGCGAGGCCGGCAGACGACAAAAGGCGATCGTCTGCCCCACCTGGCTAGCGCCAGTCACTGCGGTGGTCGCGGTAATCGTGCCCGCGGGGCTCCCGGTGTGGCCGCTTCCGGACTGCGCGTGGGCGAGGCGGCCGAACCCGGTAGCCCGATGTGTATCCCATGGCTCCAATCCCGGGCGGCGGCACGCGATAGCTATGGTAAGCGTACCCTCCGCAAGCGGTCAGCGCCAGGGTCGCGAGAAGGAAAAGAGCAAGCAGCGCGCCTTTCAGATTCCGCATAATTGTATCTCCTCATCCGGTTGGACGTGGCAGGGAGTGGCGGCGGTTTCTGACGAAATGGAGTCCAGACCACTCTGCAAGCCGTTTGCGCTAACCTGATTCAGTCGTGCGAATCGCGCTGGACGCCACCTACAGCGTGGGAAGGAATCTCTCGGGAGTGGGCGTGTACTCACGCGAGATCCTGCGGGGGCTCGCGGAGGCGCACCCGGAGGCCGAGTTGCTGTTCTGCTACCGGCCGCACCGGCTGCTGAGGTCGTTTGCCGAGCGGTTGCCGCGGAACTGCCGGCGGCGTCTGCTGCACGAGCCGCTGGCGCCGCGCTCGGCGGACCTGTTCCACGGCCTGAACCAAAGGCTGCCGCGGGCGCGCCTGCCGAGAACCGTCACTACGTTTCACGACTTGTTCGTGCTCAGCGGCGACTACTCCTCGCCGGAATTCCGCCGGCGGTTCGAAGAGCAGGCGCGGGATGCGGCCAAGCGGTCGGACCTGGTGCTCGCGGTCTCGGAGTTCACGGCGCGGCAGGTCGAGGAACTGCTCGGCGTGGAGCGCGCGAGACTGCGGGTGATTCCGCACGGGGTGCGGCTCCCCGGCGGGCGGGAGTCGGGTGAGCGACGGGAGCGAATCGTGCTGCACGTTGGCGCGGTGCAGAAGCGCAAGAACATCTCGCGGCTGGTGGCGGCCTTCGCCGCGCTCGCGCCGGACTGGCGCCTGGTACTGGTGGGCTCGCTCGGTTACGGGGCGGAAGAGATCCTGCACGACATCGAGCAGAGCCCGCGCCGGGAGAGCATTCAGGTGTTGGGCTATGTTTCCGACGAGGGACTGGCGCGCTGGTACGAGCGCGCGGCCATTTTCGCCTTCCCATCGCTAGATGAAGGGTTCGGCATGCCAGTACTAGAGGCTATGGCATGGGGGGTACCGGTACTCACATCCAATCGATCCGCCCTTCCGGAGGTAGGCGGGAACGCAGCGGTGCTCGTTGACCCCACGGACGTGGATGCGATCGCGGGCGCCTTGAAAGAGCTGGCTGAAAACGATGAACTCCGCAAGAAGCTGGCGGAGCGGGGTAAAACGCGTGCGGCAGCCTTCCCCTGGGAAACCGCGGTCTCAAAGACCTGGGCTGCGTATTGCGGACTACTGCGCTAAGCGTCTAGCGGGAATCCTCGTCGACCGCGATCTTCAGGGCGCGTAAGAACTTCTGGTCTTGCGACGTCCATTTGATCTTGGCCGAGGTCCCAAACTCCCGAACGCTGGCGCGCCGGGGACGTTCCTCGTTTTCGGCTTCCTGAGCGAGCTCCTCGTCGGAGGCCTCCTCCCGCTTGTTGAAACCGATCGTGGCTTCCAACACGAGAAACACATCGTATCCGGCCCGCCGGATCTCGCCGATGGCAGCGGCGATCCGATCCGAGTCGGACAACGATTCGTTAATCGCGTTGCCGAGCTCCTGCATGAGGACCTTCAGTTTCTCGTCCACGATATGCCCCTTTCCTACGGGCCCCACTGTAAGGATAACATCCTCACTCGACTTGATGCTGCTCCTCAGCCCTCCGTTTCGCCGGATTTTGGCCTGAGTGCGCCTTTACCCGCCTCGATTGTAGTGGACGCCCGCAGGTTGCACAAGGCCCAATTTACACATCGGCAAAGTGGGTTTGGTCCTGTAACCTTTGTTTGTGACTGGCCGCGAATGGGGGGATTGCCGGCCGGCCTGGAGGCCGGCCCGAGCGTCCGCCGCAGGGCAGCCGGAGCGCGTTAGGATTGTAGATGATGTTCACAGTCGCCCGCGGCCGTCAGTTTCTGCAACATGTACTGCCGGCGATCATCCGGCCGCTGCGCGTGCTGTGGAACCAAATCATCGGCTTCCTTTTCCTGGTGCTCGCGGCGTGGGCGGTCCCCCGTGGCGTGCGGAGCGTGCGTGAGTTCGACGGGAACCTCGAGAGCTTCTTCCGGCTGCTGCTGACGAGCGTGTTCATCGTGGCCATGGCCGGTTTCGGGATCTACTCATTCTGGCGGGCGCGCAAAGCCGCTAAGTCATGAGCGAGCGGCCAGAGCAGCCTGGCGAGTTCCCCTATACCCGCGGCATCCACCCCGCTATGTACCGCAACAGGCTGTGGACGATGCGGCAATACGCCGGGTTCGGCACGGCCGAGGAAAGCAACCGCCGCTATCGGTACCTGATCTCGCAGGGCATCACGGGCCTGTCGGTGGCTTTCGACCTGCCCACGCAGATCGGGCTGGACGCGGACCATCCGCTGGCCGCCGGGGAAGTGGGCCGCGCCGGTGTGTCGATCTGCTCCCTAGCCGATGTGGAACGCCTGTTTGACGGCATCCGGCTGGACCAGGTGAGCACGTCGATGACCATCAACTCGACGGCGGCGATCCTGCTCGTCTTCTATGTGCTGGCGGCCCGGCGGCAGGGCGCCGATGTGCGGAAGCTCTCCGGTACGGTGCAGAACGACATTTTGAAGGAGTACATCGCGCGGGGCACTTACATCTATCCACCGCGACCGGCGATGCGCCTGGTCACCGAGTTGTTCGCCTGGGCCGGGCGCGAGCTGCCGGAGTGGAACACGATCTCGATCAGCGGGTACCACATCCGGGAAGCGGGGGCGACGGCGGCGCAGGAAGTGGCGTTCACGCTGGCCAACGCGATCGCCTACATCGAGGCGGCGCTCGACGCGGGCCTCGCGCTCGATTCCTTCGCTCCACGGCTCTCCTTCTTCTTCAGTTGCGACCGGAACTTCCTGGAGGAGATCGCCAAATTCCGCGCCGCCCGCCGGCTCTATGCGCGCCTGATGCAGGAGCGCTTCGGCGCGCGCGATCCCCGCTCGACGATGCTGCGATTCCACACCCAGACCGGCGGTTCGACGCTCACCGCGCAGCAGCCCGATGTGAACCTGGTGCGCGTGGCGATCCAGGCGCTGGCCGCGGTGCTGGGCGGCACGCAGTCGCTCCACACCAACGCTCGCGACGAAGCGCTGTCGCTTCCGACCGAGGAATCGGCGCGGCTGGCGCTGCGCACCCAGCAGATCATCGCGCACGAGACCGGCGTGGCGAACACGGCCGATCCCGCGGGTGGGAGCTACTATATCGAGCAGCTCACGGATTCCGTCGAGCGGCGCGCGCGGGAGTACCTGGAGAAGATCGACACGATGGGAGGTGCGCTGCGCGCGATCGAGACGGGATGGGTTCAGGCCGAGATCCAGGCCTCCGCGTATGAATTCCAGCGCGCGGTGGAGAGCGGCGAGCGGATCGTAGTCGGCGTGAACCGCTTCCGCATGGACCAGCAGGCGATCCCGACGTTGCGCATCGATCCGGCCATCGAGAGGGAGCAGGTAGAGCGGCTGCGGCAGCTCCGCGCCTCGCGCAGCCAGGAGCAGGCCGCCGGCTCGCTGGACCGGCTGGAGCAGGCCGCGCGGGGGAACGAGAACCTGATGCCGTTCCTTCTCGAGGCTGGGGGAGCCTACGCGACGGTCGGCGAAATCTCCGACCGGTTGCGGAGAGTGTTCGGGGAGTATCGTTAGCGGGCGGCGGGAGCTCCCGCCAGATGGCGCAAGAGGCGGAGCTGCACTTCGGCCCCCTCGAAGCGATCGACGGAGCGGCGCCGCATGCGGGCGAGCGTAGCGAGCATCTGGCTGGCCACGGCGTCGAGCAGTTCCCAGCGCTCGGCGGAATCGGGGGGCAGTGCGGGGGGCGGGGAACAAGCCCACTCGAGCTCCGACTCGAGATCGGGGAGGTTCCCGGATTGGCAGGCAACCAGGATCCTCCCGGCTGCCTGGGCGGAATCGTACACCAGCGCCGGAGCGGTCATCAGCACCTCCGAGGTTCTTATCGGAACGCGTCCGGGTTGTCTTAGGGAACTTCGAAGGGTGCGCAGGCCGGATGCGGGTCAGAGTTGGCAGGCGCGAACCGATATGGCTTAGTGAGGATCCCCGCGGCCATGATACGGCTAACTCGCTTGAACCACGGCCTGTTCATGCTCAATCCGGACCTCATTGAGCACCTGGAAATGACGCCGGATACGGTCATTACGCTGACCAACGGGCATCAATTCATGGTGCGTGAGTCCGGCGAGGAAGTGGTCGAGAGGATCGTCGAGTTTCGTCGCAGCGTCGGCGCTAACTGCCTGATCGCCCGCATTTCGGAGCCGCAACGGACGGGAGGGGAGGAGGCGTAGCCGTCCAGGAACCGTATGGCCGGTCCCAAACCCAAGCCGGACAAAGCCGAGAAGCCGGAACGCGGCAAGCCCGACCTGGCTACGCTGGTGGGGCTTGGGCTGGCCTTCGGAGGCATCGTCGGTGGGATGATGCTGGAGGGTGGCCACCTGAACGAGCTGCTACAGCCGATCGCGGCGCTGATCGTGTTCGGAGGCACCCTCGGGGCGGTGATGGTGACCACCCCGATGGACGTGCTCAAGCGCGCGGTAAAGGCGGTGATGACCGCATTCATGGAGAAGAAACAGGCCCCGAACGCCATCATCGAGGAGGTGATCGGATACGCCACCAAGGCACGCAAGAACGGCATTGTCTCCCTCGAGCAGGACGCCGACAGGATCCAGGACCCATTTCTGCGGAAGGCGCTGAATCTGGCCGTGGACGGCACGGACCTCCAGGAGATCCGCAAGATGATGGAACTGGAAATGTCCCTTGAGGAGCACCGGACGGAAAGCGTGGCCAAGGTGTTCGAATCGGCCGGCGGGTACTCGCCGACCATCGGGATCATCGGCGCGGTGCTGGGGCTCATCCAGGTGATGAAGAACCTGGCGAACATCGACGAGGTGGGGCGTGGAATCGCCACGGCATTCGTGGCGACCATCTACGGGGTGGGAGCGGCCAACACCCTGTTCCTGCCGGTCGGGAACAAGCTGCGTGCCCGCGGGCAGGCTGGATTGCAGATGAAGGAACTTATGCTGGAGGGTGTTTCGGGAATCGTGGAGGGCCTAAACCCCAAGCTGATCCGAACCAAACTGGAAGCTTACGTGCACCGCGATCCGCCGGCCAAGAAGAAGGAGAAGGCCGAGACGGCCAAGGGCCGGGCCGCGGCTCCGACTCCGGCGCCGGCGAAAGGTTAGGGGCGCATGGCGCGGAAGAGGAAACACACAGCCGGCGAGAATCACGACCGCTGGCTGGTGTCGTACGCGGATTTCATCACGCTGATGTTTGCGCTTTTCGTGGTGATGTTTGCCTCCTCGCAAGCCGACCAAGGGAGGGCCAAGCGGGTATCGGAGTCGGTTCAGAAGGCGCTGCAAGGGGGTCAAGTCGCCTCCGCGATCGCCAGCGTGTTGGGCGGCACGCCCGGCAAGCAGGGGAAGGGGAACGCGATGATCCGGGGCCCCGGCGGGGTGAACACGAAACCGACAGCGAACGAGGAGAAACTGGAGCACATGGAAGAACTGGCGCCTTCGTTCCAATCCCTGTCCGTGGAACTGGGGAGTGAAATCGCAGTGGGCAAGGTGGCGCTCAGAATGGAACCGCGCGGGCTGGTGATCAGCCTGAAAGAGGCGGCGTTCTTCGCCAGCGGCCAGGACACGATCTCGCGGGACAGCTTTGAGAGCGTTGGAAAGATCGCGGAGGCCCTCAAGAAAGTGCCCAATCCCGTGCGGCTCGAAGGACACACGGACTCGGTGCCGATCCACAACGCGCGATTTCGCAGCAACTGGGACCTGTCGGTGGCGCGCGGGATCTCGATGCTGACGCTGCTGAGGGAGCGGTTCGAGGTCCCGGAAAAGCAATTGTCGGTGGCGGGCTACGCGGACAACCTCCCGAGTAGTCCGAATGAGACCGAGGAGGGCCGCGCCCACAACCGGCGGGTGGACGTGGTCATCCTGAAGAAGGCCGGGAGCGAATACGAGCCTCGGGCCGACGCCGCCCCAGGCGCGCCGCCGCCCCCCGGGAACGGAGCAACTCCCAGCCGGCCCCCGCCCGCCGCGCACAGTGCCGAACCCGCAAGGAAGCTCTAAGCGCCTCGCAAAAGACGGTGGCTGAGTGCATTGTCCCAAGGCGCGTCTTCCGCGCCGCGTGGACAGCGTTGTCTCTCTTGAAAGTACGCGTAGTTCAGGCGGCCAACTGAAGCGGGCGGCGTGAGGGAGCGGCTGGCAGTGTCCGATCAGCTTGAGTCTTCCCGCGTCGGCTGCCGGCTGATATCCTGGGGAGTTGCTGCCTTCCTCACTCCCAGGAGATCTACGATGGACGACAATTTCTCGCGCCGCGGCTTCCTGAAGAACGCGACGCTGGCGATGGCCCCGGCCGTGCTGCCGGCCTTGGGCGCCAGCGGTAAGATCAGAATCGGCTGGATCGGCGTGGGATCCCGCGGCTATCACTGCATCAATCAGTTGTACCTGGGCAGCGGCCCGCTGGTGCGGGTGACGGCACTCTGCGACACCTACCAGGGCTGGCTCAACCGCGCCAGAGACCGGGTCCAGGCCATGGGGAAGAACACCCCCAAGACCTACGTGGACTACCGCGACCTCTTAGCGGATCCCAACGTGGATGCGGTGGTCGTCTCGACCCCCGAGCACCTGCACTTCTCGATGACTATGGCCGCGATCAAGGCCAGGAAGCATATCTACGTGGAGAAGCCGCTCGCGCACACCATCGAGGCGGGCGCCGCGATCGTGAAGGCCGCGGAGGCCTCGGGCGTGGTGGTGCAGGTGGGCACGCAGAACCGCAGCAGCAAGCTGTACTTGCGCGCCAAGGAGATGTACGAGAACGGCGACATCGGAGAGATCCACTACGTCCGCGCGTTCTGGTACCGGAACTTTCCCGACCGCTCGGGAGTGCCTGCCGCCTGGCGGTACGCGATCCCCGAGGATGCCGGCCCAAACAACACCGATTGGGACCGCTTCCTCGGCCCGGCGCCGAAACGGCCCTGGGACAAGCGCCGCTATTACCAGTGGCGCAACTACTGGGACTATTCGGGCGGCATTTCCACCGACCTGCTGGTGCACCAGACCGACATCTCCAACTACGTGCTTGGCAAGACGGTCCCAGTGACCTGCATGGCTTCCGGCGGCATCTATGTGTGGGGGCAGCCGGACGACCGTGAGGTGCCCGACACGCTGAGCGCGATCTACGAATACCCCGATAGGTTCCACCTGAACTACAGTTGCTTCTTCGGCAACGACTACTTCGGGTATGGCGAGGAGTTCATGGGGTACGAGGGCACCATTATGGTGTACAACCGCCAGGATCTGCACTTCTACCCGCAGAAGTTCGGCGGCCGCGCGCCCGCCAAGATCAAGGCGCGCCGCGAAGTGCACCTGAACTACCTGAAAGACTTCAACCAAGAGGACTCCACCGCGGACCACTTCAAGAACTGGATCCAGGCGATCCGGGGCGAAGCCAAGGTGATCACGCCGGCGCGCGCGGGCCAGGTGGCGGCGATTCCCGGCCACCTGGCGACGCTTTCCTACCGCCGCGGCAAGAAAGCCATCTGGGACCCGAAATCCGAGCAGTATCGCTTCACCTAGGCCGGTGTCAACGCAAAGTAGAAACTTCCGGTTCCCAGCAAAGTAGAAAGTTCCGGTTCTGAGCGGCTGTTGGAGCCGTCAATGGTATGTTCGATCAGCCGCGCCGGGGTCGCGCCTGGCGCGGTCGCCCAAAGCCGAAGCGACGGGGTTGGCTCCGAAGCAATCGGCGGATGCCCTCCTGTGACACAGAACCCGTGAGTTTTTCCGGAGTGCCAGGAGGGTATTGTCGAGCCGAGGCCTATTGCTTTGGTGGAATCCCCGAGTGAGGCTTTGGGCATTGCAAACGCGAAGACCGCCGGGCCGTCTTCGCCCGGCGCTCCTAATCGCAGTTCGAGCGGTAACTCAAGCATGCCGATTTGACTCCTCGATGGCCAGCCAAATCGGCGGCGCAGGATGCTCCCAGAAATCCTCCATCCACCGGCTCTTGCCGCCGGCGTTGTGGTCCTTGCGGGGCGGTGTTCGCGGCGCCGCGGGCGGTTCGGGCGCCTTCGGCCCACACTCGGCGATCTCCACGTAGCGGCCCTCATAACGGGCCTTCAGCGTTCCGTCCAAACGTAGTTCCACCCGCAGGCTCTGGCGTTTCATCCCGGCACGCACATCTTGCCGGGCAATCCGATACCGCCGGCCCGCAAAAGGGATCGTGTAGTCGTTGTCGATCACGCGCGACTGGACGTGGCTCAGGCTCGAGGCCAGATCGATCTCCGGTGTGAGCGGCCGGTGCAGATCCGTCACTCCCTGCAAGGGACGCGCGAACCGTTCGTTCCACTCCGGCCAGTACTCCTTCTCCAGAAACTCGTTGGCTCCGGTCAGGCTCTTTACCTGGGCCAGACGAAGCAGCTTGACCAACCGGTCCTGATCCGTGCCGAAACTTCGCTCCACACGCCCTTTGGCCTGCGGCGAGAAAGCGCCGATCCAGCCGATCCCCAGTTCCCGCAGCGCACGCCCCAATTGCGTCAGCCGGTCCGCAGCCCGCCGCTCCTCCGCGCTTTCCTTGGGTCTCCGAGCCACCGCGAACATGGAGTGGTGGTCTGTGTAGACGTCCACCATTCGCCCGTTGCGCTCCAGGTACTCCCACAGCACCCCCATGTTCTCCCGCGTGCTGTCCTGCCGAACGAAGCGGCCCCAACTCCGGCTGGTCGCATCGTCGATCATCCGCACCAGGTAGCGCACCGGCTCGCCCCGGCCCTCCAGCCACTCATGTACCGAGGTGTCCCACTGCACCAACTCGCCAAAGGCGCTCCGCCGAGGCCGCCACTCGTGCACTTCCTTCACCGCGCGCGGATGGCTCTGCCACAGACCATCTGCGATCATCCAGGCCCGCACCGTCTCCCGGCTCACCAGGAGCTGCCGCTTGGCCAGTTGCTCGCTGGCGAACGTCGGCCCGAAGTCGTGCCAGTCCGCTTGCCGCAGCATCCGCAGCGCCTTCCGCTGGATCTCCTCGGCGATCCGCCGGTTTGAGGTTCGCCCGCGGAGCCCATGCACCACCACCCCGTCACCGACCCGCTCGTACCGCCTCATCAACTCCCTCACCCATCGGTCCGTCACGTTCATGCACTCGGCCGCCTGCCGTTGCGTCATCTCTCCATCCCGCACCTGTTTCAGCCAGTGCAACCAGTCCCGTTCCTCTTGGCTCATCGCAATTCGTTCCATCCTTCCAGCCTGTGGCTGTCAAGAGGAACTTTCTACTTTGCCCATATAGGAACTTCTCACTTTGCCGCGACA
>Ga0187866_1002546_pt1 | contig 14940 bp, 19 predicted proteins | sample June2016WEW_11_1_3_FD_133013 | JGI IMG/M metagenome (GOLD analysis project Ga0187866, IMG submission 133013) | Peatland microbial communities from SPRUCE experiment site at the Marcell Experimental Forest, Minnesota, USA - June2016WEW_11_150 | ecosystem: Environmental > Terrestrial > Soil >...
CTAACGCGCGCACAGCTGTAGCGAACTCAGGCGTTGACGGCGAGAGCGCAGTAACGCCGTTTCTTTCACGTTGATCTTCCCAGTAATCCCTGCCATAACCGCTCATGTGCTTTACGCAATTCCTAGTATCCTATGCATTTGCGGTATGACTCTCACCTGATTTAAATGCGCAGCAGCAGCATCCATGAGTCGAAAGAGCCGACCATTATCCGGTGGGAGAGTTTTGGAATGGGGTGTGACTGGCTGGAGTACAAGCAGCAGATTGTTGTCAATTGTCGCGAGGCGTTGCGCCACAAGTTCAATCGTCTCACTCAACGTTTCCTTTAACACTACGACTTTAACAAAAACGTGAGCTTGGGAATTATGGAAACACTCGATGGTGCGCAGTTCCTCGCGTAGCAACAAGTCGTAAGTGGCGGTAGCTCTGTGCTCGGGCAGCTTGATGTCGCACGCGGCAACATGCACAGCATCTTTGAGCCGTTGGGCCTCGCGCGAAAACATCCCATTAGTTTCGAGGTACAGAGGCCCGAAGAACTCGTCTGCAAGCTCTAAAACAAAATCGGTGTGCAGCAATGGTTCGCCGCCGGTCAGGCTGAGATATTTTGTCGAAGGCTTCCACAGGCTTTCGACGAGTTTTGCGAGATCCTTCGCTGAAACTGGGTTCCTAAGAGAATGCATGGCATTGCTTGTCACTTGGCGGACGCTTTCAAAGAGTTTCGCACTCCTGGAATCACAATAGACGCAAGTGAGCGGACATCCCTGAAATCTCACAAAGAGTTGGCGCGTCCCTACGTAAGGTCCCTCGCCTTGTATCGAATCAAACACTTCGTAAACATTTGCTTTGGCTGCCATTTCCCGGACTCGGATCAACGACTTCTTAGCCGTTTCAACAAGGGGTCTTCCTTGCCTATTGCCTTGAAGGCACGGCTTCTGCGGAGGCACGATTCGCATAAGCGGCACGGAGCGCTCTCTGCAGCGTAGCAGGACCACGACCATTCGAGGGGCGCTCCAATACGCAACCCGAGTGACGCGATCTCTGCTTTTTCGTATTCTATCAATGGCGCAACAACGTCGACTTTGGTTAGGGTGGCGTATTTTAATGCTTGGTTGAAGGAAGCTACGAAATCGGCTGAGTTATCTGGGAATGTCTTGGCCTCTTCTTTGTTAAATCCGACGATAACAGTCTTGCAGCCATAATTTTCGCTAAAAGCGGTCGCTATAGACAGGAAAACTACGTTGCGCGCAGGCACCCAAACCGCTCTTGCCGTTTCACGCACTGCCGCTAGGTCTTCCAGCATCTCGTCGCTCAGCTCTGGCGGTTTAGTATTTTCGGTAAGGGCACCGCCAAAACTCTTATACCACGGCAGTTTGATGATGTGATGGTTAACGCCATACATCGCGCATATTTTGGCAGCGTATTCGATCTCTACGCTGTGCGCCTGCTGCGCATAATCAAACGTTAAGCATGTTATCTCATCGTAGCTGTCATAGGCGAGCTTGAACGATACGACTGAGTCTAAGCCTGCTGACAGCAAAACGACGGTTCGTGACATCGTGAATCCTCACACGCGCACGTCACTATTGGGCAAAGCATTAATTAAAATTGTCTATTATGTACCTATATGCGCAAAACTGCAGAGATTCTTGTTTTCGGCTATGTGCAGGCCGTGGGTTACCGCCTCTTTACCAAACGGTATGCCGACCATCTCGGCGTTACCGGCTTTGTACAGAACCTACCTGATGGCTCAGTGAAAGTTTTGGCATCTGGCGCTGAAGCTGACCTAACATCCTTGATCGAGAAGCTGCGAGAGGGTCCGCGGGCGGCAATGGTCAGAAATGTAAAAGTTAACTGGCGGGAGAGAGAAAGAGCTTACACAGAATTCGTCATGATCTGAGTGGTGCTGTTGCTAAACCTATTGCTCTAGCCGGGGCCGGTTTAAAGGCAAAAGTGCTCTGTGCGCTGTTAAAGTCTCCAAGTCGTTCGCGAGAGTCTAGGATGCTTGAGCAGGCACTTCCTGACGGCCGGTCGCTAAAGCCAAACGTTTTTTTTAAAACGGTGGTTCGCTTTGGCGCGGCGCTTTGCTGGTTATGGCCATCGACGTCGGGGATCCGTTACTATGTCCACCAGTGTCGGTTTTTTTGCGGAGAGAGCACTTTTCAATGCGTCTTTTAGATCGTGGGGACCTTCAACTCGGAATCCCTCTCCTCCACAGTCGTCTGCGTAACGTGCAAAGTCAATTCTATGTAAATCAGTGGCAAAATGTGGGACACCGGCTTCATCTTGTTCGTGCTCGATCATTGCAAGTTTGGCGTTGTCGAGCAGAACGACGGTTATAGGCAGCTCGTTAGCCACTGCGGTGACAAAATCGCCCATAACCATGGTAAACCCGCCATCGCCCGTCGTGCAGACCACCTGTCTTGTCGTGTAAGTGAGTTGCGCAGCTAGTGCTGCTGGAAGCCCAAACCCCATTGAGGCGACATATCCCGATATCAAGATATCTTGATCGCTCGCGACGAAGTTACGAGCAAACCAAAGGGTATTATCGCCGACGTCGTTTGCTATGATGGCGTCGCGATCGACCACCTCTTGCAAGGCGTGCATTATTTGTGGCCCTCGCACGGGCGGAACGTCAGACGTGATCTCTCGCTGCTTCTTCTGTTCCCAGCGTTTTTTGATCTGCCCCAACTGATCTAAGTAGGCGTCGTTGCGCTTATCCGCCACTTTGTCGTGCAGCGCTGGCAAAACCATTGCGGCATCTCCCACGATGCCGACTCGTACGGGGAACTTCTTTCCGATCGTCATCGGGTCGAGATCAATTTGAACCTGTGGTACATACGAAGGTACGGCTGTCTTGTCTGAATATGAACATCCGACCGCGATCAGCAAATCCGCACCAAACACCATACGCTTCGCCGGGTCGGTCCCAATGTCGCCCATGACCCCCAAAGCCAGAGGGTGGTCTTCGGGAACAACGCCTTTTGCTTTGTACGTAGTAGCGATTGGAGCGTTGATCTTTTCCGCTAACGACAGAACGGCGCCTCTTTGTCTTCGAGCGCCGTATCCAACGACCAATACGGGCCTTTCCACGGAATCAATAGCGTCGGTTGCGGCTTGAATCAATTCAGGATGCGGCATCAGTCGCAAATCGGGCAAGCGGCCCTCTCTTGGCTTGACCTTCATGTTAGGGAGAACAGGAAGTGATTGCACGTTCGTTGGGATGCCGAGATGAGAGACCCCTCGCCCAACTATCGCTCCTTTCATCGCCAGGGCGAGAAGCTCAGTAACTTGGTCCGGCGAGTCAATAACCTCGTTGAAATCGGCGACTGCCTCAAACAAGGCGTGTTGATCGATCTCTTGAAACGAGCCTAGTCCCAGGAACTGCAGCGCAACTTGTCCTGTCAGAGCAAGAACCGGCGCACGATCCATTTTTGCGTCGTACAGCCCTGTGATCAAATTCGTCGCTCCGGGTCCGGCTATTGTAAGACAAACGCCCAACTCTCCGGTGAGCTTCGCGTACGCGGAAGCCATGAAAGCGGCGACCTCTTCGTGCCGTACGAGAACAAAGCGTATACGGTCACCTCGTCTCCTGATTGCGTCAACGATTGCGAGTGACGTTTCCCCAGGAATTCCATAGACCTGACCTACGCCCCATTCTACAAGTTGCTCAACTATCGCGTCAGCTACCAATCGTTCGGATTGGCTTTGCGCAGGAACGTCAACCACTATATACCAACTCCTTTCGGTTTTGCCACAAACGAAGAAAACGGTTCGCGTAAGCAAATCTTGAGTTGCTGCACGTCAAATCGCTGTTGGGCCCTACTGATCTCTTACAGCTGCTCTGATTACTTAAGGATTTCACGTGAAAAAGCCTGAGTGGCGTCTCTCAGAGGGCGTGGCTAAGCCGCGTTGAAGGGCTAAAAAAGGCGCTTAAAGCGTGCAAAGACTTCATACTAGCCGTTGCTGCCGTGCCGTGTGATGCGTAGCAGCGCAACATGCCGATGTGTTCTTGCGAGTCGACACTGAATTACACCACTGTTGGATAGGTCACGCCTGAGAGTTCGCTTGTTTCGCGCGTGAGAGCGACGAGGTCGTTTGTGTCTAGCCTATGTACGTCGTCTTTGCCTAACGCTCGTGAAATATCGGCAAGCTCTAAGGATGAGACGCGAATGAAGTTGGCGAGCTTCTGAGCGTTCCTGTCGACGTTAAAGCGCTTGATGAGGTTGGGATCGTTCGTCGTTGTTCCCGTCGGACACTGGTTAGTCTCGCATATCCGGTAGTACTCGCACGACATTGCCCAGAGTGCAACCGTTGCGATATAAACTGCGTCAGCTCCGAGCGCTAAACACTTGGCAAAATCCCCTGACGTCCGCAATCCCCCTGCCGCGATGAGCTCGACGTGTGCCCTATATCCTATCTCGTCTAGATACCGGTGTGCTCGGGGGACGAAATTGATGAGGGGTAGTCCGAAGTTATCCCTGATGTGGCTCGGGGGAGCCCCGCTACCCCCTCCAAACCCGTCAACGACGACGTAGTCGGGCTCCGCATAGACAATGACGTCGAGGTCCTTCTCGACGCGCCCGGCTGCGAACTTAATTCCGATGGGCCGGCCTCCCGTTATGTCTCGCAACGTATCGATCTTCTGCTTGAGATCTTCCACGCTATTAACGTCCGGGTGTCGAGCAGGACTTCGAGCGTCGGAGTTGACGGGAATGCCGCGCGTCTTAGCGATGAGCTCGGTCACTTTGTGAGCGGAAACGAAACTGCCAGTGCCAGGATACGCCGATTGACTGATCCGAAACTCTACCATGTCGGCTTTTTTGAGTCGCTCATTCGACACGCCGAAGTGGCCGGTCGAGTATTGCAGCGTGATATACTTTGCAAACTCCCGTTCTTCATCGAGCATCCCACCTTCTCCTGTGTTCGTGGCCGTACCTGCGAGCGTCGACGCCTTTGCGAGCGCAATTTTTTGCTCACGATTCAAGGCGCCAAGACTCATGCCAGAGATCATAATAGGCGTCTCGAGATGGATTGGCTTCTTCGAGCCTCTTCCCACAGTCGTGGCGGTATTGACCGACTCTTCAGCGTTCAAGGGAAAGTGGTGCAGCTGTGCTGGAAGGAAATTGAGCATGTCCAAGCTTGCCGGGAAGCGCTTCAGCGACCCCATTCCCTCTCGCAGTGACTTATTCAGTGTCGCTGCCTTTTTTACGTCAAGAATTCTTTTGTAATCCAAAGGATGCTCGTAATACGCAATTTCTCGCATAACAACCCCCCAGCGTCAATGCCGCTTATCACAGCGGTTGAGTAATATTTATTCATTCCTAAACTAATAAAACGATAACTGCGAGGAGTTCGCGGGCTCGGTATTGTATCAAGGCCGACGTGCTTAACGAGCGAGACGCAGGAGGCATATGACGACGCGCGGCACGAGACAAAAACGGCTGGCCGATAGCAGGCGTCAGCTCACAAAACTGCTCGTGATTGCTGCTCTTATTAAGTACGGACTGCCGATAAGTGCCATTGACGTCGGTACAGTTAGCCAAGACGAGATCGACGAGGCAGCGGATCTCGCTCGACACGGATCGCTGCACGTGCCAAAGGTCTTGATAAACGTCAAGCGTTTCGATCGCTTTGAACGCTACGTGCCGGCCTGGTCGCGCCTGTCTATCGAAACGCGGGTTTTGGAGGTTCTCGTCCAGTTAGAAAGTGGTGAAATTATCGTCGGCTTGCCGCATGGCGCGGAGAAACGATGTGTCGTCGTTCCGAGCGCTTTAGAACAGGAGTTTCAAGAGCTGCAGCGCTTTCCGTCTCGTGCAGTTGGGGGTTAGCTGCGCTGAAAGACGCGTCGCAGTCGGTCGGCGGAGAGGGCCAAAGCCCTTCTCGTTTCAGGGTTTGGCGGTTCTTGTTGTTTACGCGCGTGCGACGAACGGCTCTCGTTACAGAAAGCTTTATCTCAGTCGCGTCCTTCGTACCGACCGTGCGAAAAACGATTGCATTAGCGCTCTGCATCGTGCTTTGCGGTTGCTTCGTCAGCGGCTGCGTAGGTAACACGTCTAGTCAGAACGTAACGAGCCAAGGATCGAGCAGTTTGATAGCGACAGAACTTTCGCTGAGTTCAGCATCGGCCGCGTTAGGTGATCCGGTATCGGTACAAGCGGTCTTGAAGGACAGCAGTGGACGTGCGTTGGACGGCAAGGTCGTCGAGTGGTTTATAGATGGCGGATCGGTAGGCAAAAGCCAAATGAAAAACGGCACTACAACGCTGAGCTTGACCGGTGAGTACACCGGCAACTTGGGTCTTGGCACACATCAGATGCAGGTAAATTTCTACGGGGATACGACCTATGAGAGCAGTACGGCGACTTCTTTTCTAATAATTACGGCGACTGGACTGGAAGGAACCGTTGCAAACGAGTCCGTCGTCAACGCTTCCGCATCGATCTAACGAAAGCAGCGCACTGAAAGCGCCGTTCGGCGCTTGAAAGACGCCTCTGTTTATTTGTAAATTGTAAAAGAGAGGTGATAAGCACGCTCCTACGTGCAACGGGGGTATCTCCGAGTATCGTCGACCTTCAATCGATCTTCGTCTCGTTTACGTACCGGGAGAAGTTCGGATTCTTAAGGTCGATAAGATCAAGGAAATTCTCAAAATCTTCTTCTTGTTCAAGCCCAAAGAGCTCAGTCTCAAAGGTCGATGCTTGACAATTCATTTCTCGTAATAGGATTGTAGATCCTATTTAAACCTTGTCTTTTGCGCTTAAGTCAAAAAAAAGGCGTTCTTGCCTCTATGTCGACAGCGCTCGCAGTGCAGCGAACCTCGTCCACCATCGTAGTGCTCCAATGGAAGCCCTACGATGGTGGACGAGAAGCCGGCTCATGGTGCTGAGCGTGTCAACATGCGTGTGGCCGCTATTTATGAGCCGGGCCTGTGCAGAGGATTATATATGAAGTGCAACAGGTTCATGCGTGATGAATCCTGAGATTGACCTTAATCAGCTCGTCGATGAGTTTTTGGGCTTAGAAAAATTTATGGAAGAATCCAAACAGTACGAAAGCGTCGTTGCGGCACCCTCGCTTTCAGACGACCGGCTGCTTTTAGAGCAAGACTGGCAAAGATTTGTCGCCTACAAGTACAGCCAGGCACGTATACGGGAAGGCTTGCAGAACGCGATGCGTGATGGCTACATCTTGCTGCTCGAAAGGCTGAGTGCAGTGGCACGGCAGGTTGGCGTGGACGCGGGTGAGCTCGACAGAGAATAGTAGCGCACGAGCCGTGTTTGAAGGGTCAAGGACCGATCTGTAATAGTCGCTTTTAGCGAGCGCATGTGCGTGCAAGCTTGCGTTTATCCTCGGTTTTGCCTTGGTTGTTGACGCTAGAACGGGCTCAGCACTAAATACGTGGCGGTACTACGACCCATAACGATTAACGATCGAGGCACACCTAATGAATATTGAAAGACTTCACCAGCTCTTCAATGCTATCCTGTCTGAAATGGAACGAGAGCTGAAGAGTTACGCGTCGCTTTTTTGCGCTGAACGCGGGTATTGCATCAACGATTCGATCATGGTTGTCGACGATGGAGGACTCTTGCCGGCAATTCACGTCGCTTTGACCCCCGCGTTACGATACGAGCTGCCACAGCTTGCACACCTTACCACTGAACTCGAGAATGACCTTAACAACATCGTCTTTAACTACGCCTATGATACGAGACACAGGATAGGCGCAGAAGGTTCGAAAACGATCGGACGCATTCCGCATGTCAGTGAGCATGTCTGGCGGCTAATGACCGTATCGCAAAACTAGTCCCGCCTGCACTCGACGCGCGTTTCGGGCCCGTTCAATTTGTTCTGAGCGATAGTACTCCGCTTTTTTAACGCCTCTATCGTTCATGAGCTAAGAGAAATGCTTTTATACAGTTTAATATTATTGGGTGACGGAAGTAGGCTTCCTACTTCTTACTTTCTGCACACGAAAGACTTGTTTGTTCGGACACGGAGGAACACATGGTTACTGCCGTTCTCAGTTCGGGAGATACCGCTTGGATGCTTATGTCCACGGCTCTCGTAATGTTGATGACCATTCCTGGATTGGCCTTGTTCTATGCCGGGCTCGTTAAAAAGGAGACCGTCTTAAATACCATTTTCCTGTCTTTTTCGGCGTACGCTGTGGTGAGCATCATCTGGTTCGCTTATGGATACCCGATGGTGTTTGGCCCTGACGTGCACGGCTTTATCGGCGTTCCAGGGGACTTCTTCTTCCATAATGTGGTGGAATCGAATACGTTGGTTGGGTCGATACCCACCAGCGTCTACGCGGCTTACCAAATGACGTTCGCAGCGATTACCGTGGCGCTTATCTCGGGCGCTATCATCGGACGGATGAAGTTTGGCGCGTGGATGCTGTTTATTCCCTTGTGGGCCACGTTTGTCTACCTTCCGGTCGCTCACTGGGTGTGGGGCGGCGGGTGGCTCGCACAACTCGGCGTCCTTGATTGGGCCGGCGGCACCGTCGTTCACATCAATAGCGGCGTTGCGGCATTAGCCCTCATCCTGGTACTCAAAGGCAGAAAGGAACGAAGTCTGCTGCCACACCAGCTCGGGTATGCGATTATAGGCGCTGGTCTACTCTGGTTCGGCTGGTTTGGCTTCAACGCGGGGTCCGCGCTCTCTGCTGGGCAGCTCGCCGGCTCGGCGTTCATCGTTACGAACACGTCTGCGGCCGCTGCCATGCTTTCGTGGATGCTGATCGAATACCTGCGATTCGGCAAAGCGACCATGTTAGGCGCAGCCTCAGGCATAGTCGCAGGCTTGGTCGCGATTACTCCGGCAGCAGGATTCGTTAACATCCCTGCGGCTATCGTGATCGGTTTCGTGACCTCGCTCGTGTCGTACACAGCGATTTCCTACATCAAGCCGCGGCTTGGCTATGACGATGCGCTCGACGTGTTTGGCGTGCACGGGTTCTCAGGCATTTGGGGTGCACTCGCAACCGGAATCTTCGCCAGTCCCCTTATTAACGCGGCGGGCGCCGGCCTTGCCTATGGCAATCCCGCACAGCTAGGTATACAAGCCGTGGCGGTGGCAGCTACGTTTGCCTACTCCTTTGTGGCCACGTTGATCATCGCCAAAGTGATCGACCTTACTATAGGGCTGCGCGTTACCGCGGAGCAAGAGGTTCAGGGCTTGGATCAGGCGCTGCACGACGAGTCAGCGTATCACATATAACCTTTGGGCGTATATGCGTTAGACAGGATTTGACAGAGGTGGAAAATGAAGAAAATCATGGCGATAGTCAGACCAAATAAGCTCGAGGTCATCAAAGAGGCGCTCGACGATATCGGCTGTTCCAGCTTGACCGTCATGGAAGTGAAAGGCCGCGGGCGGCAAAAGGGGATTACCGAAGTCTATCGGGGCCGCGAGTACGCGATCGACCTGCTGCCGAAGCTCGAAATTCATATCGTAGTCCCGGACAACGTTGCCAGTAAGGTGGTCGATACAATAGCGAAAGCGGCACACACGGGCGAAATAGGCGACGGCAAGATATTCATAATGAATGTCGAACAAGTCGTGCGGATTCGAACGGGTGAACGAGATCATGACGCGATTTAAGCGGCACTGTTGGTGATGGCGTGCCCATCACCTCTCTTTTTTAAAGTACGTTGTTTCCGTGCCGACAGCGCTGCCGCGCTTTGCCTCGCAACGTGCTATGTCGCTCGACTTCCGGGACCGAAACTGGCAGACCGATCAATTACGTCAACTGGCTCGAGGACCCAGGCGCCATCGAGATCGACGGTACGGGCCCGTAACTCATCGAGGAACTTCTCATAGAGGGGACCGGTGGTTTGGAACTCTTTGACGCTGCAGATTATCTGATACGCGATTTGAAGCTCTCCTCGCTCTGAAACGCACAAGATCGATACCAGGCTGCCGGTGTCCATGTGGCGCAGGAGCTCACTATCGAGTTGTTTCGCGACAGTCTGAGCGAACACGATGATGCTTGGCTCAGGCGCTCTGACGGCTTTGACGGCCACTAGGCTCGTCGATCCGTTCTCGGCAATCGTCGCGAGCGTCTTTACGGCGTCGCGATCGTTAAGCAACGCCATTACGTCGTCAGGAAGATCCATGGTAACCGCCTCTTTCGACGATGCGTCGCAAACAGGACGCTAATCGTGGTCCAATTCAGAAACGTATAGCACGTTGTTGCCGCGCAGTATGAGTTTGCCAAGCGTTACGCGCCTGTGGTTTCTGCATTGCTCGGCCTCGGCAAGCGAAATGTTCCAGTGGGGATCGTACCCCAGAAACGTTCCCTTGAACACCTGCGCGCCTTTCAAGCGTACGGAAACACTCTTGCCGATATTGCGGGACAACACGTCAAAGGGTCTTTTCGTCTGTGTCGTCTGTGTCATGTTCGTTCTTCATTGCCCGTCGTTCACTGGTCGCCGGGTCTACGCAACCACCTACAAGTCTGCGTTCACCTACATAAAGGATGGTGCTCGACGAAGCTTTCACAATCTTTATCTCTTGAAATGGGGGTATTATGTGTGATGCTGAAGCTCTTGGCCGTCGCAGCTTCGATTTTACTTGTAACGTTCACCGCCGGGTGTTTACAGCAGGCGCACACGAGTCCTACACTCGCGAACTCTGCTGCCACCAGTACACTCAAGGTCACCGCTCCGGCCGTGGTGAGCCGCAGCCAGTTCGCGACGTTTACGTGCCAGCTCAACGCGACGCGTGGTCAGGGCTTGGACAACAAGGAGATTAGCTGGGCAATTGACGACGTGAACAAAGGGACCTCGCAAACCGTCTGGGGATTTGGGACGTTCAACTTGACGGTGGATCAGACCCAAGGTCTGTCGATCGGCAAGCATGTTCTCACTGCTTCCTTTGCCGGTGATTATGATTACGACGCGGCGAAAGCGACGACGACGTTCCAGGTCCAGACCGCCCCGACGGCAACCCCTACTCCGAGCGCCTCGACCGCCCCTGCGAGCGCGGCTTCAATAGCGCTCAGCGTGCCCTCGACGGCGAGCCGCGACTCATATTTGACCGGAACGTACGCAGGAATGGGACGCAACCAGAACCTCTACGTCTTGGTAAAACCCGCCGGGAACAACACGTGGACTGTGCAGGACGCCCCGATAACGTATCTCAACGGAACGTACAGCGTTCACGTGCACTTCAACTCGCAGGGCAACGCTGATTTGGCTGCAATTATCACGGCGAGCACGCTTAACCCAGGGAGTACGACTAACTCTCTGCCGAAAACGCTCGCAGTAAGTCGCGTTTCAACGACGGTAAAGTGAAGGTACCAGCCAGTTGCTGAGGGTTAACTCTTTCTTTGCGCTGGAAAGTGTCTAGGCGGTTAACTCTTGCGGATTTGGGTGGCACTGCGGGCTCCTTTTCTTTTTGGCGACTACTATTAACATCACAAAATATAAGTAAAAACAGCGCGAGCATAGGACATCATTAATAGTGATAGTTAGACGATCGAGCCTTTGGAGCTAAAGGTGCTCTTCAAAAGAGGTGTAGTACGTTGGCAAACCAAGCGGATAAGGAATGGACGGTAAAGACCGTGGGTGGACGAGAGGTCATCGAGAAGCATTGGCCGGGCAACATGCCAGACTACGATCAGGCCTGTGCTGAGTTTCGCTTCGAAGATGTCGAAAAGGAGTTCACGTGGAACGAGACGGGTCGAGTGAACGTCGCGCACGAAGCGATCGACCGGCACGCCGAGGGGTGGAGGAAGAACAAAGTAGCTCTCTACTCCGACGGCCCCGACGGCGCGCGCAAGTACACGTTTCTCGATTTGAAACTCCTCTCGAACCAATTTGCAAACGTGCTCAAGAGCCTCGGCATCGCTCGTGGAGACCGTGTCTTCACGTACATGGGGCGCGACCCCGAGCTCTATATCGCGGCGATTGGCACGGTCAAAAACGGTTCCGTTTGGGGGCCACTCTTCGGGGGATTCAGGGCAGAGGCCGTTATGGACCGGCTCGAAGACAGCGGCGCCAAGGCATTGGTCACCACCCCCGATCTTAAGGCGTCGAGTGTCGACGAGATCGTTGATAGCCTCCCTGAGCTCAAGTACGTGATCGTCGCGAAGTCGGACGGGGTCGAACTGACCGGTGACCGCACGATCAGCTTTGAAGGGGAGATGAATGGCGCCTCGACCACGCATCAAACCGAGTGGATGGACCGCGAAGACCCCGTGATGATGCACTACACGTCGGGAACGACTGGCAAAGCGAAGGGCGTCGTTCACGTCCACAATTCGATGATCGGGCACTACATCACGACGAAGTACGTGCAGGACGTCACGGAGTACGACGTCTATTGGTGCACGGCAGATCCCGGGTGGGTCACGGGCACCTCGTACGCGTGCTGGGGCCCGTGGCTGAACGGCACGTCGCAGGTCTCGTACAGCGGCCGGTTTGATTCCGCTACGTGGTACGGCATCATCGATCAATATCAGGTGACAATCTGGTACACCGCGCCGACGGCGCTTAGGCTCCTTATGAAAGACGGACTCGACGTTGCGAGCAAGTTCGATTTCGGCAGCCTGCGCTACATCACGAGCGTCGGTGAGCCGCTCAACCCCGAGGTTATTCGCTGGGGACTTAAGGCTTTCAGGCTTCCCATCCACGATAACTGGTGGATGACCGAGACAGGCCAGATACTCATCGCGAACTATCCGTGCATGTCCATTCGCGAGGGTTCAATGGGGCGCCCGTTTCCGAGCATCACCGCGTCGATCGTCGATGATGAAGGCAAGGAGCTTCCCCCGAATATGCCGGGTAATCTTGTCATCAAGCCGCCGTGGCCTGCAATGATGCGGGCTATCTGGAAAGATGAGGAGAAGTACAAGAGCTACTTCGAAATTCCGGGATGGTACAAGACGGGCGACAGCGCGTTTCGCGACGAGGATGGCTATTTCTGGTTCATGGGGCGCGTTGATGACGTCATAAAGACGTCAGGAGAACGCGTGGGCCCGTTCGAGGTGGAAAGCGCGCTCGTGGAACATCCGGCCGTTGCCGAAGCCGGCGTTATCGGAAAGCCCGACGCGGTCCGTGGCGAGATTATCAAGGCGTTCATAAGTCTTCGGGCGGGACAGGTACCGTCTGAGGACTTGAAGCAGGACATCGCGCAGTTCGTCAAAAAGCACTTGGCGGCGCACGCGTTTCCGCGCGAGATTGAGTTTATGGACAAGCTCCCCAAAACGCGAAGCGGCAAGATCATGCGTCGGGTGCTCAAAGCGCAAGAGCTCGGACTGCCGATGGGGGATCTCGCCTCACTCGATGAGGACTGAGCGTCTCCTCCTCCCCCTCTTTTTCTTTTTCACAGGTCCGCAAGGATAAGCCATTGTCGAAAGGAGCGGTCAAAGATGAATACACGATATGTGGCTGGGATAATTGCAGCCGTGGCGCTCGGCGCCGTACTCGTGGCGGGTTGCACGTCTCCGACAACGACGTCACCTACCCCGTCGACAGCGACGTCAACCGCAGGGACGCACGACGCATTTCTCGATCAGTTCGTCGTTTCGATGGAGCGTGAGCTCAGGAATAACACAACCGTCTCTGCGTGGGTTTCGAAATGGCAGAACGGCTCGGCCGTCAGCATACAAGCGACGTTCAGAAACGTAACGTCAAACCAGGACGTCTACTTGAATCGCACGGTCATTCGCTTTACATCGGTTGACGACGCGACAAACTATGTGAACAACAACACCGCTGGGTACGTCATAACGACGAATTTAACGAAGGTGACGTCCCTCCCGTACAAAGCCTATCAATTGACGAAAGGAAGCGCGCCAACGGTGTACAGCGCGTGGACAAAAGTCCAGATTCGGAATATTCGGGTGGACACCATCGAGCAAATCGACGACACGGTGATCGTAGACTCGGTGGGTGCAAATCCGAGCTCAGTAGTGGCAACGAGCTAGTAGCGAGGATAGCAGCGCGTCCTTGAAGCGCCGTCCGCGTCTCGGTGCGTGAAGCAATGTTTCGGTCACAGGCGCTCCAAAGGAGAGCGACTCAGTTTCTCTGTTCCTCGCCCAACGAAAGCACGCGGACTTGAGGCGAAACGAAGTGAGCTCTGCTCGCCTCTCTTTTTCTGTTCTCATATCCTTAAGTAGGAGTCGCGCCTTTGGTGTACGGGGTATGGCTGAAACCGAAGCGAGCATCACTGAGTTTTGCGTCACGACGCGCGATCGCGAGCGTCTGCAGCTTGCCGGGGTGCAGGAGCTGCTTAGAGATAGCATCCAGCAGTCGGCTGACTTAAGCGACACATACTACGCCCCCTCTGACGTTTACGCAGAGCTGGAAGCGACGTGGTCTGCTGCGGAAGGGACGCTCAGCGTGGTGAAGACGATCTCTGCTGACGCCGTTGCAGTGCTGCACTGCAGCACCTACGTGAAGCGCTACGACTATGCAAAGGAGGAGCCGAATATTAAGTCGATCATACTCAGCAAGGGGTATGACATCGGCGTCTGCACGGGGCGAACTTTTGTCAAATACTCCTGCAGCGACCTCCTCTATGCGGACCGCTTTTTCAGCTACCGCTTTGGCGACCGGAAGTACTGGTTTATCTGCTATTTGAGCGCTCTTGACGATGCTGAACTTATCAGCGACAAGTTTGTTGAGCTCTTTGGCGCACGTCGCGGACTTGAGGTGTTTGCGTGGCTGGATAATGTACTTAGATTGAAAAGACATGCTCCGCTTCCCTCGTAACGTGCTACCAAGTTTTCCGGCTGACTAGTGAGCATCATGTTTGCACATCACCTGCTGCAGTACTTCAATTATCTGGCGTAGGGGCGGCTGAGCGGCACTTTCCGCGCCTAGCCTGCGCGGCCCTGCCAGAATCGATGTGACAAACGCAGCGAGGGTCTGGGCAAGCTGTTCTTTTAACTCTAGCGCAAACGTTCGGAGGTACGATCCTTCGAG
>Ga0187866_1002566_pt1 | contig 14829 bp, 12 predicted proteins | sample June2016WEW_11_1_3_FD_133013 | JGI IMG/M metagenome (GOLD analysis project Ga0187866, IMG submission 133013) | Peatland microbial communities from SPRUCE experiment site at the Marcell Experimental Forest, Minnesota, USA - June2016WEW_11_150 | ecosystem: Environmental > Terrestrial > Soil >...
GAGGGTGGGGCAGTTGTCGGGCCGCACTGAGCATCCCCGGCGAGCTGTCTCTGGCAAATGCTGGCCCCCAGTTATGAATTACTTTTGCCCCAGGGATGACTCGAACATCTGACCTACGGTTTAGGAATACGAATCAGAACCGTTTCGGTGCGTGTCTCTCTGAAACTCACTGCTGTTTAATAGTATTCCTTACAAGAGGTTGGGTCAATCAGCGCTTGGTGCGCTCCTGTTTTTGTGGCTATGATTTGGAGCTATTTGTAACGAAGACCGCATTTTTCCTACATCTTCTATCCTACAGCGCTGGCGTGTGCCCGAGTTCTTCATCGGTGTTCTTCTGCCTCGAAGCAGAATCAGTGAGGAACTCTCACAAAGGTGATACCTTATGCCCTCGTGAGGGTTTTCATAGCGTTCGTTGCTGAGTACTTGTACATTGGTGTCATCGTTGCCGAAGGGCTCTACCTCTTGATGTTATGAAGGACTACCGCGACAGAGAAGCAGACCCTACTGCGTGAGGAGGCGAGTGTGCCGTTCCAGACTCCCATCACCATTGAAGACGCGTTGAGGCCATGCAGAAGCAGGAGTACGGCCAAGTAGTCGCTTCAAATCCTCCAGGATGATGTGTCGTCCTTCTCAGTCATAGGCTATGCGCAGGGGCTGACCGGTACAAGCCATATGTCCCGTAGATCGGACACGTCCGCTCTCGACATGCTCGAACGAAGATAGGTCCTTGCCGTACTCAATATGGTTCCAGATAGCCTTGTTGACGCGAACAAATTCCATATCGCACTGCTGGCCTTCCTCCCCTTGAGGGCGGGAAAAGCTAGCGATGGGAGATTCGACTGATCAATAGCCTTCTGCTTCCTCGCTACGGCCGGCCTCTCGGCCGTTCCTGGCCTCCGCCGACTTTGACATTCTTGTCCAAGAAATGTAGCATAGAGACCGTTCGAACGAGTAAAGAGAAGCCAGAAAAATGTCTGAACAAATGCTCTTTGAGGAGTTTGACAGCGGCACTTTAGACCCTCGTCTTGCCTGGCGGTGCCCGCCTTCACATTGGTCGATCAACAATTCTCAACTCATAGTCGAGCCGGATGAAAAAACCGACTATTGGCAGAAGACCCACTACGGTTTTGAGGCGGACAATGGCCATTTCCTTTATTGCGTGCTTCGTGGTGATTTTGTCCTGAGCTCAAGGCTGCGGCTCTTTCCCGTGCACCAGTACGACCAGGCTGGCCTCATGGTACGCTTCTCTTCCGAGTGCTGGCTTAAGACATCGGTGGAATTCGAGCCGGCCGGCCCCAGTCAGCTTGGTGCAGTGGTGACGAATGCGGGCTACTCAGATTGGTCAACGCAAAGCTTCGCTGCTTCAGGAGAGGATTTGGCGCTCCGCATACGGCGCGAAAGGGATGATTTCATAGTCGAATACTCAGGGGGAACCGTGACGGGGGAAGATGCTCATTCCTGGACGCAGATACGAATGGCGCATCTTCACAATCCTACGGGGATGCCGATTGAGTGTGGTTTGTATGCGTGCTGCCCGAAAGAGAGCGGATTCAAAGCGGAGTTCGATTTCCTTAAAGCAGAAAGAGTGATCTGAACCCTTGTGGAACGTGGTGACGCTGATGCTATCCGCTTGAATCGCCTCCGATCAAGTCGGAGCGTCAGCGCCACCGTGTTTCGAAGCCCCGCCTTACGTCTCTCAGGCTGTTACAAACACCTTTTCAAGCCCCGCGGGAACAGGATCCGCAATGAGATCATTCTTGGACACGATTTCGCGCATTGCCTTCGTCTTGTGCGTAGCTGCGAGAAAGGCCCTGGCGCTGTCAAGACCCATGAACAATCCCAGGGAGCAGGGTGGATACTTGCGATTCGTCCACGCGACCACGTTTTTCGCAATGTCCTTGCGCGTCGCCGCAGGCTGGAGCTCGGAGGGATCCACGGTCGTGACGACCTTTGCCCGCCTCTCGCTGTCGAACCCGAGCACAAGGGTGGCCCAAAGGGCACCCCCGTCAAAGACCCCGAGGACCGCGGTCGAGCTCGCAGGGATTCGTTCGATCACAGCCTTGATTTCCTCGTAGCTGGCTCCAAGGCGCCACTGCAGTCCAAGGGTTGTACGGGCGGAGCCGGGGTAGGTGACGATCCCTTCCGGATAATCATCCAACATTGCATACATCCGGTGCACGTAGACGTCCAGGTCCTCGTCGGAGCGCCACGTATCCTGGACCTGTCCAAAGTAGCGATCGAACGCCCGGCGCTCGAATACAGCCACGAAGTCGGCAACGTCCGAGTTGGCCTTGTAAACCTTCTCCGCGACAACGCGGGGCTGATCCACCCTGTCGATGTTGCGTACAATTTGTGCGCGCTGCGAATGCACGAATTTCAGCACCTTGCCGTTTTCATGGATCAGGATAATGCGGCGCTTTGTCTTTGCCGATTCGAGAAGCAACGTTTGAAGATTGCGCCAGTGATTGACGTCGATGTCGGCCATTAATGGATTTTCATGCAGCATGGTAGTCTCCCTCCCTTCAAAGCGTGCACTCGTAGACTTTCACGGTGTACGGCTTCATTTGTTCGTTCACATTTCGCCCGCTCACCGGAACCTCCCTGTTGTCCCAGATCTCCCGCGCGGATTTCATGTCGAAGTCGAAAGTCACCTGTGCAGGGATTGCGTCCGCGGTCGGATTCGCTACAAATGCAATGACCCGCTTCGGATCCCGCTCGGAGCGATGTATCGTCACATCGAGCCGGGGATCGTTCCGGCAGAAAGAAACGACGTTGACACCCTTCAGGGCACCCTTGAGTGCCTCGGCCATTCTCTCAAGACCCGTGAGGTGCACGATGCGGCCCTTGCCGAGCGTGAAAACCGTTCCAAGCTCGGTGCCCGCTTCTCCTAACGGCTGGCGAGCCCCGCGCTGTAGCGCGGATTGGATTGTCTCGTCTTTCTGCATTGTGTCTCCCAGGTGAGGGATCTGAGGACCGAGCACGACGACGCCACCCCCCTTCGCGAAATCAACCAGATTGCGCTGTAATGCTCCGTTCATGTACTCGAAGGAGCTCACCACGAGGATTTTGAAGCGTTTCCATCGAGAGGGATCCAAAGCCGTGTCAGAGAGCAGGAATGCTGTTCCATTCTCCGTGAGCGATCGATAGAAGCTCGAGAACCATTCCGCTTTCACGAGCTGGATTGGCTCGCGGAATCCGAGGGAGCTTTCGGAAACGGTCATGAAGCTGGGGTATTCGGAAAAGCCGCTCGGCGTCTCCAGGAAGTCTCCGGGGAAGGAAACGAGCACGCTCGCCGCCTCCAACCTGTCGTAGTCGCGGTTGGCCATCACGAGCACGTCCGCCTGGCGCTTGAAGCTCGTGAACTCATGGCTCTTCGCCATTTCGTTTGCCCGACGGAACATTGCGCAATGGTCTTCACGCACCCGGCCATCGCGTCGGACGGGAGAATCCAGCCAGCGATCACGCTCAACGAGCGTATAACGACTGAATCCTTTGATGCCTTGCATAAGCCCCACCTTGGTGACGAACTCCTCGTCGCCGAGGTCGCCGGGATTCAGATACCACGGCCACACGCCGGCAATGAACTCTGGCATGTACGGGAACCTGCTCGTCCCCACCACGTAAGAGACAATCGTCTTCACATGATCGTACAGTTCCTTGCGGGAGTAGACGTCGAATCCGACGAAATCGAGCTTCTCCTCGAGCTCCATCAGATTGAAGGGGGTGGTAAACCCACTCACGGCGCCCCCCGGGCCAAGGGGGTGGGGGTAGTTATGGAACAAGGGGATCCCCGCCAGACCGCGCTTTCTCATCATATCCGCCAATCTGGCCATCGAGTCGAGGAGATAATGCTCTCGATAGGTGATCCAGTCAGTATAGTAGGGGATCGACTCTTTCCCCTCTCCCTCGAATCGTCTCGGCGGTTCGATCTGGTCGAATGAAGACCACTCCTGCGCGTAGACCTTGTTGAGGGCGGCGATGCTGCCGTACTTTTCCTGCAGGAAAGCGCGATATCGTTTGATCGACGCCGGGTTGTAGTCAGAGGCATAGGCATTCACGTGGAAGAAGAAGGCCATTTCGTTGTCCACCTGAGCCGCGATGAGGCGCCCGTTCGGATGCGCGTGTTTGGCGAGGATGGGACAGATGGCGTCGTACCAGAGCGCGGTTTCGTCGTAGAACTTGTCCGCCGCGTAGCAGAGCGCGGGGATCGGACGGGGGACCTGGGTCAACACGGCTTTCGTGCCCTGGCCGTTCAACGCCTGCAGCTCGGGATCTTCAAGCAACCTGCGCGGATAGCCGAACCACGTCAACTCGGAGTTGATTTGGGGTCCGGGCCTCACCACAATGTTGAAATCCTTCTCCTCGCACAAGGAGAGGAAAGCGTCGATGTCCTTGGAAGGATCGATCTTTCCAAAATCGAAGCTGCCCCGCTCGATTTCATGAACCTCCCACGGGATGTAGATCGAGATGGTTGTGAAGCCGATTGCACGGACCCTCTCGAGGATGACGTCCCATAGGTTGCGCTCCAACCTCCAGTAGTGAACCGCAGCGCCATAGAGTGCCACTGTCTCCTTGCCGATATGGAACTCATGATCGCTTGCGTTCACGGTCTTTGAGGAACGAATCTGAGACCGTTTCATCGTAGTGCCTCCCTCAGAAATCATCGTGGCTCGGACAACGCCGAGCGCGCAATTTGCATATCCCCCTACACGCTCCGTCCGCGTCTCCCGAGCGCGACGGCGAGAATAATGATCGCCCCCCGCACAATGAGCTGCTGCGAGTAAGCGAGCCCCATGAGGAGCAGCCCGTTGTTGATGAGCCCGATCAGGAGAGAACCGACCACAGCTCCAACGACCGAGCCGATGCCGCCGCTGAGGCTGGTCCCTCCTAGAATCACCGCTGCAATGACGGAGAGCTCGTCCCCCTGGCCCCACTGAAACCTTCCTGAATGCAGGCGGCCCGCGTACAGCATGCCCCCCATCGCTGCTGCGAGACCCGATATCGTGAGCGTGATGAACTTGATTCGCTTGGTCTTCACGCCGCTGAAGGAAGAGGCGATCTCGTTTCCCCCGGTGGCAAGGACTTGCCTTCCGTACGGGGTCATCCGCAGGGCGACATGTCCCACCAAAAGGGCGAGGAATGTCCAGATCACCAGAGAGGGAATCGGCCCGATATCGCCGGACCCGAAGACGTTGTTGTACACGTTGTTCTGGATGGGAACAGGCGCCGTGTCGGTGATCCACATCGCGATGCCGTTTCCGATTCCCAGCATCCCGAGAGTGACGAGAAAAGAAGGAATGAGGACCTTCGTCACCAGAACGCCGTTCAGCATCCCGACGATCAGGCCTGTCAGAACGCCCGCCAGGATGCCGGGGACCATGCCGAAGTGGCTTACCGCCATTGCTGTTATGACCGAAGAGAGGCCCGCGAGCGAGCCGACGGAAAGATCGATTTCCCCTCCCGCGATGACAAATGTCATAGCGACGGCCATGACCGTAATGGTGGCGGTCTGGCGGACGATGTTGAGAAGGTTGTTCGGGGTGAGGAATCCGCTGCTGTATAATGAGATGGAAAACACCAGGAACACGAGAATGAATCCGCCGTACACCACGTACTGTCGCCAGTCAAAGCGCGCGCGTGCGATTCGGACTGCGGTGTTGTGATTGAATGATTGCATGTGGCTCATTTTGTCAGTTCCCTTGGATGAGATGGTGCAAGGCGGCTTCGCTTTCGATCTCACTTCGCTGCTTTTCACTTTCCACGCGGCCGCTGCGCATAAAAAGGATGCGATCGCTTACCGCGAGAAGTTCGGGCAGCTCTGAAGAAACAAGAAGCACTGCCTTTCCGAGGTCGCCGGCGAGCTGACGAACAAGCGCGATGATTTCCCCTTTTGCTCCGATGTCCACTCCGGCCGTCGGCTCGTCCATCAGGAAGATGTCCGGCTCGGCTCCCAGCCATTTGGCGATTACCACTTTCTGCTGGTTACCTCCCGAAAGCTCCCGCACGATCTTGAAGATCGAATCCGTGCGAATGTTCAGCTTCTTGACGTACTCCTCCACATTCCTCTGCGCGTCGGCTTCGTGAATGATTCCGTGGCGCGTGAACTTGTCGAGCAGTGGGAGGAGGATGTTGTCCTTCAAGGCATGATCCATCACGAGCCCCTGGCTGCGACGATCCTCCGGGATCAGGACAATCCCCGCGGTCATCGCATCCTTGGGACTTCGGATGGGAATGCGCCGCCCTCGAACCCGGATCTCCCCCGCGGTGATGGGGCGAATGCCGAATATAGACTGCAGGAGCTCGGTGCGACCGCTCCCCATCAGGCCGACGAGCCCGACGACTTCGCCTTCGAATACCTTCAGGCTGATCCGTTTTACCCGCTCTCCGGATACCACGCCGCTCAGCTCGAGAAGTGGGACGCCAGAGCGGGCGATTGTCCGCGGCAGCCACTGGAATGACTGACCCACATTCCGGCCGACGATATGCTCGATCATCCTCTCGAGCGTCAGATCCACTATCGCTTCGGTGGCAACCGCTTTCCCGTCACGCAGGATCGTGACCCTGTCGGCGATTCGAAAGATCTCTTCCATGCGGTGGGAGATGTACACGATGCCCATCCCTCGCGCCTTCAACTGCGCGATGATGTGAAACAGCGAATCGGTTTCGCTCTTCGCGAGGGAGGCCGTTGGCTCGTCCATGATCAAAGCGCGGGCGTTCTGGGAAAGCGCCTTCACGATCTCCGTCAACTGCCGGTGTCCCGTGCTCAGGGCGCTGACAGGGAGGCGGGGATCAACCTCCACTCCGATCTCGCTGAACAACTCCCGGGTAGTTCTTTCGCATTCCCTGTCGTTCAGCAGGCCGAACAGACGACGCGCCTCGTGCGTAAGAAAGATGTTTTGAGATACTGTGAGGGTGGGAATGAGGCTGAACTCCTGGAATATCATTGCGATCCCGTGCGTTCTCCCTTCCAGGGAGGAGCTCAAACGCACAGGTCTTCCATCGATAACGATCTCCCCCGCATCGGGAGAATGAACGCCCTCGAGGATCTTCATGAGCGTGGATTTTCCCGCTCCGTTGCCGCCGACCAGCGCGTGGACCTCTCCCTCGCGAAGGTCGAAGTCGACGTCCTGGAGCACGCGCACTCCGTGAAACGCCTTCGTGATGTGGCGCATGTCTATGACGACCCCGCCCATCTTGCTCGGAACGGTTGAAAGCAAGCCTGACCCCCCCCAGCGTGAACATGAATAAGCGGGGGTCCCCCAGCGGAACGGCTAAAGGACCCCCCATGAATCGGGAGCTTACTGCTTCGACTGGAACGCTTGGACCAGATCCTTCGGAGGGTCCTGGTGATACACGTCCTTCCAGGCCTGCAGCACCGTCTCGCGCGTGACAGGCAGGGCGCTCAGAGCGACATACGCAGGAGCCTTCTTGTTAAGAAGCCCATATGCCGCGAGTATGGCCTCGGTCACTCCCTGGTCGAACGGGCGCTGCGCGCCAAGGCCCTGAATGATGCCGCCTTGCGCCATATTGATGGCCGCGTTTAACCCAAGGTCCTCGGTCGAGACGATCAGGTCGTTGCGCTGTGCCGAGCGGGCGGCTGCCAGGACGCCTTCAGCGGGCACGTCCCATACCGCCCAGATGGCCTGCATATCCCTGTATTTCGTAAGAAAGGCCGAAGCCGCCTTTTCCGCGTCTCCCGCAAAGTCGGGACCGACGATCCCCTGCTCAGCGAGAATCGTTATGTTGGGGTAGTTCTTCTGGATCGTTGTCTTGAAGCCGTCGTAGCGTTGCCGGGTCACAAAGAAGTCGGCGCCGTGAAAGATCAGTCCGACTTTGCCCTTGCCATTCAGGGAGAGGGCGAGCAGGTGCGCCGCCGCGATGCCGTTGCCGTAGTTGTCGGCCGACACCACGCTGACGTAATCCTTCCCCTGCGTCATTCCATAGGGCACATTGTCCATGAACACAAGCTTCACACCTTGGGCTGCGGCGCGCTTGTAGGCATCCGCCGTCGCGACCGGGTCAGTGGGGATCGAAACGATAATATTCGGTTTTCGAGCCAGCACCGTTTCTATGTCGGAAACCTGCTTCTCCGGCTTGAACTGTGCGTCAGTGACGGCGATGACCTTGATGCCCAGCTTGGCGAATTCGAACTTCAGACCGTCGGTCTGTGCCGTCGACCAGTCATTTCCACCATAATGAAGCACAATTGCTGCAGTGGCGTTCATGCTCTTGACCTTCTGCAGCTCGCTATCGCTCAAAGTGACGACGCTTGCAGGTGACGGGTCTTCTCCATGGGGCCCCTTGCTGAATACTTTCCCCGCCATGTCGGCAAGAGCGGCCTTGGGGTCGACTCCCTGTCCAAACGCGGCCAGCCCCCCGAAGAGAAGCGCCGCGATAGCGATCATCCACGCGAGATTCCTCGGTTTCATCTACCCTCCTCCTTGGATTTCTTTCCACGCGCTTGCCGGTTGCGCCTACCTATCCGGGCCAACGGCCTCTTCGAGCTCGACCGGCTTGGATCCTTGACCTCCCTCTGCTCTTAAGCAAACCCTGTGCCAAACATGCGAAAAACCAGCGAGCATATTTCCTTACCACGCAAGGAGATGAAATCAGAATAATTATAGATATTGACTCTGATCAGCGTGAGTGTATAATATCTGCACATATTGTGCACATTGATGGGGGTGTTGCACACTTTGAACAGCGCCATTCTTATCGTCGATGACAAGGTGAAGCTCTGCAAGATCCTCGCGCAGGATTTCGAGAACGCCGGATACACGTGCTTCATTGCCACTAAAGGCGCGGACGCGATCAGCGCTTTCGTCACGAACGATATCCACGTCGTCATACTTGATCTCAAGCTTGGTGCGGAAGACGGGCGTGAGGTCCTGCGCTCCCTCATGGACTTCAACGGAAATGTGCCCGTCATCATGGTGACGGGATATGCGACGATCGAGAGCGCCGTCGAGGCAATCAAGATTGGTGCGTTCGATTACATCCAGAAGCCCGTGAACTTCACGAAGCTCCAGCGCGTCGTCGAGAATGCGCTCAGTATCTCCCGCCTGAGGGTTGAGAACACCATTCTCAAAAGCAGATTGATTGATTCTTCCAGCCCCATTATCACGCGAGACCGGGGGATGCTCGCGATCATGAATAAGCTTGTGCGGCTTGCACAAACTGACTATCCCATTCTCCTCTGCGGAGAAAGCGGTACGGGCAAGGAATTGTTCGCGGATTTCATACACGTGCAATCGCGGCGCGCCGCGTCCAAGCTGTTCAAGCTCAACTGCGCCTCCCTGCCCGATTCACTCCTGGACAATGAGCTCTTCGGCCATAACAGGGGTGCCTATACGGGGGCGGATTCAGATTTCGTCGGAATTTTCGAGCGTGCTGACAAGAGCTCTCTTTTTCTGGATGAAATTGGAGACATGCCTCTTGAGATCCAGGCGAAGATCCTGCGCACGCTGCAGAATCATGAAATCAGGCGCCTGGGGGGCAAGGAAACCCGCAAGGTGGACGTGCGTTTCATCGCGGCAACCAACAAAGAGATCCGCTCGCTCGTGGAGGAGGGTCGGTTTCGAGAAGACCTCTTCTACAGGTTGAATGCGGCAATGATCCAGATACCTCTGCTCAGGGAACGCAAGGGCGACATCCCTCTCCTCATCCACCACTTCCTCGTTGAGCATGCAGAGGGCAATGTGCAGGAATCAAAGAAGATCGATGCCTCCGTCATGGAGCTGCTCACCAACTACAGCTGGCCCGGCAACATCCGGGAGCTCAAGAACGTAATCAATTACTCGGCGACAATCGCCAGCCATCCGACGATCAACGTCGGGGATCTGCCTCCCTATCTTCTCTCGGGTCCCATCCAGAAGGAAAGAGTGAACGTGCGAGAGAGCATAGAGCGAAATCTCATCCTGGAAACGCTTCGGAAGACCAACTACAACAAGAAGAAGTCCGCGGAATTTCTCAATTTCAGCAGACGGACGCTGTACAACAAGATGGAGAAGTATGGCATCAGCATTGGGCAACGGTGAGCTCATCAGCGTGCGAAACGTGTCTCTCTCGTACGGCTCGGTGAGAGCGTTGACGAATGTCACCATGGAAATCAACAGAGCCGAGATCCACGCGATTGTCGGTGAGCACGGCGCCGGCAAGTCCTCCTTGGCGCACGTCATTGGAGGCTTCCTGAAGCCGGATTCGGGCACCGTCGTTCTCAGGGGGAAGGGCTACAGCCACCTGACCTCGGACAATGCCCGGAAGAATGGGATCCAGATCATCACGCAGCACAACCCCCTCATAGACGATTTCACGGTCGCCGACAACATACTCATCGACGGGAGGATCGGGTTTCTCCCGCACATCACAAGCGCGAGTTCAATCAGGAAGGCCCGTGATTTCATCGACTCGCTCAATGTTCCGCTCGATCCGACGTGCCCCGTCAGAGACCTGAACAGGGCGGATCGGGCGCTCGTCGACATCGTCAAGCACCTCTATCCCGATCCACAACTGCTTATTCTTGATGAGACCCTCGAGAACCTCGCAATTGAAAGCCGACAGAAGATCGTCGCGATCCTGAACGCCCGCAAGACGAGGGGCATGTCGGTGCTGTTCATTACCCACAGGATCGACGACATTTACAATTTCGGGGACACGATCACAATCATTCGGGATGGGGAGATCCTCACGTCGGATAGCGTTGAGAACATAGACAAGATCATGCTCATCCGTCTGGCTTACACGCACGCCCTTGCGGGCAAACATGTCCAGTCCAATCGCGATTTCGCCAACATTCTGAAGTACAACGAGGCAATTCTCTTCGACCTGCCGATCAATCTGATTGTCGTCGACAAGGAAAACAGTATCAAACTAGTGAACGCGCAGGCGAAAGATCTATTCGGACTGCGGGACGACGAGTACGGCAACACGTCTCTTCGAGACATCTTCCCGGCTGGAAACGAGAAATGTCTGCGGCTGATTGAAGATGCCGCTGGATTGAAACGTCAGACATCGCACTATCAGGTGCCTCTTCGGCTGGGAGGTCAGGAGACGCTTAACACAGTAACCGTTTATCCCATTTTTGACGGAGCTCATTTAATCGGCAACATCATCATCATCAGTGATATAACGAATGAGGAGAGACTTCGCCAACAAGTGGTCCTGTCGGAGAACCTCGCTTCAGTCGGGCTCCTGGCAGCGGGGGTCGCTCACGAGATCAATAATCCCCTCGATATCATGGGCTACTATCTCGAGAACATACGCTTCAACGCTGAGAATGCGGCCGTGCGGAGCTCGGTGAAGGCGCTCGAGGAGGAAATCGCTTCGATTGCGCAGATCGTCGGCAATTTGCTTACCTTCTCGGACAAGAAAGGCCGGGCGCTCGAGGAGTTCGATATAGTCGTCCTGATCAAGGATCTCGTCAGCCTCATCGCCTACAATGCAAAGAGGAGCGGCATCGTGATCGCCTTCGAAGCGCCGCAGGAGTCTATTGTCGTCGAGGCCAATCGGAACGAGATGAAGCAGGTGATTCTCAACCTGGTGAAAAACAGCTTCGAGGCCATGCCAGAAGGGGGCACCCTGGCAATCCGCGTTGGAAGAAAGGAAGTCGGGGGCGTTGAAAGCTGCTCGATAGACTTCGATGATACAGGATGCGGAATTGACGAAGCCGCTTTGAAAGACGTCTTCCTCCCCTTCTTTTCCACCAAGAACAGCACGGGAAGAAATGCGGGATTGGGGCTGTCGATCTGCTACGGCATCGTCACGAAATACCACGGTACGATCACTGTGGCAAACCGGGAGATCAGCGGTTGCAGATTTGCAGTCACACTGCCGATCGTCGAGTAACCCGTCAGGCTGCTTGGCTCTCCATGCGGCTCAAGGTGATGGCGATGACAATAATGATTCCCTGCGCGATCATCTGATGTGCCCCTGAGAGTCCGAGAAGAAGCAGCCCATTGTTCAACATCCCCATCAGTATAGATCCGACTACGGCTCCAATGACTGTGCCCCTTCCTCCTGTGAAGCTCGTTCCGCCGATGATCGCTGCCGCGATCACCGTCATGAGGTCCGATTCTCCTAGAGCATATCGGGCGCTGTGGAGTCTCCCCGCGTAGAGAATACCGGCAATGGAAGCCGTGAGACTGCAGATGACCAGCGCGGCGATGCGGATGGAGTCCGTCCTAATACCCGAGTACCGCGCCGCTCCAAGATTGCCTCCCGTCGCGAGCACTGCCCTGCCAAAGCTCGTGTGCTTGAGGAGGGTATGTCCAAGAATGATAATCAGGATCGTCCAGATGAGCAGGCTCGAGAAAGGACCGAGGTCTCCCGACCCGAAGAAGGAGTTGAAAGAGCCGTTGAGGATAGGAATGGTTTCAGAGTTCGTGATCGATCGCGCCAGCCCGCTAAGGACGCCGGCTGTCCCGAGCGTCGCCAGTATCGCGGGGATTCTCGCCTTTGTCGTTATGAAGCCATTCACGAGACCGGTGATCACCCCCACACCAAGGCTTGCGAGTATGGCCAGGGGGATACTGTTTAGCCGCGAGAGAATGACCGCAGTGACAAGCGCAGAGAGCGAAACGAGGGATCCGATGGACAGGTCGATCTCCCGGGCTGCAAGTGCAAAGGTCATGCCAACCGCCATTATAGAAACCATTGCGGTCTGGCGGAGGATATTCATCAGGTTGTAGAGGGACAGGAAGCCCCGGTCGTGAAGTGCGATCGAGAAGAACAACAGAATCGCGAGAAAGCTGATGTAGACGACGTACTGCCGGATGCCCCGCATCGAGGAGGCGAGTAAGTGCGTCGGTATCATGAGTGACTGCTACACCTTCAATGCCCCCATGGTCAAGCCGCGCGCGACGTAAAGCTGAATCAGGACGTCGATGAGAAGCGCGGGGAGAGCCAAATCCATGCTTGAAAGGATTCGGCGGCTCATGCTATTCATTGAGGTATCCGGATAATCGGAGATTCACGATGGCGAATACAGGCCAAGTGTCAATAACTGCCTTGACGCGCTGCTTAAATGCGGTAAACTGCGGGCAAATATGGGAGAGTTCCCGAGATTTGCATGTTTGGTGGGCGATCTGAGAAATCCCTGGTAGAAAGAAGTTACCGCATTCATGTTTAGAAGCCTCGATCGAGCGACTCGACGCCTCTACTTTCTCCTCCTCACCTGCTTCGTCCTCTTCGGCCTGATCTTCACGGTTGCTGGCGCAGCCCTTCCCCAAATCATCCGGACCTTCGGCTGGTCCTACACCGTCACGGGGCTTGTCCTGGCCGCGAGCTCGGCAGGATATTTCCTCTCCTCATTCCTGAACGGATTCCTCGTGCAGCGCTTTCCTCCCCGGCTCATCATGGTGATCGGGCTCGTGCTTGGCGCCTTCAGCATGTCCCTCTTCGTCCGGTGGCCGTCGCCATGGCTGAACCTTCTGCTGAACTTCGGAATCGGCCTGTGCCAGGGGGCAATGGAGGTTGTGACAGACCTTGAGGTCATCCATATGGAACAGAAGGGCCAGAGCAGGCTCATGAACCTCATCCATGCCTCCTTCTGCGTGGGAGCCATTGTCGGGCCGTCAGCGGTAGGATACATCCTGAACGCGAGGATCCCCCTCGTCTCGGTATTTATCGCGTCAGCCATCCTGTCCGGCATTCTCGCGGTCCTTTTTGCCTTCACACGGTTCCCCCGCGTGAGGCATGAGCCCAAACAGGCCGCCCACAACGACGTGCGGCTTCTCCGGCAGCCCTTGCTCCTGCTCATGACGGCGGCGCTCCTGTTCTATGTCGGGACAGAAATCGGTGTCTCCTCTTGGTCGTCGGAGTACGTCGTGAAAGTGCTCGGAGTGTCCGCATCGACCGCCGCCTTCGCGGTGGCGCTGTTCTGGCTCGGGCTCCTCGCGGGGAGACTGGGGATTTCATTCGGCTACAGGGGAGTGCGGCAGGAGCTACTCATGCTCGCCCTCTCCGTGCTGTCCGCGGTCGCACTCGTGGCAGTGCTGATTGCGCGGTCCACCGCGGCGGTCGCCGCGGCGGTCTTCATCGCCGGGCTCGGGTGCTCGGGGTTTTACCCCCTCGGGATGTCCTTGCTGGGCAAACATTTCAAGAGCGGCGTCGCAGTGGGAACGGCGGCAACCGGGGGGGCGGCGGGTTCGATCGCTTTTCCGTTCATGATGGCCCTCATCTCCCAGAACGTCGGCATCAGGAGTGGGTTCTGGTTTTACCTGGGCATGAATGTCCTGCTCGTCGTCCTTTCAGTTTTCCTAGTGCGGCTCGTTCGTCGGGGACGACCAGCCGACGGCTGAGCACCGAATCTGGGGGAAAACCCAGAAACTTCTTGCATACTCACCCCGACGTGATGTGCTTCGACTGCTCTTTCGCCGCGGCTTTCGCCCTGTCGATCTCGGCCAGGTAGCGCTCGTACCAACGCACTGCGTCGTCCCACCGGGTGCAGCCCATAGAGATCGCGCTTCGCCTTTGTCCAGTATCCGGATTGCGGAACCGAACGTAGTAGAGCGAAGTATCTGACAATTGAGTATATGCAGGGATGCTCCAGGGCGGCTCATTACCACTACCTATAGTTCATCTGACAGTGAGTTGAGAACGTGCCAGTTTTCTAGAAGAGATCTGACACAACTCCTTGTATATTAAGGAGTTACGTATGCCCCAGGGATGACTCGAACATCTGACCTACGGTTTAGGGTGACTTAGAACCCCACCGCCTATGGCGGTGGTGATGTCCGTGTGCTGGGCATGTTCACTAGCTCTGGGGTGAAAGTCCCCTCGCCAACCTGATGGAGGTGAAGGCGTAGCGAAACGCAAGGGCACCTATCTCGC
>Ga0187866_1002569_pt1 | contig 14817 bp, 18 predicted proteins | sample June2016WEW_11_1_3_FD_133013 | JGI IMG/M metagenome (GOLD analysis project Ga0187866, IMG submission 133013) | Peatland microbial communities from SPRUCE experiment site at the Marcell Experimental Forest, Minnesota, USA - June2016WEW_11_150 | ecosystem: Environmental > Terrestrial > Soil >...
GCAACGTGGGCCTTCCCCCGCCGCGTTAAATGCGGCGCTCCGCGCCGAAGAATCAGGCCCCTCCAAAGGAAACATGCCAAGACATTCACGCAAAAACGTAGATGTTGCGACCAAAGACTCTAATCGTAACTCAGCGCATTGAACCGCCGGGCGATCTTGCGCACCAGGGCGCGGGGCGCCAGGCGGGTGGAAAAGGCAAGGACTCGATTCCGCAGCCCCGCCACGGCCACGCACTGTCCCTGGCGGAAAGCCCGATGGCCAATCCGGGCGACCGACTCCGCCGACATAGCCGCGCGCCGGAAGAGCATCGAACTGCGGCCCCCCGCGACCGCCATAAAGTTCGTCTCCGTGGGGCCTGGGCAGAGCGTGCTGACCGTCACGCCGGTGCCGGCCAGTTCTTCGGCAATGGCCTCGCTGAAGGAGAGGACGTAGGCCTTGGTGGCGAAATAGACGGCCATGCCGGGGCCGGGCTGAAAGGCGGCGGTGGAGGCGACGTTGAGGACGCCGCCGCGGCGGCGGGCGAGCAGGCCGGGCAAAAAGAGGCCGGTGAGGTGTGTCAGGGCGGTAATGTTGACCTGCAACATCTCGAGCTGGCGCTCGAGGGGCAGTTGGGCGAACCGGCCCCGGGCGCCGAACCCGGCGTTGTTGACCAGCACGTCCACCCGGGTGCCGCGCCCTTCCAAGTGCGCGAAGATGCGGGCCGGCGTCCCCGGCTCGGCCAGGTCGGCGGTCAGGACCTCCGCGTGCGTTTGGTGGGCGCGGCGCAACTCTTCCGCCAGCGCCTCGAGCGCCTGGCGTTTCCGCGCGACCAGGACCAGCCGGCAGCCCTCGGCGGCAAAGCACTTGGCCAGTTCACGACCGATGCCCGACGAAGCCCCGGTGACAAGCACAGTTTCCACGCTCATAAGCTCTGAAACCACAGATGGCACAGCGGCCGCAGATTTGCACTCCTTTTCTGGGCCATCGGCGCCGCCAGGAGCGAACATGCCCGCAGGCGGCCCAGATGCTTGGGCGCGACAGGAGCGCGGACATTCTCTTTGCTGCTCGTACGCCGGCCCCGGCCCCGGGGTGTGACATCACTCACGCAGTTGCGTGCGCATTGCCCGGCTGATCTGTCTATCCATTTGACCCGTGACCTGGGCCGTGCACAACATGCGTGGTCTGGGAATCGAGGCTGCGCCCCGTGAGGCGAAGGGAAGGCCGCGAATGCGACGAATGGTTGTGGAAAAGCAGCAACAGGCAACTACAAACGCCAGGCCGGTGACCTTTGTCACCACCCAGTGGTCGGTGGTGGCCGGCGCCCGGAATGCAGGCGCGCAAGTTGCAGACGACGAACTTCGTCGCGGTCGTTACACGACGCTGTAATTGCTTATGGCACGGTTGATGATCGAGCCGGGCTTATGACTTTGAACCAGCTTGAATTTCTGCTGATGAACAATCCCGTGCGCGCCTTCATTCAGAGGCACTTTGAGGGGCCGCGCTTGGAAAGAATGGGCGGCGTGATGGCTGGGGGCTGCGCGCTCGAAATCGGGTGCGGTCGAGGAGTCGGTGTGCAGATCATACTGGATCGGTTTGGCGCGACTCGAGTCGATGCGGTTGACCTGGACCCAAAGATGATACGACGGGCGCAGAAACGCCTCAAGGGGCGGCCTGCCAGGCTTTGGGTGGCGGATGCGACTGACCTGGGGGTGGACGATTCGAGTTACGACGCTGCGTTTGATTTCGGCATCATCCATCATATTCCGGATTGGCGAAAGGCTTTGGGGGAAGTCTGGCGAGCTCTGAAGCCAGGCGGTCGCTTTTACGCCGAAGAAGCGTTACGCGACATTATCGCACGACGACTCTGTCGTGCCTTGTTCGGCCATCCTTGGGAGGATCGATTCGATCATTCACAGTTTATCGCCGGGTTACGCCAGGCCGGCTTCCAGGTCGTTGCGACCCGGCAGATTTGGAACCGTTTTGGTTGGTATGTCGCGCAGAAAGGCACCCATGCAAAGGACGGACACCCGTAGCCTGCGAAACCGCATAATTGAATTCTTCAAGCGTCTTCTGGGTCACCGGCAGCTTCCCACGTTGCTCGCGGCCGGGGCCATTCTGGCGATGTTGCCGGCCCTGAAAACAGGGCTCGCCATGGACGACCTGATCCAGCGGCCGTTCCAATTCAAGGCCAGTCAGTTACCGGTGCGGATGCGGGAGCTACTGCCGCCGGATTCCGGCAGCCTGCGCCGGGTGCTTGCGGGCCTTTTTGGCTCAATCGTCAACCCTGCACAGGTAGCGCTGGCAAAGGACTACGGCCTCTTGGGCTGGTGGGGGCCGGACGCCATCAAGTGTGGCTTGTGGAGGCCGTTCACCGCTTTCACTCACTGGTTGGATTACCGGTTGTTCCCAGACTCTCCGGCCTTGATGCACGCGCACAATATCGGTTGGTTTGCAGCCGCGATTTTCATCCTGGCGGTAGTCTATCACAAGCTTGCTGGTCCTGCCTGGCTCGGCGGCCTGGCCGGAGTTCTATTCCTGCTTGACAAAAACACGTATTTCCCCGTGATGTTCGTGGCCAATCGCGGCTTCGTTGTGGCGCTCGTCTTTGGACTGGCAGCCCTCTCCGAGCACCACCGATGGCGCACCACCCAATCTCGCCTGGCTATGGTGCTGTCTCTGTGCTCTTTGGCGGTTTCCCTTTTTGCCAATGAGGGGGGAGCCTCCTCTCTCGCCTTCATCCTGGCTTACGCGCTAGTGCTTGAGCCCGGCTCCTGGCGCCGCCGGGCTCTGACCGCGCTGCCCGCCATAATAGTGATCATCGGATGGCGGCTAATCTATCAGGGCTTGGGGTATGGTGTGGCCGATATGGGTGGCGGGGTGAACAATGCTGGTGGTTATATCGACCCGAGCTATGAGCCTCTGCGTTTTGCGGGGCAGCTTGGCCCTAGGGTGCTGGCCCTGGCAGGGGGCCAGTTCACGGGCATTCCGCCGGACGTATTGCTTCTTCTGAATCCGTCCTGGCAGAGCGGGGTGGCGATCTTTTACCTCCTCTGCCTGGCTGCCGGTGGCCTTGTCTTTCTTCCGCTGGTGCGCCAGAACGCTCCGGCGCGCTTCTGGTTTGCAGTGACGGCCTTGGCGCTCATCCCGGCCGCAACCGTCACCCCGCTCAGCAAAAACTTAGCGTTTGTGGCCGTCGGTGCTTTTGGGCTGGTCGCCTGCTTTGTCGGTGGGCTGATCAGCGGGTCAAGTTGGGCGCCCAAGGCGTTGCCCTGCCGAGTGCTCTCCTGGACGACTTGTGTTTGGCTGCTCCTGGCTCATGTTCCAGGGGCGTTGGTGGGCAGAATCGCCAACGTCAAATTCACTCCTCTACTCTTCGGGGCAGTAAATCGAGTCGTCGGGATCGAGGATAGTCCGAACATCGGCGAGCAGGAGGTGATCCTGGTCAATACTCCTTTGCAGATCGCGACTGTCTATGCGCCCTGTTATCGGCTCTACCGCGGTCAGGCCCTGCCCAGGTCTATCAGAGCCTTGGTTCCCGGCTGCACCGGTCTCGAACTCAAGCGCACGGATGAGAAGACGCTCATCGTTCAGACACGGGCGTCCGACATCTTCGCTTGTGACGACCTGGGTGCCGCCCACGTGGCCTATCTGTTCAACTCACTGGATGGGATCGTTGTGGGCCGGCGGCCCTGGAAACCGGGTGACCGTCAGATCCTTAGGGGGCTGACGGTGGAGATACTCGAGGTCAGCAAGCCGGGGTTGCCCGTCCGGGTAGCTTTTCACTTCGAACAACCGCTCGATTCGCCGCTTTACCATTGGTTGCGTTTTGATTGGCGAAGATTCTCGTACGGTGTGTTTTCGGTTCCCAGGGTTGGAGAAACCGTCTGGGTGGAGGGACCTGTGCGATGAACGGATTCGCCTTGCGCCAGGGGCACGCCTACCAAGTGCTGTTCATCAGCGGCAGCATCAGTCTTGGGCATGTCACCCGGGACCTGGCCATCGCGGCCGCATTGAGGAGACTCTATCCGAGTGTACACCTGGCGTGGTTAGCCGCCGACCCGGCCAGGGAGGTGTTAAAGGTGGCAGGCGAAGAGTTGGTCCCGGAATCAGTGGCTTACTCGGGCGAGACGGACTTTGCCGAAAAGCTCGCCAGGGGCTTTAGCCTGCAGCTTACAAACCCGATCGACTTCTTCCGATCGCCGCGAATTCTGAGCCGAATCCTGAGTTTGGTGCGCGCGCAGAAAGCCAACCTGGCCCTGTTCAAAGCACTGACTGGAAGGGAGCGGATTGATTTGATCATCGGCGACGAGGCGTATGACATCATGTTGGGTGTCGCCCGCGATCCCGCACTTAAACCGGCGCCGCTGGCCATGATCTTCGATTTCGTGGGGCTGGACACGACCTCACGAAACCCGTTGGAGTGGCTCTCGGTTCAGCTTGCGAGCTGGTATGGGGTGCGCCTGGTCAGACGGTTTCCATGCCTCTTCGACCTAACGCTGATGGTTGGAGAAGAAGCGGACGTAGCCGACAAACCTTTTGGCCTTTTCCTGCCGAATCGGCGCGAACTGGCAAGAGCGGTCACGAAGTTCATCGGCTATGTATGTCCCTTTGCTCCCGCTGATTATCGAGACCGAACCGGTCTCCGGCAACGACTTGGCTACGGCCCCGAGCCGCTGGTGATTTGCTCAATCGGCGGAACCGCTATTGGAAAACCTCTGTTGGAACTCTGCGGCCGGTCCTATCCGGTGCTCAAGAGGAAGATACCCAACCTCCAAATGGTGGTGGTCTGCGGTCCGCGTCTCTCAGCCGACGCCCTTGTCTTGCCGGAGGGTATTAAGCGGAGAGGCTATGTACACCGGCTGTACGAACACCTCGCCGCTTGCGATCTGGCCATCGTGCAAGGCGGAGGCACGACGACCCTCGAACTGACGGCACTCCGGCGTCCGTTCATCTATTTCCCACTGGAGGGTCACTTCGAGCAGCGCTTTCATGTAGCAAAACGAATCGAGCGGCACCGGGCTGGAGTGCGGCTCGAGTTTAGCGGGACCACCCCGGAACACTTAGCTTCCGTGGTGCTAGGCAATATCGGAACTGAGGTGACTTATCCGAGCATCGCCACAAACGGCGCTCAGCACGCCGCCGAACTGCTCTCGGAGCTCCTGGAAAGAAGCCCGAGTCGTAGATCAACAGCCTGCGCCTGAGGAACCGAATCTGGCGCTATCCTCAGACCATTCCCCGAAAAATGAACACGACTCCATACACTCCGACCGAACCCCAATGGTTGGCAAACCACCACCTGCAGAACCAACCCTTGCCACTGCGGCTGAGCCTCCGATGCCTGCTGGTCGGCTATTGGATCATTGCCGTCATCGCAACCCTAACGGTGTATCAATCGCGGTCCCATTTCCCACCTTGGTTTGCTCCCATAGCCCTGGTTGGCATGGCCTTCTTCATCGCTGTGATCACCTCTTACCTCTGGACCATTCATCGCATCAAAGCGACCTTGCATCCCCCCGCCGCTTCGGAAGCAAGCTGGCTGTGGGGACTGTTGCTCCTGTCGGTCATTTGCACCTCGTCCCTGCACGGTTTTGCGCCTTTCCGCCCGAATATCCTCGCTGAATGTTCACAAATGCCCTCCTTTCTCAAATTCATCGCTTACAACTTTGTTCTCACGGGAAGCAGCCTGGTCGCCGTCATCACGTTGGCCGTCTTTTACTTCCGTGGACACCAACGATTGGCTTTGGCGGGCCTCGTTGTCCTGGCGGGGGTCATGCTCATACCCAATGACGACTGCCCAAACGAGTTTAACCTCCCCTGGATAGGCTGGCTGGGCGCCTCACCACTCATGTTCCTGGGTAACGCCGTTGTCTTGTTGATCGGGTACTGTGGACTGAACGGCCTGCGGCCTCGAATCTCAGCTCTGCTGATGGGCCTCATCAACGCCGGCGTGCTCTTATTGGGGTTGGGCCACCAAACTCGGCTGATATGGTGAAAGCTACGGGAATCCAATCCACATCTATGAAAACGCGCACTGTCACAATCCTCGAGGTTGCGTTTCTGCTCTCACTGGTGCTTGTGTATGCGATCTTCGCAGTCTGCCGGGCGGACCTTTCGACCTTCAAACACACCTATTTCGGTTTGAGTCCCATGCCCATAGAAGGAAGCGCGTCGTTTTATGCGTGTTCAGAACCCGGGAAGGGCTTCAAGGAAAGGCTTCCGGTGATTATTTGCATCGGTCACAACTTCTCCCAAAAGCCGGACGTTCTAACCCAGTTGGTCGGCCGCCTGGGCGAGCCTGTGCTGCTAATCTGGTGCGACCTGCTATCTGACCTGAGTGGCGACACCCGGCTCGATGACCCCGTCGTATGGGAGAAAAAGCGGCGCGAGTTCACAGGGCTCCTCTCGCGGTATCGGCAGATTCTCAAGTTTGATGAGCAGAGGGTTTATCTGACCGGAACCGGGTTTGCCGGCGCTTACGCCTGGATGCTGGCCTATGATCAGCCTGAGCAGTACGCCGGTGTGGTAGCCATGTCTGCTCCCTCCAACCCCAAGCAGATTCAGGAACGCATCGAAGCCGCAAAAGCTGTGGTCACCGTTGTCGTCATGCGAGAAAAGCTCGAATGGCTGGTCAAGCACCGAGCCGAGGAAGAGCGGACGGGTCGCTTCATCGAATCGCAAAACCTCCGTTCGAAGTTCAGCGTCAAATCAATAGAAGGCCGCAGCGAAATGGCGAAGTGCTGGGCGGAGAATCTGAAATACATACTGCAGTTCAGAAAGTCTTTGGAGCCGAAGTCCACGTTCGCGCAGTAATGCGGCTCTTGGCGGCGCCAGAGCCCGTATCGCCACATTATGGTGCTCTGTCGCTTTCGTCCCATGGCGCATGAGTTCCGCTTGAAAGCGAGATTTTGGGCGGAGGATTTCTCTTGGGACCGCAGTGTCACATAATAGACAGAGCAACGCCTACCAGGATCACTCCTGGACGACGACGACGACATACTGGTCAAGCGACTCTTCAAGAGGGATGACCGCGCGTGGGAGAACTGCAAGCGGCGCCGCTGCCCGACTTGCTGCGCGAACTGGCCGAGCGCGATTTGTGACCGTGCGCACTGCCATCAGGGGGCGCGTGCGGCTTCTGGCTGCGCGCGCTGGAGCTCCCTGGTGATGTTGCGCAAGACGAGGTCCGAACCTTTCGCGTCGCTCTTTTCATAAGCGACCCAGTACTGGCCGTCGGGGCTTTGTTGGGCTTGCGGAAAGAGGACGTCCGCGGGCTCGACGAGTGTTGTTTGCGCAAGCGACTGGCCGTCTTTGAGGAGGGCGGCCCGGCCTTGCCAAAGGCCGGAGGGCCCGCGTTGCGACCAGGCCAGCAACAGGAGGTTGCCCGCCGCCGGCGCCAGTTCGGGCGTGGAGCAGACTCCGGAGCGCGCGCCGAAGGTGCTGACCAGGGTGAAGGCATTGGCCGGCTGGTTGAGCCGGGCCAGGCGAAGGCAGCGGGAGGGCTCGGAACAATCCCAAGCGCACCACAGCACGCCCCGCTCATCCAGGGCGGCGGAGGGAAAGAGATCAATGGCGTAGCGGAATTCTCCGGTCGCCCCGACGAGGATGGGGGCGGACACCGTGTTGGAGAAAAACCGGGCGGCGAAGATGGTCGGCTGGGCAGCGTCCAGCGGCTGCTTGTAGAGCTGCGGATGGTAATCATAGCTCCAAACGATCCAGGCATTGCCCTGCCGGTCGATGACCACGTCCGGGTCGGTGTGATCCTCGACTTCGGGTTCATGGGGACTGATTTCGGTCTCTTTGCCCCAGGCGAGCCGCCCGGGCTCGTAGGTGCGCGCATAGAGATCGCGGTCGCGCGAATAGCCCCACAAAATATGCCATTTGTAATAGGCGACGGTGACAGTGCCGTCCGGGCCGGCGGCGATTTTCGGGCTCATGGCGTCGTCGGTGCTGAAGGAGAGTTGTTCGGTGCTCGGCGGCTTACCCACCGGACGGCAATGGGCATAGATGTCATAGCAACCGCTCTGCCTGGCACACCAGGCGACCCAGAGCGCACCCTGGGGATCGAACGCGCAATCCGGGGCGTAACACTCCGCATTGGCCGGGCTCAACCGCTCCTCCCCCGCCGGCTCACCCTGCTGATTGAAGCGGCGCAGGAAGACCGCGTTGGCGCCCTCGCGGTTGGAATAATAGACCACGTGCGCCTGGCCGGCCCGATTGAAGGCCAGCCGGGGTGAACGCTCGCGCCGGGCCTGGCGGCAGGCCAGCACCTCCGCGGGCATGGCCAGGCCGCGCCCCGGCGGCGCCTTTTCGCCGGCCACGGCCGGCGTCTTGTCCACCAGACCCTCAAGGCAGCGCCGCAGGGCCGACAAGTTCCGATCCGAGTCGAACCCGTGGAACCGGACCAGGCCATCCGGATCGATGACGACAAACACCGGCCAGCCCTGGTACACGAAAGCACGATGCATGGCGTAGTCCGCATCGATCCCCATCATGTGCGGGCTGCGGTAGTGCAAGGTGTAATCCAGGGCCGCCCGCGCGTTTTCGCCGCAGCTAATCTCCAGGTAATAGACTCCCTTGGGAGAAAAGTCTTCGATCAGGTGGTGGACCGCCTTGGCCCATTGTTGGCATCCCCCTCACCAGGAGGCCCCGAACTGCAGGACCAAAATGCGCCCCTTGAAGGTTTCCAGGGAATACGGTTCGTTGAAGATACCCTGCGCCTGGAAGGCCCGGGCCCGCTTCCCAACCAGCGGACCCTGGCCGGCCTGGCTCCCGGCGGCGCGCCCCCAGCCGCCGAGGCCGACCAGGGCGAGGCCGAGGCAAGCCCAATAATTGAGAACCCACCTGGCATTGAGTAGCCGCATAACTTTATGGTTAGTACAATGGCCTGGCTTGCTGAGCAACTTTTTTTCTCGATGGACTCCGTCGAGGGCCGAACGCTGGCGGCGAGCGTGCGCGAGCAACCACTGGCCGCCAGGCGGCCCGCGGCCTGCCTCAAGGCCGTCGCCGAGGCGGTGCATTGTCTCCATGGCCTCCCGGCGTTCGCTGAGGTTCCGGCGTGATGGCAGAAAAATGGGGGCAGAAAGATGGGAATTAGGTCTCCATTGCTTTTGGGCGTTCACTCCGATTGGGACATTTTTCTGCCCCCATTGTTCTGCCTAAAATGCAAATCGTCTCCATTGCCTCCCGGCGTTCACTGCGATTCGGACGGAGCCGCGGAATATTGTGGAGGTTGGAAGCCCGCCCCCGCGGGGCAGTGTCCGGCTGCGCCCGGTTTCGGACAGGCGGCCAGCGGAGGGTTGACGGAACAAAGGAACAAAGGCACTTTGTGGGGATGAAGACGGTGAATCTGACGATTGACGAGCGGACGTGGCGGGCGGCGCGGGCGCTGGCGGCGGAGCGGGATACGAGCGTAAGCGCGCTGGTGCGCGACGCGCTGGCGTATCTGACCCGCACGGATAGCCGCCGGGAACAGGCGCGCAAGGACATCCTCCGGATGATCGGGACGTTCGACGGGAAGGTCGGCCGGATGCCATCGCGGGAGGAGCGCCATGCCCGCCGCTGACGTGCTGCTGGACAGCAATGTGCTGCTGTATGCGCTGTCGAGCGCGCCGGCGGAACGGCTCAAGCGGGACCGGGCCGCAAGGCTCATCGCCAGCGAAAACTTCGGGACCTCGTACCAGGTGGTGATGGAGGCGTGGGTCGTGGCGACGCGCAAGATGGAGCGGCCCGTCCAGCCGGAAAAGGTGGCGGCCTTTCTGGAGAAGATCCTGGTCTTCCCCTGCGTGGCGGGCACCCCCGGCCTTTACCGGCAAGCGGTGCGGCTGGTCCAGCGGTACGGAGTCCATCCCTACGACGCCGCGGTCCTGGCGGCGGCGCAGGAACTGGGCGCGCACACCGTCTATTCCGAGGATCTGAGCCACGGGCAGGATTACGACGGGGTGAAGGTGGTCAATCCGTTTCATGGTTTGGCGCCGAGGGCGTCTTCGTAGTATCGCCAGGCGCCGCAGACCCCGAGGCCGCAGCCTTCTTCGCCCAGGAGCGTGCTGCGGCGGTTTTTGATGGTGGTGCCGAAATCCGGCGCGTGACGAGGGTGTGCTGACTGATGGGGAAAAGGCCCTCATTGAGGAGCCTTTCCGTGACCTGCAGCCCAAGCCGCAGACCTCCATCCCGTGGGAGGAAACCAAGCCAGCCTTGCTTAAGACGGCGGGCCGAGGTAGGTTTTGAACGTGAAATTGGAATCGGTCATTCGCTCAGACCCGGAAATCCTGGGGGGCACGCCGGTGTTCGTTGGCACGCGGGTGCCGGTCCGGAGCCTCTTCGACCACCTGGAGGCGGGCGATTCCATTGACGATTTTCTCGAGGGCTTCCCCAGCGTCCGACGGGAGCAGGTGATTGCGGTGCTGGAGGCCTCCCGCAAAGATCTACTGCAGCCAGCCTGAGTGAACATCCTGCTGGACGAAAACCTGGAGTGGCGGCTCCGGCGGGATCTCCCCGGCCACACGGTCGAATCGCTGCCCCTCATCGGCTGGGCCGGCCTCAAGAACGGTGTCCTGCTCAGGAGAGCCGAAGAGCGTTTCCAGGTTCTGCTGACGATGGACAGCACCATGGTGCACCAACAGAACCTCGCTCGGTTCAAGATCGCCGTTGTTGCCCTTCAAGCCCGGAGCAACCGGCTCGCTGACACGCGGCCTTTGATGCCGAAGCTGTTGGCGCTCCTGCCCAGCCTTCAGCCGGGGACGCTCACGCTTCTTTCGTGAGTCGCAGGTTCCCAAGGTCTGCGCGGAGTTCGAGTGGTCGTTGTGATCCTTCGACCGCGCTGGGCGGGCGCCCGTCATAAGCCCCTGACGGGGCGCAGTGCGCCGAGTGCTGACCGGCAGCCCGATGGGTCTATCCTCCGGACAGCCCAAAAAACCGGATTGCCCTTTGCCCCCGTCTGCGTCATAACTCTCCCCATGTTGGCCAAGGTCTGTTCGGCGGCCGTCAATGGCATCGAAGCATATCCGGTGGAAGTCGAGGTCAATGCCGGCTACGGGGACACAATCATTGTGATCGTGGGCCTGCCGGATGCCGCCGTCAAAGAGTCGCGCGACCGGGTGATGACCGCGCTGATCAATTCCGGGTTCGGCTTCACCTTGGGCCGCACGACGATCAACCTGGCGCCGGCGGACGTGAAGAAAGAGGGGCCGAGCTTCGACCTGCCCATCGCGGTCGGGATGTTGGCGGCCAGCGAGCAGATGGAAAGCGACCAGCTTGAAAATTACATGATGGTGGGTGAACTGGCGCTGGATGGCGGGGTGCGGATGGTCAAGGGCGTGCTCCCGATTGCCTTGTGCGCGCGCGCCCAGGGCAAGACCGGGGTGCTGGTCCCGCCGGAGAACGCCGCCGAGGCCGCCGTGGTCGAGGGCCTGCAAGTCATCCCCATCGGCAACCTGCGCCAGGCCGCCAGCTTCCTGGAAGGGGAAATCCAAATCGCCCCGACCCGGGTGGACATCGCCAGAATCTTCGAGCAGCCAACGGATGACGAGATGGATTTCGCCGAGGTCAAAGGCCAGGAATCGGTCAAGCGCGCCCTGGAAATCGCCGCCGCCGGCGGACACAATGCGCTGCTCATCGGCCCGCCCGGCACGGGCAAATCGATGCTGGCCAAGAGGCTGCCGACGATCCTGCCGCCGCTGACGCTGGAGGAGGCCCTGGAAACGACCAAAATCCACAGCATCGTGGGCCTGCTGAGCCCGGGCCAGGCCCTGATCACGCGCCGTCCCTTCCGGTCCCCGCACCATACCGCCAGCGACGCCGGCCTGCTGGGCGGCAACGTCAATCCCACCCCGGGCGAAATCTCGCTCGCCCACCATGGCGTGCTGTTCCTGGACGAGCTGCCTGAGTTCAAACGCAGCGTCCTGGAGACGATGCGCCAACCCCTCGAAGACGGCCGGGTGACCATCTCCCGCGCGGCCGGCACCATGACCTTTCCCTCCCAATTCATGCTCGTGGCGGCCATGAACCCGACCCCGGACGGCAAAATGGCGGGCGAGTCGCGCAGCACGCCGCGCGAGATTCAGAATTACCTGGGCCGCATTTCCGGCCCGCTGCTGGACCGCATCGACCTCCACATCGAGGTGCCGCCGGTGAAGTTCCGCGAGATCACCAGCGAACAGACGGGCGAAACCTCGGCGCAAATCCGGGAGCGGGTGGTGGCCGCGCGCAAGCGCCAGCAGGCCCGCTTCAAAGACAAGCCCAAGATAACCTGCAACGCCCGCATGGGCAGCCGCGAATTGAAACAGTATTGAGCCCTGGACGAGGCCACGCTCGAACTGCTCAAGTTCGCCATGGCCGACCTGAACTTGAGCGCCCGCGCCTACGACCGCATCCTGAAAGTCGCCCGCACCATTGCCGACCTAGCCGGCGCCGAAGACCTCTCGAGCGACCACATTTCGGAGGCGATTCAGTACCGCTCGCTCGACCGGCAGATTTGGACGTGAGTAGGAGGCGTAGGCAGCAAACCAACTCTGGTTCGGCGTTCCGGGGGGACCCTTTTCCAGCTTCCGCGATCACCCAGGTCGGGAGCCCCGCTGGACGGAAGCATGAACAAATCAAGCGCCGCCTCACCCAGATGTCACGGAAGGAAACAGCAGCATGAAAGCAACAAGGTGCAAAGATCATAGGACTGGCCCCTCCCCAGGGGTGGATCGCGTCCTGGTCTAACCAGCGCCAAATGGTTGCGCCGCTGATTTGGGTTCATCCGAAAATCCTCTGGCGTATCAATCTCATGGTCTTGATTCCGGGGGAATGTATGACAGAGACGGCCGCGGAGTTCAATCGTAACCAGGGTGTCCCGACGACAACCTGAACCCGCCGGCACAGCCGGGCGCTCCTCAAGAGAACCAGAGGCCCGGGTCGTCCGGCACGCGACTGCGCGGCGCACGCTTGACCCTGCCCGGTCCGGAAGTGACAATTCGTCCATGCTGAACCGCGCGAAATCCGTGGTGCTGGTGTTCACCATGTTGACGTTGACCGGGAGCCGGGCCGCTCCGACGAACGAAGCCCGGACCGTGCACCTGGTCAGCCGCATTGTCGGGAAGGATTTCCTCTCGGAAACAATCCGGATCGGCGACCTCAACGGCGACGGCGCGCCGGACATCCTTTTTGTCCAGAACCTCTACGGCCCGCGCATCATCACGTGCCTGACGGCGGCGACGCTCGCGGGGGAAATCCTGTGGCAGGCCGGCACGCCGTCGAAGGATAACGGTCGGGCCTATTGCGACCTGCCGGTGCAGATCTATGACTGGGACGGAGATGGAACGAACGAGGTGCTCTACGTCCGCCAGGCAACCTACCTCGATTCGCCGCCGCCGACCGCTGGGAACATCCGCGAACACGCGCCCCGCTACGAGGGCAACGCCACCATGATGGTGCTCGACGGCCGGACGGGCCGTGAGAAAACTCATTTTCCGCTGCCCGCCCCGGCCGATGATAGTTTTCTCTTCGCCGACCTGACGGGCCGCGGCCGGCGCGAAGACCTCGTGGTGAAGGACCGTTACTGGAACATGTGGGGCGTCGCCCACGACGCCAAGGTGCTCTGGCACTATGCGGGCTCCACCGGACATTACCCGGCGATTGCCGATGTGGATGAGGACGGTCGGGATGAGGTGTTCATCGGTTTTGCCCTGCTTGATCACGATGGCAAAGTCCTCTTCCAGAAGGACCCCCAAGGCGCTCATCAGGATGCGGCCTTCATCGTCAAACCACCGGACGGGAAGTGGCGATTGCTCTTCGGGAATGCCGGCATCCATTGTCTTGACCGCAGCGGTACCCCACTGTGGGAACATCCCTTGGGTGAGGCGCAGCACGTGGTCGCGGGGCGGTTTCTTACCGGTTCGCCGCTCCAGTTGATGGTCGTGGATCGCACTCCCGTGCCCACCCATCGCCGCGACGCGAACGCCTGGGCGATCCTCTACCTCTACGACCTCGACGGCCGTGAACTCTGGCGCCGCCAGATGGCCAAAGGCGAATGGTGCATCGCCACCCGTCTGATCCAATGGTTCGGGCCCGGCCAGCCGGAGTGCGTGCTGGTGTATGGCTTCTCGGTGGAACGTCAAGGGCCGCCCAAGCCCGCGCGCATCTATGACGGGTCTGGAGCAGTGGTGGACGAGTTCCCGCTGCAGGTCGCGCCGCTGCCCGGGGAGAAGGATTTTTTCTCTGATTGTTACGGCATGGCGGCGGACGTGTGGGGCGACAGTCGCGACGAGGTGATCCTGTTTGGGTCGCGCGGCTTCTGCGTCTATGCCAATGCCCGTCCCTATGAAAAAGCCTCGCTCTACAACATGAATCTCTACCCCGGCATGTAGCCCGCACGCCGGCGAGGACCTGGACAGACCCTGGCGGTTAAACTCAGCTTCCGTGCAAAAACAACTTCGGTGCTTTGGCCGTGATTCAAACATTTTGGCGCACACTCCGCGCTCGACCCGAGCAATTAGATCTTGCAATTTATTTTTGGACGCGCCCTTAGTGGGCCGTTTCATAAATACGCTAACGTGTTTTTCAGACCATTAGCGCCATTGTCAGCCCCCTTCCGATTCCGCGCCTTTTTCAGGCCGAAGGCCTGGTTCATACCAGCCCAGGGCAACGCCCCATAAGCGTTAACGTGTTTACAGAAGCCCTTCTTCTGCGTCGATGAATATTTCTTCTTGCGACTTACGCTTCCGCGGCGGTTCAGCCAAGTCAGCCGCGATCTGTTCCCACTCATCGAGCATTTGCCGGAGTGGAAGCCAAGGCACTACCGCCCGGAGCACCTGGCGCAACACAAAGGCAAACTCCCGCCAGCGGTTACACCGTCTGGATCGC
>Ga0187866_1002570_pt1 | contig 14814 bp, 18 predicted proteins | sample June2016WEW_11_1_3_FD_133013 | JGI IMG/M metagenome (GOLD analysis project Ga0187866, IMG submission 133013) | Peatland microbial communities from SPRUCE experiment site at the Marcell Experimental Forest, Minnesota, USA - June2016WEW_11_150 | ecosystem: Environmental > Terrestrial > Soil >...
CGCTGCCAAGAGGCCGATGATGGCCACAACGATCATGATTTCCACCAGCGTGAAGCCCGCCACCCGCGTGGCTTTGGCAGTTTTCATATCACGTCAACTTTCTTTCTGCGGCGTGAACCACACAACAGGCGGGTTACCATGATTACGGTTATCGTTCACTAATTGCCCGTTGTGACCGCATCAATCTCTTACTTAAGCAATGCCAATGCCAGAATCCCATGAAAGAAAGGCGAAAATGCCGGTTGCTTGGGGTTGCGCCCACAAAAAAGCCCGAGGCGCTTGCCCCGGGCTTTTGTTCCAAACAACAAACCAAATTTCCATTATGGCAGTTTATGTGGCGGATTAACCGAGCTGCCGAGGTTGCAAGTGACTTGCGGAGTGGCACCCACTACGCCCACGGTATAGGTGCCGGCAGCCGGGCATTGGGGAATTAGGCCGTTGGCATTCAGCTTGATGTAGGGTGTCAGATCCGAGGCCAAGGTGGCAGGGCCGTCACCGGTCTTTTTCCCTTGTTCCAGCGCCCATTCGTTAACGGCGGCGTCAATCTGGCGCATGTTGTTGATGCAAGCATTGGCTTGCGAGGTGGCGCGGGCTCGGACGAAGTTGGGAATAGCGATCGCCGCCAAGAGGCCGATGATGGCCACGACGATCATGATTTCCACCAGCGTGAAGCCGGCCTTCCGGACTGTTTTGGTCGTTTTCATGTCTTTCTTAATTTACGGTGTGAACAATGCGACAAGCGGGTTATATGAGTACAGTTATATGAGTACATTTTGTTCACTTGATTGCCTGTCGCAACCATAACTACTCATGTCCTGAGCAAACTTGGTGCCAAATCCGATCGAGAAACGCTCGGGTGGGTTCAACCATCATTTCAAGTCTGGAGTTCTGACGTCACCTATTTTGTTTTCAAGGTCACGCCGCGATGGCAATTTGTCTTACAATATACCGTTTTGTAACATTCTTGGACACTTTGGTCTAAAATCATCCATTTTCTGATTTACAACCCGAAGAGCTTTGACTCGTGGATACACAGCCTCACGCGCTCCCAAAAAGTAACTCTAACCTAAATATTCTTTTGTCGCTCATGGCGAGGTGGACGCGTCGGACATGGATGGCCGTGTTTATGTGTGCGGCAAACTCCGCCTGCCCGAAACAGCACCGCCGATTGGAAGAGTTTGTTTTGGTCACAATCATCGGCCACACCGACCATGATTTGATTGCCGAGGCGGTTCGATTCTTCTAAAACAAGATTGTTGCCAATGGCCACGCTTATATTCGACATCGAGACTTCTGCGCTGCCGCTCGATAATTTTGACGAGGCGCAGCAGGAATACCTTTTCCGCGAGGCCGAAAAAATCGCTCCTGGACCGGAACGCGAGGCCAAGCGCGCTGAAATCCGGCAGCAGTTCAATCTCTGGCCATTCACCGCCCAGGTCGTCTGCATCGCCATGCTCAATGCTGAAACGCAGCGGGGACAGGTCCTCTTCACAGCGGAGGATTTTGAGGAAGGCGACGAGGCCGGCCCGGTGGAATTTATGCCCTGTGCCGACGAGGTCGAGTTGCTCACGGCGTTCTGGGAGGTGGCCAAGCATTACGATTCGGTCGTCACCTTCAACGGCCGTGGCTTCGACGTGCCGTTTATCTATCTCCGTTCCGCGCTGCTTAACGTGCTGATCTCAAAAAAAAACTGGCTCGGCTATCGTTACGCTACCGAGCCGCACTGCGACTTGGCGGAACAATTCACCTTTTACGGTGTGAGCGGGCGTGACGGTGCGGCGCGGCGGTTTAACCTGGATTTTTACTGCAAGGCGTTTGGCATCGAATCGCCCAAAAGCCATGGCGTCACCGGCATGGACGTGAACACGCTCATGGCCGGGGGCAAATATCGCGAAATCGCTGAATACTGCTTGCGCGACGTCCGCGCCACCGTCGAGCTTTACCGGATTTGGAAGGAAAGGCTGGCGGGAATCAAGTGAATTACGAAGTGCGAAGTGCGAAGTGCGAAGCGGCAACGCTTGTCTGCTTCGCGCTGAGAGAAGAGGCCGCGCCGTTTCGGAAAATCGCGGCGGGAAAATCCGGCGTCGCCATTCTCATTGTTGGCATCGGCCGCCAGAACGCCGAGAAATCCATGCGCGAATTTTTGGCTGGTGGCGCGCGTGTTCCCGCGAGCCGCCGTCAAGACCCTTCGGCCAGTCAAGTCCGGCTCGCGAGGGCGCTCGCCCCACCAACTTTGGTGCTGACGTGCGGTTTCGCCGGCGGGCTGAATCCCGAATTGAAACTCGGCGACGTGGTTTTTGAACTGCCTGATTCCGAACTCCGAACTCCGCCCGTCCTCCGCAGCAGCGCTGCTACGGAGGGTGGAAACTCCGAACTCCATCAAAAGCTTCTTGCCGCTGGCGCAAAGTTCGCCAAACTTTTTTGCGCCAACCGCATTGCCACGACCGTCGCCGAAAAGAAAAAAATGCGCGATGCAACCGGCGCAGACGCGGTCGAGATGGAATCAGCGGCCATTCACGCCGTTTGCCGCGAGTGTGGAATTCCCTGCGCGACGGTGCGCGTGATCTCCGACACGGCCAACGAGGATTTGCCACTGGATTTCAATACACTGGCGAAATCGGACCTGAGCTTGAATTACGGCAAACTGGCGCTGGCCATTGCAAAATCACCGGCAAAGGTCGGAGCTTTGTTGAAGTTGCAGAAAAACACCCGGTTTGCAGCGGAACGGCTGGCCGCAGTCCTGGGGAAAATTATTTTTCCGTGACTTGCGATGGTGTGGAAGCTAACGGCGCAGGTTTTTCCTTCACGTGCTGGCTGTAACTAATGAACGCTGCGCCAATCACGATCAAAATCACGCCGACCCAGCGCGCCGCCGAGACGCGCTCATTCAAAAACCAGATCGCGGCGAAGGTGGCAAAAACAAAACTCAACCCCGTTAGCGGCCAGAGAAAGCTGATGTCGCTTTTGGACATCAAAATCAGCAGGCAGACAAAAAACAACGCTTCAAAAAAGACGCCGAGCAGGATTTGCGGATTGGTCGCGCCGGATTTGCAGACACGGAAGATTTCGGCGACGGTGATGCCATTCATATCGCCCATTTGCATCATGCCCTTTTTCAGCAACACGACCCCGGTGGATTCAAACGTGAGGCCGACCAGCAAAATCAAAAGCAGTTTGAGCATATCACAGATCCTGGTAACGAATCAGTTTGATGCCGAGTTTTTTGACCAGTTCCTTCACGCGCGGACTGACAAGGGCATCGAACTCGTGCTTAAATTCGCCGAGTGATGGATGCGAGTAAAGCTCGGAATCGCCCGATGGCAGGTCCGGCAGCAGCTTCAAAACATATTCCTCATTCACATGCGCGTTCTGCAGCAAGCCGAAGGTGATTTGTGCATGCTTGATGCCGCGCCGGCGGAGCGGTTCACGGGCACGGCTGGAAAGCCATTCGTATATCGCCGCGTGCGAGACACGATAAAGCCAGCGTCCGTGTGCCAACCGCCGGCTGCGGCCCAGGCAGTCGCGTGTGAGACGCAGGTGCCGAATGCCGAGCTTGTCCGCATCCTCCATCAAAATCCGGAACACGGTCGGATGCAGGTGCAGATGCAGGTGGCCATTGACGTGATCAAGCGGCAGGCCGGTGGCGTGGAATTTTGCAAATTGTGCGTGCATTTCGGCACGCAACGGTTCGTGCAGGCTGCGGTTGAAAAAGTAACGAAATCCGGTGCCGACCGGGCGGTCGCTGAATTCGCCGCGCGCGGTGACGAGGCCGGGGATTTTTTCCGGCGATAGCGCGGAGTGTCCCTTCAGCAAAGTCAGATGCAGGCCGACGCCCAATTGGGGGTTTTCCTTGGCCAGCTTCACGGCCTCGTCGTAACCCGGCTCATTCACCATGAGGCTGGCGGTGGTCACCATGCCTTCGCGATGAGCGCGAATGATGGCTTCGTTGACGGAATGTGAAAGGCCGAAGTCGTCCGCGTTGACAATGAGACGCCGTTTCATTTCAGGCCAGTCCATAGTCGGGCGAGGTTGAGCCAACGACGGAACGCAGCCACGCTCGGGAAACCAACGCCAGTTTGTACAGGTTGCTCAATTGCAATGGCTTCGGACCGAAGACGTTGAACTGTCGCCGCTCCAGTTTTTGCATCAGTCGCCAGTAAACCGACCCCATCAGTTCGGCGGCGACCATCGCGCGACGGTCTTCGGCGGGCAGGGTTTGCCGTGCGAGCCGGTAAAAGTTTTTCGCGTGGTCGGCGACATTGGTGGCGAGCGCGTGGAAACGATCGGAGTATTTGAAATTCAAAATCTCATCTTCACTGACGTTGCATTTTTTGAGTTCGCTCTGCGGCAGGTAAACCCGTCCGCGTTCGGCATCGGTACGGACATCGCGCAGAATGTTGGTGAATTGCAGCGCCTTGCCGAGGTAAATTGCATAGTTGCGGCAGGCGGGATTCTGGCAGCCAAAAATCCCGATACTTAACAAGCCAACGACTGACGCGACACGGTAACAATACAACTCCAGTTGCTCGAAATTTTCGTAACGTTTGACGTCCAAGTCCATCTCGCAACCTTTGATCAGCTCATCGAAAAGTGCGAACGGCAGGTGATATTTGGCGATGACCGGCTGCAATTCGCAGTTTACGGTGAATTGCGGCGTTTCATTTTCGCAGGCGCGGCGCACGTCGGCACGCCAGTCGGCCAGTTGTTCGCGGCGTTTTTCGGTGGGCGTGGATTCCCCGTCGGCCACGTCGTCCACTTTGCGGCAAAAGGCGTAGAGCGCGGCCATGTCGTTACGTTTGGCGCGCGGCAACACCACCAGGGCCAGCGCGAGATTGGACGCGCTTTTGCGGGTGATCGCGCGGCTGGACTGCATCGGAGTTACGGTGTGGGAGAGGGGGTCGTGCTCGGCGGTTCCGGCGGACGCGGGGGCGGCAACCCGCGCACCTCGGCGAGCGTGGGATTGACCGGGCGCCGCTCGTGTGGGTGGCGGCGCTTGCGGCGATGCCTTCGTCGCGTCTTGCGGAAGTAGAAGACCCAGATCAGTGAGGCGATGGCGACCAGCGTAAACGCCCCGAGCATGATGAAGAAATCCACCCATGCCGTTGTCATCGGTCCCACTGGAGGCAGTGTGTCTTCCATAACTACAGGACAAAGTCAGTTCTCAGTAATTTGCCGGTTGGCGGTCACGGGAGTCTCACCCGTTGCGTTGTCATCGAGGCTCATGTTCAGCCGTTGCATCCGGTAGCGGAGCGAATGGCGGGTAAGCTTAAGACATTCCGCCGTGCGCGTCAGGTTAAAACCATGTTGTTCCAACGCATGCGTGATTAATTCGCGTTCCAGCCGGGCGAGGGCGTCGTCTAGCGATTCGGCCGGTGCAGACTGAAGGAACGTGGCTTTTTGCAAGCGCGTTTCGATTTGGAAGTCCGGCAGGCTGGACGGCTGAATTTCACGCGTTTTTTCCAGAATCAGCGCGCGTTCGATGACATTGCGCAATTCGCGGACATTACCGGGCCAGGTGTGTGAAAGCAATTTGGACCGCGCAGCGGCTGTCAGACCGTCCACGTTCTTATTCAAGGCCGTGCGGAACATTTTCAAAAAATGCCCGGCGAGCAGCGGAACGTCATCCCCGCGTTCGCGCAGGGGCGGGAGGCGGATTTGCAGCACATTCAAACGGTGAAACAGGTCCTCGCGAAAATGGCCGGCGGCGATGGCCTGCGTGATGTCGCGGTTGGTCGCGGCGATGAGGCGGACGTTGACGCGCAGTTCCTGCATCCCGCCGACACGCGTGAACGAGCCGTCTTCGAGAAACCGGAGCAGCTTGGCCTGGAGCGGTTTGCTCATATCGGCGATTTCGTCGAGAAAAATCGTCCCGCCGTCGGCTTCTTCAACCCGACCGGCTTTTTGCTTCAGTGCGCCGGTGAACGCGCCTTTTTCGTGGCCGAAAAGTTCGCTTTCAAGCAGCGTCTCGGGAATGGCCGCGCAATTGATGCGAATGTAATTTGCCCCGCGCCGCCGGCTCAAACCGTGGAGTGCGCCGGCGACCAGTTCCTTGCCGGTGCCGCTTTCGCCGAGGATGAGCACACGCGTGTCGGTGGGTGCGACGGTCTGGATGAGCTGGCGCAACTCGCGCATCTTCGGTGATTCGCCGATAATCTGGTCGAGGCTGAATATTTCGCCAGTGCGGGAGCGGAGCGCCGCGTTTTCGCGCAGGAGTTGGTGGCGCTCGGCGCAGCGCGCGACGGCGTGCAGCAGTTCTTCGGGCGCAAACGGCTTGGCCACGTAATCGATGGCGCCGGCCTTGATGGCCTCGACGGCGAGTTTGGGCGTAGCATAGGCCGTAAGCATGAGCACGGGCACTTCGGGCCATTGGCTGCGGACTTTGGCGAGGAATTCATAGCCGCTCATGCCGCCAAGCCGCGCGTCGGTGATGACCATGAAAAATTCACTGTCCGCGAGCAGGTCCAGCGCCTCCTCGGCGGATTCGACGGCGCGCACTTCGTAACCGTCGTCGCCCAGCAGCGTCTGGAGCGAGCGGCGCATATTCTTCTCGTCGTCCACGACGAGCACGGGTGGCAGCGGTGCGCTCATTTCAAGGATAATTTCATCAACGCTTTTGCCGGAAAGATTACCGTGAATTTCGCGCCTTTTCCAAGCACCGATTCCACATGTATTCGGCCGCCATAAAGCTCGACGTTGTGTTTGACGATGGCGAGGCCGAGCCCGGTGCCGTGTTGCTTGGTGGTGTAGTAAGCCTCGAAAATGCGCTCGATCTTGTCGGGGGGGACGCCCGGCCCATCATCGCGCACGGAAATTTCAATGGCATGATCGCGGTGACAGTCGGCGGTGACGAACACGTGGCCGCTGTCGTCCAGCGCTTCCCGCGCGTTTTTCAGAAGGTTCACCAGAATCTCGGACAGGTGGCCGCGTTGCATGAGCAACGGCGGAAAACCGCGGCCGTATTTGCGGTGCACCCAAATCCCCGTCGGCACCGCCGGCGGAAAGACCTGCGCGAGGGCCCGGTCAAGCTCTTCGATGATGTTGAGTTTCTCGACGTGGCCTTCGCTCAACTGCGCGTAGCCCATGATTTGAGTGATGACACGATCGGCGCGCGCAACTTCCTCCTGGATAATTTCGATTTGCGGCGTGACGGTGGTTTTGCCGTCGCGGAAGGAGCGGTGCAATGAGAACACGGCGTTGTTAATAATCGCGAGCGGATTTTTAATTTGATGCGCGAATTCGGCGGCGAGGCGCCCGGCGGAGCGCAACTGGGCTTCGCGTGCGGCGAATTCCTCCGCTTCCTCGACAGCGAGGCGCTGGCGTTCCAGCAACACCTGCGCGCCGTAACAGGAAATCGCTGTCAGCCACAAAACCGCCATGCGCAGCACAAACGGTTCGCCCAATTCTTCGTGCGGCATCGCCTCCAACGCCCGGCGCGTGATGTCGTCCAGATTGCTCAACACGGACACGTCCATCACGGCCACCAGGACGTAACACAGGCTGATGACGAAATTCAAAAACAATTGGGAAAATCCCGGTGGAAGGTTGACGGCGTTGCGGATGATCAGACCGACGAACAGCCAGAACAAAATGCTGTCCAATCCGCCGGTGATCAGAGTCATGGCCGCGACCAGGAGTCCGTCCACCAAGCTGCTGGTGACCACCGTCCATTGCACAATCGCCAGCGGCAGCCGCCGCACGTTCAGGATCGGCACGGCCAGCAGGACACTGGCCAGAATGTAAAACCCGAAAATTAATTGCACCGTTTCTACTGTCACGTCCAGCGCGCTGGAAATCTGGACCATCCACGGACGATAGTTGAACGAGTGAAAAATGATGGCGATGAAGACCACCTTGAGGGGCAGCATGATGTCCCGCTCCATGATTTCGATGCGGCGGAGCAGGCGCGGCGGGTCGGGCGCTGGAATCTCCAGCAATGCGGGCACCCTTTTCAGCCACTGCCAACGGCTTGATTTCATAAATTCACCGCAGCGTGGAAATTTTCAACGCAGCAATTTCAATGCGCGTTCGGCAATCGCCTCGGCCGGCCACAACCGGCCGATGCCTTCGTAACCGCAGGAAAGCATTCCTTCGTCCGGGCCGATGAATTCTGCGCCGCGCGCCTTGAGCGTTTTGACGTTTTCCTGCGTGGCTGGATGCAGCCACATTTTACCGTTCATCGCGGGCGCGATCAGAATTTTCGCCTTCAGATTCAACGCCAGCGCGGTGCATGTCAGCGCGTCGTCGGCGATGCCGTGCGCCAGTTTCGCAATCACATTTGCCGTCGCAGGCGCTATGAGCAAAAGGTTCGCCGTATCCGCCACTTTAATGTGTGCCGGTTTCCAGCCTTCCTCTTCGTCGTAAAGATCGGTCACGACCGGATGACGCGAGAGCACTTTGAACGGCAACGACGTGATGAACCGTTGCGCGTCGGTGGTCATCACTACGCACACATTGCATTTTTGCTTCACCAGCAGACTGGCCAAGTCCACCGCCTTGTGTGCGGCAATCGAACCGGTCACGCCGAGGACGATATTTTTCTTCATCTTGACGTAATCCTAATCTTAATCCTTTGTTCTGCCAATCCGATACCAAAGCCGGTTTTTTGAGACCGAGACCGGAATTCAGGATGCCGGTGCCTGCGAACGCGCCGCACGCATTTTCTCCGCCTCGACAATCGCCAGCATCCGCCGCAAGTCCTCCTGAACCGACAAGCTGATTAAAAGGTAATCGAAATTTTTCCATTGCGCGATTTCCTGCCGGGCGATGCCAAGCCGTTTTTGAATCTCTTCCGGCGTGTCCGAGGCCCGCTTTTGCAGGCGCTCCTGGAGCACTTTGATTGAAGGCGGTGTCAGAAATACCGTCACCAGCGCGCGTTTCAATTCCGGCTCCCGCTGTGCCTGCTTCCGAATCGTCGCCGCCCCCTGCACGTCCACATTCAATAAAACGTCCCGACCGGAGCGCAGTTTGTTCACGAGTTCGGACCGCAGGATGCCATAACTCCAGCCAAAAACGGTCGCGTGCTCGATGAACTCCCCAATTCGCAGCCGTCGCCGGAATTCCGCCTCGTCAAAAAAATAATAATCCGCGCCGTCTTTCTCCTCCGGTCGCGGCGCGCGCGTGGTGCAGGTGATAGCGCGCGTCATGTCCGGTCGCGCGGCCAGCAATTGATGGCACAGGGTCGTCTTGCCTCCGCCGGAAGGCGCCGAAATGAGGATCAATAGCGGCACGCTTCCCGCCGCTTTGGGGGACCGGCCTTCGACCCTCGACTCTCGACTCCCGACCTTCATGTCACTTGCCACCTGTCACTGGTTACTTATTCGACGTTTTGCGCCTGTTCGCGGAATTTTTCCAGTTCCGCCTTCAACGTGACGACTTCGCGGGAAATGAGCGCGTCGTTGGCCTTCGAGCCGATGGTGTTGACTTCGCGGTTCATTTCCTGCGCGAGGAAATCCAGCGTGCGGCCCACCGGCTCCTTCGTTTTCCGGCAATCCTCAAACTGCTGGAAATGGCTTTGCAGCCGCGCCAGTTCTTCGGAAATGTCCGAGCGGTCGGCGAAGAAAACCACCTCCTTCAACAACCGTTCGTCGTCCGGCGCGGGCGCTTCGAGTCCGGCGCTTTTGATGCGCTCGATGAGCTGCCGGCGATAACGTTCCGTTGCCAGCGGCGCCTGTTTTTGGATCCGCCTGACGCATTGGCGCATGACGCCGATGTGCGAAGCGAGGTCCTGCGCGAGATGCGCGCCTTCGCGCTCCCGCATTTTTACAAGTGCAGTGAGCGCCTGTTTCAGCGCCTTTTCGACCGCCGGCCACAGATTTTCCGCTCCGGCCAACTCCTCGTCGGTTTGAAAAACACCCGGCGCCCGGACGAGATGGTCCAGGGTCACGTTGCCGCCGAGCTTGAGTTGTCTGGCGAGGCGATTGAGTTCGCGCGCGTAGGCCTTGGCCAGCGGCGCGTTGAGGTGCATCCGCGCGGAAAGCTTGCCGTTGCCGGCGTGGAGCGAAATGCGCGCCGTCACGCGCCCGCGCGCGACGTGGCGGTTGATGGTGTCGCGGATGGGCGCTTCGAGCATTTCCATTTCCCGCGGGAGGTTCGCGTAAATCTCGGCCTGCTTGCGGTTCACCGAACTGAGTTCGACCGTGACTTTGAAGCCGTCCCGCGCGCACTCGCCGCGCCCGTAACCCGTCATGGATTTCATTACCGTCCAATATGCGAAAATTCCCTGTGGCAAGCGAATGAATTTTGGAACGGAGAAATTTCAGCGCACCGCATTTGGGAGGAGCGCACGCACCTCGCATCGAGCGCCGTAGGTGCGGCATCTCTGTAGCACCCAACCACAAAGGGGGAAAAGCCCCGTCAGGGGCGATATATTCTGCCGTCACACGCAGAAGATGCCGCTCCTGACGGAGCTAAAAACAATTCGTTGGAGAAATTTCTACAAATATGCCGCGTCTAACGGCGCTCTGATTTGCGCAAAATTTTCAACGCCCCACGAAAATCTTCCGGCAACGGCGCTTCAAAGCTCATTTCCTTTCCCGTGGGCGGATGAATGAACGACAGCTCGCGCGCGTGCAGCATCACACGCGGCGGCTCGTAGCCGGTCAATTCGGTGAGCTTTTTATTTTGCCGCGCGCCGTAGGTCATGTCGCCGACGAGCGGATACCCAAGAAATTGGAAATGCACACGAATCTGATGCGTCCGGCCCGTGTGCAATTGTGCCTCGACCAACGTGGCTGAGTTCAGCCGTTCCAGCACACGGTAACTCGTGTGCGCGGCGCGGCCGGAATCATCATCACGCGCGGCCATGCGTTTGCGGTGCGTCGGATGCCGCGCAATGGCGGCGCGAATTTCGCCGGCGTCGCGCGCGACTTCGCCGCACAAAATCGCATTGTAAATTTTACCGACCGCACGTGCGGCAAATTGTTTGGAAAGCTCCAAGTGCGTTTCGTCGTTTTTGGCGACGACGAGACAGCCGCTGGTTTCCTTGTCGAGCCGATGAACGATGCCTGGTCGCGCGACGCCGCCGATGCCGCTGAGCTGCCCCGTGCAATGATGCAACAATGCGTTGACCAGCGTGTGTTCCTCGTTTCCGGCGGCGGGATGTACGACCAGCCCGGCGGGCTTGTTCAAAACCAGCAGTGATTTGTCCTCAAAAAGAATGTCGAGTGGCATTTCCTCCGGCTGCGCTTCGGCAGGTTTGGCTTCCGTCCAGTGAACTTCAACTTCTTCACCTGCTCGAGGCGAGTGCGCGGGCTTGACCGTCTGGCCGTTGACCCGAACGTGGCCTTGTTCAACCAGACGTTTCAACGCGACGCGCGAAACGTTGGGAAATTTTTCGCGCAGGAAGGTGTCCAGCCGCCCGGACGGAAGCGATTTGACGACGGTGAAACTTTCAACGCGCGAACTCACGACGAAGTTTCCGCCGGCTTCTTCGGCCTATGCTCGTTTTTCCAAGTGATGAGGAAAATGAGCGCCACGCCGGTGCAGATGGCTGTGTCGGCGACATTGAACGCGGGAAAGCCAATTTCGCCGCCGCCGCGTTGTTGCAGGTAAAAGCGCAGAAAGTCCACCACCTCCTGCCGGCTGGGCAGCAATCGGTCGGTAAGATTTCCGGCAATACCGCCGAAAATCAGGCCGAACGCAATCTGGCCGGGCAGTGTGTGCGAATCGAAATGGTGCCGCGTCAGAAACAGGGCAACGAGCGCGAACAAGGCGACGACGGCCAGTGTGATGTTGTTGCCGCTGAAAAGGCTCCACGCCGCGCCAGTGTTGCCCCAGTGAACAAATTTGAAAAAGCCGTCAACGATGGTTTTTTCGTGATATGCCGGGATCGTTTTCAGCACCAGCCATTTGGTGAATTGATCCAGCGCAAAGACAATCAACGCCAGCGCAACGATGCGCCGGTTCGATTTCTGGAAAATGAATTGAGCGTCAGCCACAAACGCCAGTTTCAAGTTTAAAATTTCAAGTTTCAAGCCAATCTTTGCCGGGCTCCTCCTCGTTCTCGTCCTCGATTTTTAATTTCGGTTACAATCACGAAGAGGACGACGAGGACGAAATGAATTTCCCTTTGTCCACAAACGGCTACTCTCGGCGCATGGCATTGATGCGGATTTTAGTGGATGGCTACAGCCTGTTGCACGACTGGCCGGAACTGGCCCCCGGCTGGCCGCGCCATTCAGAGCGCGCACGCAATGAGCTGATTCATGTGCTCACGCGCTATCACGACGCAACGGGCACGCCGGTTACGGTCTTTTTTGACGGCGCGGGAGCGCCTCCCCACACGCCCAAACGCGAAGTGGATTCAGCCGTAGAAGTCTTGTTTTCGCGCGCGGGGCAGACCGCCGACCAGATGATCGAACGCGCTGCGCACGGCTTCCATGCCTACGGCGAGACACTGGTAGTCACGGATGACCGTGCCGAGCGTGATGTGGTCAGCGGCCTGGGCGGCTCGGTGGCGAGTTGTGCAAATTTTATTCGCATGATCGAGAATGCGCTGGCAGAATTACACGACGAGTTGCGGAACCACAATCGGCAGGAACGGAATCGTTTCACACGCCCTCAGCACCGCAAACTGAAATGAACACGAAAGCACGCCGAAACAAATTTTTCCGCTGCGCGCGAATCATGGCCGCGCTGTTTACGGGCGTTTTTTTGGTTTCCAAAATGCCAGCGCAGCCGGTGGCGGAACCGGTTGAGAATCGTTTTCTGCTCATATTCGACACATCGTCAGACATGAAAAAGCGTCTGCCGGCGGTGGAGCGCGCGCTGGACAATCTGCTGGTGTTCAACATGCGGGGCGAAATGCACGCTGGCGACAGCATGGGTGTGTGGACGTTCGACCGGGAAGTGCACGCCGGGCGGTTTCCGCTGCAACACTGGGTGCCGCAAAACGCCGCGACGATTGCGTCGAACATCGTCCGGCACCTGGCCAGGCAACATTACTCAAAAAAAACAAGCTTTGACGCACTGCGCCCTTATCTTAACTGGGTCGTCCAAAAATCGGACCGCCTGACGGTGCTGATCTTCTGCGATGGGGAGGGTGTAATGGTGGGGACGCCATTCGATTCCGGCATCAACCAGATTTTTCAGCGGCGGCAGGCGGAAAGCAAAAAAACGCGGCAGCCATTCATCGTCGTGTTGCGCTCGCAGTTTGGTAATTACGTCGGTTGCACCCTGAATTTGCCGCCGGAGCTGACCAGCTTTCCTCAATTTCCCCCGTTGCCGCTGCCGCCGGTTGAGCCGACCAATGCGTTACCAGCGTCGCCGCCACCGGCTGTTGAAGCGCCGCCACTCATTGTCATCGGTACCAAAGCGGGAACCAATTTACCGCCACCCGAACCCACACCGGCTCCCTTGCCGGCAATCAATCCATCGCCGCCGGCCGTTATTGTGCCGCCTACCAACATCATCGCAAACGTGGAAACGAATTTGCCGTCACCTGCCGCACCGTTGAAGCTGACGAATGCGCCTGTGGCCTCGCCGACTAATTCTCGTGCTGCTCCCACGGTCGTGCAGACAAACGTCATCGTGCCGCCGCCGGAAAATTCCAGCTTGAGCAGCAAAAAGGCGCTGGCCATTGGCGCGGTTTCTTTGGTTCTGGCGGGCGCGTTGACGCTTTTAATGTTGGGCCGCTCGCGCAAGGCCGACCACGGCAGCCTGATCACGCGCTCGATGAACAAAGATGGAAAACCGCCGGTGCGAACGTGAATCCATCGCAAATCAGTGCGTGACTTTTCACGGCGCGTATGCAAAATTCTCCGCCTATGAAAACATGGATTTACACATTCGCCATCGTCTTTGCCGTGGGAATGGTGACGGCTTTGGCTGACGAAGCCAAGACGAACACCCAAACCAAAGCAACCATGAGCACGCCCACAAACATCAACGAAGTCGCCGTCATCACCACCACCGAAGGCGAAATGGTCATTGAATTCTGGCCAGAGGTGGCGCCCAAGACCGTCGAAAATTTCAAGACGCTTGCCAAAAAAGGATTTTACGACGGTACCTGTTTTCATCGTGTCATCAAGGGTTTTATGATTCAAGGTGGTGACCCGCTGACCAAGGATCCAAGCAAGGAAGCCATGTGGGGCACGGGCGGCCCGGGCTACTCCATCAAGGCCGAGTTCAACGATCGCTCGCATGTGCGCGGCGTCATTTCCATGGCGCGCTCACAAGATCCTGATTCCGCCGGCAGCCAGTTTTTCATCTGTCACGGCAACCCGACTTTTCTCGACCATCAATACACCGCGTTCGGCAAACTGATTAAAGGCGACGACGTTTTGGAAAAGATTGCCACCACCCCGACGCATCCGCAGGACCGGCCCGACAAACGCATGGGCGTCATCAGTATCAAAATCGCCCCACGCGACACGGTGAAATGACCTTGCATCGTAGCCGCGTCTCGTAAGAGCGCGGTAATTTGTTCCGCGCTTTGACAAGCGCGGCTACAAAACATGGAAATTTCCGAACTCACCAAAGTCCTTGTCGCGCTCGGTTGTCCGCCGGACAAATCCGCCGAAATGGCTGCGCAAGTGGACAAACGCACAAAACAACTGGCCGAACAAAAGGGCCGCTCGTATGACGAAGCCTTGAAACACTTGCTGAATCTCATGCGACAGGGTTGGTCGGCAAAAAGGTAGGGACGGCTCGCCGAGCCGTCCGGCGGAAGTTTCGCCTCCCAATCGGTCGCCTCGGCGGTGTAGAGTATCAGAACATCGGTCACAGTGTTTCAGGACATGGGTAACACCGGATATTGTCTGGTCCATGCCTTGGATCAATACCGAACCGATGGAACAGAAGATTGCTTTTATATCC
>Ga0187866_1002577_pt1 | contig 14776 bp, 16 predicted proteins | sample June2016WEW_11_1_3_FD_133013 | JGI IMG/M metagenome (GOLD analysis project Ga0187866, IMG submission 133013) | Peatland microbial communities from SPRUCE experiment site at the Marcell Experimental Forest, Minnesota, USA - June2016WEW_11_150 | ecosystem: Environmental > Terrestrial > Soil >...
CGCCCCGGCCGCAGCGCCAGCATTACCAGCAACCCCACCGCGACGGCAGCCAGCCCATAAGCCCAGGCCCGCTGCCACAACGGCCGCCGCTCTTTTTCCAGTTCCGCCACCACCCGGGCGCGCACGGCCGAGAAGTGCGCCGCCGCCAAAGGCTCATCGTGAGCTTCCTTCAGCAACGCCAGGCTCTGCTTCAACCCGGATGCCAGCACCTGGCATCCGGCACACTCCCGGAGGTGCCGTTCCACTTCCGCCGCTTCCGCGGGCGGCAGGTCCCTTCCCGCATGGAGGGCGATCCGTTCTTCCCAATCGCTGCAATTCATGTACGCCTCCGGAAGTAGCGCTCCAGGAAATCCCTCACTTTCACCCGCGCTTTGCTGGTCTGTGAACGCACCGTTGCCTCGGTGGTTCCCAACACGCGTGCCACCTCTTCAGTCGAAAGCCCTTCCAGGTCCCGCAGCACCAGCGCGGCGCGCTCCTTTTCGGACAGCATTCGCAAGCTCATCTCCAGCGCGCGACGGCGTTCCGCTTCGACCACGGTTCGCTGCGGATCGGCGGTAAGCGCTGGAAGCTCGGCGACCTCCTCCATCGGGGCCGGGACACACCGCTTGCGGTGCATATCGTGGCAAACATTGACCGTCACCTGGTACAGCCATCCTGGGAAGTTGCTCGAAGCTTCCATCCTGCTCAGGTTCCGGTACAGCCTCAGAAACACTTCCTGGGATGCGTCTTGCGCGTCTTCCAGGACCCCGAGTAGGCGCAGCGCCGTCACCAGCACCAGCCGCTCGTACTGCCGCATGAGCAGCTCGAAAGCAGCCAGGTCGCCCGCCTTGGCGGCTTCCAAGGGGCGCCCGCGGGGCCCGCAGCGGTCTTCAGGGCCGTATATCGGACCCACCGTCGCCACGAGCGCCAGGGTTTTCATCCTTTCCATAAGATAAAACTGCCGCAACAGGGAAAACGTGTATGTGATTTTCGGCACTTGAATCCCCCGCCCGGTTGTTCTACTACTGAGACAAGGGGATTCCGTCATGCCCATGGAAGCCAGCCAGCGCGGGGTTCTCCCAGGCCCGGTTGTTGCGGCCGCGCCCGCCTGGCGCGCCGTTTTCCGCGATGGGACCGTGCGACAGTCCGGCGACGGGCTGCCCGCCTTCACATTCTGCCTGCCCTCGGAAGGCGCCCTGGAGCACCTTCTTGCCACGGATGCCTATTCCGCCGCCATGGCATTTGTTCGCGGCGAGTTCGACGTGGAAGGCGACCTTGCCGCCGCCATCCGCTTCAAGGGCTGGCAGCCGCGGAGCGGTCTCCGCGACCGGCTGTTAGCCGTCATCGCCCGCTCGGCCGCTGCCCTGGAGAGCGTCTTCCAGAGCAAAGCGCAAACCGCGCGTCACATCCGTTTTCATTACGACCGGTCGAACGATTTTTACCGTCTTTTCCTCGACCCGCGCATGGTTTACTCCTGCGCCTATTTCCGCACGCCGGAGGCCACCCTGGAAGAAGCCCAGGTCGACAAGCTGGAACACATCTGCCGCAAGCTCGATCTTCGGCCTGGCGAACGCTTCCTGGACATCGGCTGCGGATGGGGCGCGCTCCTGGCTCACGCGGCCACCCGGTACAGCGCCACCGCCACGGGCTGCACTCTGAGCGGCGCGCAATACGAATTTGCCTGCGCGCGCCTCGAGGGCCGTGCGCAGGTCCTCGAGTTGGACTATCGCGATCTCACGGGCCGCTACGATAAGATCGCCTCGGTCGGCATGTTCGAGCACGTGGGCCTGCGCCGCGCGCCCCAGTACTTCCGCAAGATGGCCGCGCTGCTCGCGCCGGACGGATTGTTCCTCAACCATGCCATTGGGCGCCCGCAAGGTGTCGAGGATGACGCCGCCAGCCTCTTCGTGCGCCGCAGAATCTTCCCCGGCGGCCAGTTGATCCATCTCTCCGAGACTATTTGCGAAGCCGAAAACGCCGGCTTTGAAGTGCTCGACGTCGAGAACCTGCGCCCCCATTACGCCCGCACCTGCCGTCTCTGGCAGGAGCGGCTGACGGCCAGTCGCGAGGCCGCTTTACACGTGGCGGATGAGCATACCTTCCGCGCCTGGCGCCTGTGGCTGGCCGCTTGTTCGCTCAACTTCGAAGAGGGCGTCAGCAGCGTTTACCAGGTCCTGATGGCCAAGCGCGGCTCCGCCCGCCGCCCTCTGACTCGCGAATACATGTACGGAAAAGCCAGGGACTGAGCGCGTTTGCGGCCCCGTCAGTCCTCGACGCACTTGCGCAGCCTGCCAAGGGCGTCGTCCCAATGTCTTGAGATCAGTTTGAGGTACAGGCGTGCGTCTTTAAGCCGTTGCCGATCCAATCGCCAAACGCTTTCGCGCCCATGCCGCGTGCTTTGCACAAGACAGCCTGCCTCCATCACCCGCAGGTGTTTGGTGATCGCTTGACGAGTGATCTCGGAACCCGCGGTGAGCTTGGTGATGGACATCGGTCCGTCATCGCACAGGCGCGCAACCAGCCGCAGGCGGGTCTCATCGCCCAACGCTGCGAAAACAGCCGCTGAGCCCTTCGGCCCCGCCATGCGTTTCGAGCTACGGCGCATGCACAACGTACTCCTCGATCAGCTTCACCACCATGCCCCAACCTTGCTCGTTCGCTGTGAACGCCTTCGCCCGGCGCGCCAGCGGGATTTCATCGAATCCCGACTCCGTGACCGTCAGCATCACGCCACCGGCCGCTTCCTCCAGCTCGAAGACGACGAGCGTGGTCGGCTCGACGGAGTAGTCGACGCCGCGCTCCACGGCGAAGGGATGCCACCGAAAGGAGAACAGCCGCTCCGGTTCCATCTGCTCGATCGCGATCTCAACCGGCAAACCTTCGTACGCCGTCTGGGCATTGGCTACCACCGGATCGACCGTGGTAGGTACGATTACGCCGCGCACGCGGCCGCCCGGCGTGAACGGGCCATCGAACTTCATGCCGAACCAACTTCCAAACTCCGTGGAGTCGGCCAGAGCTCGCCAGACTCGGTCCCGCGGTGCGCGCAAAAGGACCTTTTTCTCGATGCGGTTTGTGTTCATGAGCAACCTACTGGTTGCAGATTAGCATAGCTTCGGCCAAAATGCAACCACTAGGTTGCTAGTTTGTCGGACCGTGCCTACACGTCCAGGTTCTTGACGTCCAGCGCGTTTTCTTCGATGAACTTCCGGCGGGCCTCCACGTCCTCGCCCATGAGCGTCGAGAAAATCTCTTCGCTCTCCACGGCGTCCTCGAGCCGCACTTGCAGAAGCGTGCGCTTCTCGGGGTTCATGGTGGTCTCGGCAAGCTGCTCGGCGTTCATCTCGCCCAGCCCCTTGTAACGCTGCACGGAGGCGTCTTTCTTGCCTTCGTTCTTGACGTAGTTCAGCAGATCCTGCCAGTTCGGCTGGGCGTTGCGGTGTTCGCTCTTCACCACCACGAACGGCGGCAAGTTGAAGCGCGCAACTGCGCGGGCCAGCGAGCGGAAGCGCCGGAATTCCGGCTGCGCGGCCAGCGCTAGTCCGATGGACCGCTCGGCGTTGGTCGAGTCGTGGAACACCACGGCGTACGACGAGTGCTCTTCGTCCCGCCGCATCTCCGGATTCACCCCCAATTTCTGAAGCGCATCGAGCACCGGCTTCAGGTTGGCTTCCTCCTGGAACTCCGACTTGTGGTCCACCTTCAGCTCGATATTGGCCAGCGTCTCGACCACGCGCGAGTCGCGCAGCCGCCGCTCGACCTTGTGGAACATCTGCTCGTACTCGTCCAGGTTCAGCAGGAACGTCCGCAGCTCCACGCCTTCCAGCACTGCCTTGGCGGCGTTGCCGTTCGCCTGGATCTCGAGCGCCAGGTTCTCGGTGGCGCGGCGCATGATCTCCTTGGTGAATTCCTTCTCATCCTTGATGTATTTCTCGCTCTTCCCCTTCTTGATGCGGTAGAGCGGCGGCTGCGCAATGAACACTTTCCCGCGCAAGATCAACTCATTCATGTGGCGGAAGAAAAACGTCAGCAGCAGCGTGCGGATGTGGGAGCCGTCCACGTCCGCGTCGGTCATGATGATAATCTTGCCGTAGCGCAGCTTGGCGACGTCGAAATCGTCCTTGCCGATGCCCGTGCCCAGGGCCGTAATCATGCAGCGGATTTCCTCGTGGCCGAGCATCTTGTCGTAACGCGCCTTCTCCACGTTCAGGATCTTGCCCTTGAGCGGCAGAATCGCCTGGTAGCGCCGGTCGCGCCCTTGCTTGGCGGTGCCGCCGGCCGATTCGCCCTCCACCAGGAACAGCTCGCAGCGCTCGGGATCCTTCTCCTGGCAGTCCGCCAGCTTGCCGGGCAGCCCGCCGGAATCGAGCGCGCCCTTGCGCCGCGTCAGGTCGCGAGCGTGGCGCGCCGCTTCGCGGGCCCGCGCTGCCTCGATCGCCTTGCCTACAATCTTGCGCCCTACGGTGGAGTTCTTGTCGAAGTACTCGCCCAGTTTGTCGTTGACGAACTGCGTCATGAAGCCGGCGATATCACTGTTGAGCTTGCCCTTGGTCTGGCCCTCGAACTGCGGCTGAGGAACCTTCACGCTTACCACCGCGGTCAGGCCTTCGCGGACATCATCGCCCGTGAGATTCTCCTTCACATCTTTGAACAAGCCGGCCTGCTGGCCGAAGGCATTGATGGTGCGGGTAAGCGCGGAGCGGAAGCCGCTCAGGTGCGTTCCGCCGTCCACCGTGTTGATGTTGTTGGCGAAGCTGAAAACGTTCTCCGAGTATCCATCGTTGTACTGAAGGGCCACCTCCATGGTGAGCGTCCCGTTGTTGGGCAGCTCCCGCTCCGCCTCGAAGTGAATCGGTTTGTCGTGCAGTACGGTCTTGCCGCGGTTCAGGTGCTTGATGAACTCGGAGATGCCCCCGGTGTAGAGAAACTCCGCCTTCTTCTCCGGATCGAGGCGTTCATCGGTCAGCGTAATTCTAAGGCCTTTGTTCAAGAACGCCAGCTCGCGCAGCCGTTGTGCCAGCGTGTCGTAGTTGAATTCAGTCCGCTCCATGATGGAGCCGTCGGGCTTGAAGGTGACGCTGGTTCCCGTTTTTCTTCCCGCCTTGCCGGCCTTTGCCAGCGGCGCCTTCGGCGCGCCGCAGGCATACTCCTGCTGCCAGGTGTAGCCATCCCGCCAGATTTCCAGCTCCAGCCGCTCCGAAAGCGCATTTACGACGCTCACCCCCACGCCGTGCAAACCACCCGAGACCTTGTAGCTCTTGGAGTCGAACTTGCCGCCTGCGTGCAGCTTGGTCATCACCACCTGGGCGGCCGAAACTCCTTCTTCCTCGTGAAGATCGACCGGGATGCCGCGGCCGTTGTCGATGACCGTGACGGAGTTGTCATCGTGGATCGTGACGGTGATTTCGGTGCAATACCCCGCCAGTGCCTCGTCCACCGAATTGTCTACTACTTCATACACCAGGTGGTTCAGGCCCATCTCACCGGTCGAACCGATGTACATGGCGGGACGGAGGCGCACTGCTTCCAGGCCCTCGAGCACCTTAATACTGCTGGAATCGTAGACTTCGGCGGCGCCGGTATTCACTTCGTTTGCCATATTTCTTTACTGGTGGGGCATGCTCTAGCTTGCCCGCATTTGGTGCGAAACAACTTCTCAAATTCTCATGGGCATGACGACGTAGCGGTATTGGTCCGTCACTCCTTCACCTGCCGGCCGCATTTCACCAGCGCTCTTCTGATCCTTCAATTCGAATGCCACCTGGTTCTGAGGAATCACACGGAGAAAATCAAGCAGATACTGCGCGTTGAAGCCGATCTCGAGGTCCGGACCCTGATACTCGCTGGGCACGCTCTCTTCGCTGTCGCCTGTCTCCACCGAGGAAGAAAATACCCGCACCTCGCCATTAGTGAACTGCACCCGGATCGCGCGCGACCGCTCATCGGCGAACTGCGCGACACGCTCAATTGCTGAGCGGATTTCATCTTTTTGCAGTTTCGCTACAAGCTGATGGTCCTTGGGCAGCACACGCTCATAATCCGGGAAGTTGCCGGTTAGCTTGCGCGTCATCAGAAGGCGATGGCCCATCTGGAAGAACAGATGATTGTCGTCACCCGCAAAAATCGCCTTGGCGTCAGGTGCTGCGTCATCGGCAAGCTTGATCAACTCAAGCATCGCCTTCCTTGGAATAAGGGCGCGGAACTGCTTGCTGACTTGACTGCCAGTAGGAGACTCCGACTGCACATACGCCAGGCGGTGCCCGTCAGTCGCAACCATTACAAGACCCTCCGCATGCAGGAACAGCAGAGCCCCATTCAAGGTGAACCGCGACTCCTCCATAGAGATTGCAAATGACGTGCGCGCGATCATCGATGCCAGTAGCTTTACCGGAATCTCCGCAATCTGCTCGGGCATCTGTGGCAGCTCAGGGTAGCTTTCCCGCGACATGCCCGCAATACGTGTCCTGGAGCGCCCACATGTAATACTGGCCCAATGGTTCTCCAGAAACTTTACATTCACATCGGCTTCCGGCAGGAGCCGCGCATACTCCAGCAATTTCCGGGCAGGCACCGTGCCAGCCCCTTCTTTCTTCACCCGCGCCGGGCAAGAGCAGCGAATCCCCAATTCCAGGTCGGTTGCCGTCAAGACCACACGGTCACTCTCGGCCTCCAGAAGCACATTAGAGAGAATCGGAATTGTGGTCTTCTTCTCTACCACACCCTGCGACAGACTCAGTTCTCGTACGAGATCAGACTTGCTGACGGTGAACTCCATAGGGTCAGAACTCCTATTCTTCGCAGGCTATATAGATGAGCACTCCAAAAAACCGTATTCATCGAGCCTGTGCAAGCTGTTGAAGACTACCTAAATTATACTAAACTCAACTACTTTTCTCTACTGAAACTTGGGGGATGGCGCCTTGAAAAAGCCGCAAAAGCGGGCGGTGACTTGTTTTTTGCACATCTTCCCTAGGGCCGACCCGGAGGCTCTTGTGCAAAAAACTACTAAGTTCATTGTAATGAGTCCATTAGACTGTGCAGTAGTCTGTTTAATTCGGGATCAATGTGACGCAAGCGGTCGATTTTGTTCACAGAATGGATCACAGTGGTGTGGTGCTTGCCGCCAAAGGCCCGGCCAATCTCGGGTAACGAGGCATCCGTTAGTTCCTTCACCAGGTACATAGCTACTTGCCGCGGGTAGACCACCTTTTTCGTGTTGCTCTTCTCCTTGAGCTGTGACTGCTTCATCTGAAATCGTTCCGCTACTGCCTTCTGGATGGAATCGATCGTCACCCGGCGGTCCTGGACATGGACCAGGTGCTTGAGCACCTGCTGTGCCATTTGCAGGTGAATGGGTGTTCCGGTCAAGGAGGAATATGCAATCAGCTTAGTGAGTGCTCCTTCCAGCTCACGCACATTCGACTTCGTTTTTGAGGCCATGAACGAGCGCACATCATCGGGGAGTTTGACGCCCTCGGCCTCGGCCTTCTTGTCGAGAATGGCCATCTTGGTTTCAAGGTCGGGTGGCTGGATATCGGCCAGCAACCCCCACTCAAACCGGGATCGCAGGCGATCCAGCAAGCCCGGAATATCCTTTGGCGTAGCGTCGCTGGAAATCACGATCTGCTTCTGATGATCGTGCAACTCGTTGAAAGTATGGAAGAACTCCTCTTGCGTACGCTCTTTATTCCCTAGCAGTTGGATGTCGTCAATGAGCAGAACATCGGCCTCACGGTAGCGCTGGTGGAACTGCTGCATACGGTCTGTCCGAATGCAGGCAATCATTTCGTTCATGAAGCGCTCGCTGGAAGTGTAGATGATCCGCATGGAGCCAAACTTGTCAATCAGCTCGCGGCCGATCGCGTGCATGAGGTGGGTCTTTCCCATCCCCACACCACCGTAAAGAAACAGCGGGTTGTAACTACGGGAAGGGTTGGTGGCCACGGACCGCGCGGCAGCATGCGCAAACTGGTTGCACGCGCCTACCACGAAAGTAGCAAACGTAAACTTCGGATTCAGGTTTACAGTTGACTCTAACTCGGGGCTTTCCACCGTAGCTAGAGCTTCGTTCTTAGCGCCATGTATGGGTTGCGCCTCGTAGCAGACCCGTACAAAGGGTAGCCCGAGCTCTCTCATCCCGCTCCGGACGAGGTCGGCGTACTCCCTCTCCAGCCACGCACGAGTTTCGCGGTCAGGCACCGAAACGAAAAGAGTATCTCCTTCCGTTCCAACGTACACAGCCCCCCGTAGCCAATTATCATAGCTCTCGGTGCTGATGTTCTGCCGCAGATAATTGCGGATTTGATCCCAAGGACTCATTGGTTTTTACACACCACAAGCACACAATTTCCACAGCGTTTTCCACAACAATATGGGATTAGCCGGTACCCAATTCAGAAGAATTGCCACCGCGGCTTGCTCAACCGCACCCGAGCCGTCGGCACCTACCTTTTCGGTCAACCGAGACAGTAGTCTACCACAGCGTCCAGGCTTTCCAACAAGTTTATAAATTGTTTCATTTCAATAATTTATCCGTAACGTTTGACAGTGCTTATGTTTCTGAAGGAAAATGAAGGTTTCCCGTGGGCGGGAGTAACTCAGTTGGTAGAGTGCGACCTTGCCAAGGTCGATGTCGCGGGTTCGAATCCCGTCTCCCGCTCCAAAGTTTTGCCCTCCGGGTTGCCATGACTAAGCAGTGTTTTCTATTCCTGTGCGCCGCCCTTCTGCCAGCGTCTGTGGTCTCCGCCCAGGATTACAAACTGGAGCCTGTTGCCACGCCAGCCCCGAGTCTGCCCGCTTCTTATGCTGCCCTGATTCAGACCGACGGATACCGCATCGTTGGCCCCAGCGGCCCTTGGTGTGAAATCTGGTTCCGCAAATCCATGCCCACCGGCGCCAAGTCGGCCGATGACGCCATCGCCTTCCCAATTGCACAGGGCACCCTGGTGGGCATTCTCCGTTTCCCGGCAACCGGTGCGGACCGCCGCGGCCAGACCATCAAGCTTGGTGTCTACACTCTTCGCTACAGCGACTACCCCGTCGACGGCTCTCACCAGGGCGTCGCGCCGCAGCGTGACTTTGTGCTGCTGACGCCCATCGGCAGTGATCCCGACCCCAACGCCACGCCAGCCTTCGACCCCTTGGTACAGATGAGCGACAAAGCGTCCGGCACGCCGCACCCGGCGGTGCTCTCCATTGAGACGCCTTCGGGCTCGACCTTCCCGGCTCTTACCAAGGAAGGCGACCACGATTGGGTGCTGAACGTGAAAATCGGCGACCTGCCGTTCGCCATCATAGTAGCCGGCAAGTTTGAAGGGTAGACGGCCGGTCCCCGCGGATCGCCGGCCGTGAGTTTTGACCTCCGTTGTCCTAAAATCGAGTTTGGAGTTCCGTTGACCAGCACCGCGCGACTCCCGTCCGCGCGCTCGAAGGAGTGATGGAGCATGTCCGACCTGTACGATGCGATTCTGAACGGCAACGCCCCCGCGGCGGCTGAGGCCGCGCGCCAGGCGCTGGAGGGCGGGGCCGCCGCGCTCGAGCTGGTGCAGCGCCACATGGTGCCGGCCATGGATGAGGTTGGCCGCCGCTTTGAATGCGAGGACTACTTCGTGCCGGAGCTACTGCTGGCGGCGCGCGCCATGAAGGCCGCGCTGGCACTGATCCGCCCGCTGCTGGCCTCCAGCGGCGCTCAGCCCGTCGGGCGCGTGGTCATCGGCACGGTGAAGGGCGACCTCCATGATATCGGGAAGAATATTGTGGCCTCCATGCTGGAGGGCGGCGGATTTGAGATCACCGACCTGGGCGCCGACGTCGCGCCCGAGAAATTCGTGGACGCGGTTCGCGCCAAGCAAGCCAACCTGGTGTGCCTCTCCGCCCTGCTCACCGTGACCATGCCCTCCATGAAAACCACCATCGACGCGCTGACCGCGGCCGGCTTGCGCGGGCAGGCGAAGATTATGGTGGGAGGCGCGCCCCTGACGCAGCGTTATGCCGATGACATCGGGGCCGACGGTTACGGCGAGACCGCCGCCGCCGCGGTGGCCGTGGCGCGCAAGCTGATGGCCGCTCCCGCTGCCTGACCTGGCGGATTTGTGCGCCTGAAGCTGATTTCCTGCGAGGTGCTGTACCGCGAGATGTGCGCCGCGGTGGCCCGCTCGCCGCACCAGGTGGACATCGAGTTTCTGCCCAAGGGTCTCCACGACCTGGGCGGCCCAGCCATGCGCGCCCGGCTCCAGGAGATGGCGGATGGCGTCGATCCTACCCAGTACGAAGCGGTTCTACTGGGCTACGCCCTGTGCGGCAATGGTGTTGCCGGACTGGTGAGCCGCGCCCTGCCCCTGGTGATTCCGCGCGCGCACGATTGCATCGCGCTCCTGATGGGTAGCCGCGAGCGGTACTGGGCTTATTTCGAGAACAACCCGGGCGTCTATTTTCGCTCGACCGGCTGGCTGGAGCGCGGCGAGAACCTCGAGCAGGCCACGCTCACCGTGGTGCGCGACAAAACCGGCGTGGGGTACACACTGGAGGAACTCATCTCCCGCTATGGGGAAGACAACGGCAGCTACCTGTTCGAGCAGTTCAATGGATACCAGCGGAACTACCGGCAACTGGCGTACATCGCCACCGGGCTTGAGCCGGACGGCCGTTTTGAGCGGCAGGCGCGCGAAGAAGCCGCCCGCCGCGGATGGAAGTTCGACATGCTGCGTGGTGATCTGCGCCTGTTCGAGCGGCTCGTGGCCGGCGACTGGGACGAAGCGGATTTTCTGGTGGTGCCGCCGGGCTGGCGTGTGAGGCCCACCTACGACGGCGGCATCATCGAAAAGGAACCAGTGGCGTGAGAAGCGATCCGGCTCGCCCTACTTCTCTATCGGCAGCCCGGATTCCCTCAGCACCCGCCAGCCGCCGTCGAGCGACATGACGTTGGTGTAGCCCATCTTCTGGAGGTTGTCGGCCGCCAGCGCCGAGCGGGCACCGCCGCCGCAATATAGCACCAGCTTTGTGGTCTTATCCGGATACCTGGTTTCGATGTCGCGCTCGATAATCCCCTTGCTCAAGTGCACCGCGCCCGCCGTGTGCCCGGTGGCCCACTCGCTGTCTTCGCGCGTGTCCACCAGCACGTGCGGCTCCCTGGCGGCAACCATCTTCTTATAGCTTTCGATATCGATTTGCGTGACGCGAGACTTCGCGTCATCCACCAGCTTCAGAAATCCGGGGGTCAGCGTCACGCTTTGAGGGTTCCCCTTCTGCGGCGCCGTCTGCTGCGCTCCCAGCGCCAGCGAAAGGCCGAGCGTCGTGTACAACAATCTCTTCTTCATGAGTCCCTTCTTCATTCCACGCGCCGAATCCTGGCGCCCACCGCCGCGAGTTTCGTTTCGATTCTCTCATAGCCGCGGTCGATGTGGTACACGCGGTCGATGACGGTCTCGCCCCTGGCCACCAGCGCCGCCAGCACCAGCGAGGCGCTTGCCCGCAGGTCGGATGCAATCACCCCGGCGCCGGTCAGCTCGCGCGGTCCGGCCACCATGGCCTGCTTGCCCTCCAGCCGGATGTTAGCCCCCATGCGCGCCAACTCCTGGGCGTGCATGAAGCGGTTCTCGAAAATGGTCTCGATGATAATCGCAATGCCCTCGGCCTGGGTCATCAGCGCCATGTACTGCGCCTGGAGATCGGTCGCAAAGCCGGGATACTCTTCGGTGGTCATGTCCACCGAGCGCAAGCGGCCGCCGCCGCAGACCCGCAGCGTGGCGGCGTCCGGCTGTATCACCTCCGCCCCGGCCTGTTGCAGCTTGGACACGAGCGCGCCCACGTGCTCCGGGTTGCAGTCCCTCACCGTAACGTCGCCGCCGGAGATGGCCCCGGCGATCAAAAACGTCCCCGTCTCGATGCGGTCCGGAATGATGGTGTGCTCGGCGCCGTGCAGCCGCTCCACGCCCTGAATGTGGATGGTGGAAGTGCCCGCGCCCTCGATTTTCGCGCCCATCTTGCCGAGCAACCCGGCCAGATCGGCCACCTCCGGCTCGCGCGCCGCGTTGCGCAGCGTCGTTTCGCCCTGGGCCAGTACGGCCGCCATCATAAGGTCCTCGGTGCCCGTGACGGTGATCCGGTCGAAGTGCACCACCGCGCCGCGCAGGCCTTCCGGAACGTCGGCTTCGATGTAGCCATGCGCCTGGTGGATGCGCGCGCCAAGCTGTTCCAACCCGAAGATGTGCAGATTGATGGGCCGCGCCCCGATGGCGCAGCCGCCCGGAAGCGAAACGCGCGCGCGCCCGCAGCGGGCCACCAACGGCCCCAGCACCAGGCTCGATGCGCGCATGGTCTTCACCAGTTCGTAAGGCGCCTCGGGACAGACGATCTTGGGTGTATGGAGCCGCACGGTCTCGCCTTGCGCCTCTGCCTTCGACCCGATGTCCACCAGCAGCCTCTGCATGGTGCGAATATCCCGCACGCGCGGGATGCGATTCAGCACCACCGGCTCTTCGGTGAGCAGCGCCGCGGCCAGCGCCGGCAGGGCCGAGTTCTTCGACCCGCTGGCGGGGACCTCTCCTTTGAGTGTGGTTCCACCGGTAATTACGAATTTATCCATGGAGAGCCCTCGAAACGCTCCCGCCGGCCTTGGCCAGCCTCCGCTCCGCCTCTTCGCGGCTGGCGCCGGTCTTGCCCATCAGAATGGCCGCGCGCACGCTGTTCCCGGCCGCGTCCAGCAGTTCGCCCGCGCGCTCGCAGGTGACGCCTGCCGCCTGCGCGATGATGCGGCGGGCTCGATCCACCAGTTTCGCGTTCTTCGGCTGGACGTTCACCATCAGGTTGCCGTAAACGTATCCCAGCCGGATGAACGCTCCGGTAGTGAGCATGTTGAGCACCAGTTTTTGCGCCGTCCCCGCCTTCATGCGGGTAGAGCCGGCGATCACCTCCGCTCCCACCAGCGGCGTGATGGCAATCGCCGCGGCGCGCGCCAGTTGCGAATCGGGCGTGCAACTGATTCCCACGGTGACGGCGCCCAGGCGCCGGGCTTCCGCAACGGCTCCCAGCACGTACGGCGTCCGCCCGCTGGCCGCGATCCCCACCAGCACATCGCGCGCCGCAAAGCCGCGCTCCATCAGGTCGCGCGCGCCGATGGCCGGGTCATCCTCGGTGGTTTCGGTCGCGCGGCTCAAGGCCGCCGGGCCGCCGGCGATGATTCCCTGCACCATCTCCGGCGGCGCGCTGAACGTCGGCGGGCATTCCGAAGCATCGAGCATGCCCAGCCGCCCGCTGGTCCCCGCGCCGATGTAGAACAGCCGCCCGCCGCGCTGAAACGCCTCGACAATGGCATCCACCGCGCGCGCGATGGCTGGAATCTCGCGCCCCACCGCGTCCGCCACCTGGTGGTCCTCGGCGTTGATGATGCGCAGCATCTCTTCGGTGGGCAGCGTGTCAATGGCCGCCGAGGCCGGGTTCTGCTGTTCGGTGAGGAGTTTCTCGAGCTCCGGCATGGCTCTATCTTAACAACCCACGTTTCCCCCTACGACTGTGCTAGTCTGTGTACAAGTGATGACAACGACCCTGTCCGTGCGTGTGGATGCCCGCGTCAAGAAGCGGCTGGAAGCCCTGGCTAAACACTCCCGGCGCTCGAAATCCTTTCTCGCGGCTGAGGCCATCGCCGCCTACGTCGCGGCTGAGGAGTGGCAGCTTCGAGAGATCCAGCAGGGATTAAAGGAACTGGATGCCGGACAAACCGTGAGCCACGAGAGAGTCTCCGCTTGGCTTCGCTCCTGGGGCAAACCGGGTGAAGGCAAAGCGCCGCGATGAGAATTGTCTGGTCGCGTCGCGCCGTTCAGCACCTGACGGCAATCCGAAGTTACATCGCGAAGGATAATCCAGGAGCCGCACAGCGTGTTGCCGCGCGCATATTGGAAAGCGTGGAGTTGCTCGCCGGGCACCCGCACATGGGCCGTCCGGGTCGTGTGGTGGGGACCCGGGAACTGGTTGTTTCGGATACGCCATATGTCATTCCTTACTGGGTGAAGGAAGACCGGCTGGAACTGATCGCCGTGTTTCACGGCAAACAGAAGTGGCCTAAGCGTCTTTAAGCCGCCGCCCGCCCCTCACGCTATATTCAGATTAGTGCGCTACTTCCTCACCGGCCGGCAGCCTCCCGTCCACGCTATTCTCCTTGTCGAGAGCGGATCGCGCGGCCTGCTGGAAGGTGTCATCCCCGGTCTCCGCCAAACCTGGGGCAGCGATGCCTTCATCGACCTGGTCACTTGCTATTCCAGCCTCCCGCAAGGCTTTCGCCCGGAGACCACGCGCGTCTACCGCGTAAGCGACTATCGCGGCCGCCAGGGCCGCCGCAAACTCTACCGCGAGCTCGCCCGGAACCGCTATTCCCTGCTGGGGATGATCTGCTCCGAAGAGCCGGTGATGACCAAGTGGAAGTGGGTGCTGGCCCTTCGTATCCCCGCCAAGGTTTTTGTCATCAACGAGAACGGCGATTATTTCTGGCTCGACCGGAAGCACCTCGGGGTCATCCGCCAATTCGTGCTGCTCCGCACCGGCCTGGCGGGCGCCGGGGCCGTTCGCACCCTGGCGCGCCTGTTTTCGTTTCCGTTCACTTTGCTGTATCTGCTACTCTATGCAACAACCGTTCATGCCCGAAGAGCTCTGCGCCATTGACTAAGTCACGCATTCAAGCCCACCGCTCCCTTACGGTCGGTATGCCAGGAAAAGCCTGGCTGATCTTGTGAACTGAAAGGAGTTCACCATGTAAATTGCCTGTTCAGCATGTAGCCGAACGAGCGCGAGTTCCAGTGATGGGACG
>Ga0187866_1002578_pt1 | contig 14771 bp, 13 predicted proteins | sample June2016WEW_11_1_3_FD_133013 | JGI IMG/M metagenome (GOLD analysis project Ga0187866, IMG submission 133013) | Peatland microbial communities from SPRUCE experiment site at the Marcell Experimental Forest, Minnesota, USA - June2016WEW_11_150 | ecosystem: Environmental > Terrestrial > Soil >...
ATTTGTAGGCGCAGTCTGCATGGAACATGGATGAGACAATTGATGTCCCGAAACGCGAAAAGGCGCAAGTGTGCAAGTTTGTTTGGAGTTCCGCCTTTAGACGGCCAAACGCGGTAGTCCACCCCGACCGCCTGAAGGCGGAATTCCGAACTGTGGCGTCGCGACTTGTCTGGCGCCGGACACCGGGCCAGAAAAAGGTATCGCCACCTGAAAATTTTCGATAAAGTTCGGCCATCGGACCTGACAAAACAGGTCATTGCTTAAACCATACCAAAAATCGCATGGCGTTCAAACATTTTCCCCGGCAGACGCAGGGTGTTCAGTTGCTCCAACGCTCGCTGGCGAGCGGGCGGCTCGGCCACGCCTACCTGTTCGTTGGCCACCAGCTTGAAGAACTGGAATCGCTCGCCCGCACGCTGGCCAAGACGTTGAATTGCCGGAAGCCGGTCAAAACCGGCGGCGCGGCGACCGACTGCTGCGACGACTGCCCGGTGTGCCGGAAAATTGACAACGACACCTACGCCGATGTGCATTGGGCCCGGCCTGAATCCAAATCGCGCGTCGTCACCGTCGAACAGATGCGCGACTTGATGCGCGAGATTCAACTCAAACCGACCAACGCCGAATACAAGGTCGCCGTCATCACCGCCGCCGACCGGCTGAATCCGCAGGCGGCCAATGCTTTTCTCAAAACGCTGGAGGAACCGCCAGCCAAGTCCGTTTTAATCCTGCTCACCACCGAGCCGCAGCGGATTTTGGAAACGGTCCTGTCGCGCTGCCTGCGCCTGAATTTTTCCGGCGAGGCCGTGCGTCCGCTTGACGCCGCCCAATCGGAATGGCTCGCGCGGTTCGGCGCGCTGGCGGCCACGGAACAGAAAACCCTGCTGGGTCGTTACCGTTTGCTCGACGCGCTGCTGCAAAAACTCGGCGAAATCCGGGCGCGCGTGGATGAAACGCTCACGGCGCGCTCGCCGTTACAGCGTTACGACGAAGTGGAAAAGGAGTTGCGCGAAAAATGGGAGGAGGAACTGGCGGCGGCCATTGAAGCGGAATACCGCCGGCAGCGCGCCGATTTGATTTTACTGGTGCAATGGTGGCTGCGCGACGTCTGGTTGTCCACCCTCCGCAGTAGCATTGCTACGGAGGACGGGCGCGCGCGCGCCGCCGGCGACGAACTGCTGAATTTTCCGCAGGTTGCCGGGGCGGAAGCTGTGGCACGCCGGATTACGCCACGCCAGGCGTTGGAAAACCTGCAAATCCTGGAACAAACGCAGCGGTTGTTGCACACCAACGTCCAGGAAGCGCTCGCGCTGGAAGTCAATTTGCTCAAATTGCAGCTCTAGCCAGGCATTTTTCAAATGTAAGAAATTCCCGTTTGTGAAAGAACGACCCCTCACCCGTCCTGCGGACATTCTCTCTCCGCCCGGCGGGGAGAAGGACGGGGCGAGGGGCCTAATTGGCGCGAACGCAGTTTACGCACTCGTATTCGGGTTGTTTCTGGGGCTGACAATTTGGAAGTTCGGCAACCCGGTCATCCTCGATCACAAAATCAATCCGCCGGTTTCGCTCTCCGAGTGGTGGGCGGATGCGTGGCCGACCCACTGGAGCAATTGGATTTTGCTGCCATTCGTGCTGGCCGGCGGCTGGCTGGCGATTTCCGGCAGATGGCGCCGGCAGGAAACTCGCTGGCTCTGGCTGCTGCCATTGCTGTGGTTTGGCTGGCAACTCCTTTCGGCCAGGCACACCGTGGATGCCTTCCTTACCACGACCACGCTTTGGCAATTTGGCGGATGCGTGGCGTGTTATTTCATCGGCGCGTTGGTGGTGGGACGTGAACGTGCATTACGCTGGCTGCTGGTGGGCGTGCTGGCGGCATTCACATTTTGCCTCGTGCGCGCGGTGGACCAGCGGCTCTTTGAGTTTCCCGAAAGCCGCCGGATGCTGATGGAAGGCGAACGCATGGGCTGGACCAATTTCCCGCCAGAAATCCTGCTGGCAATGAAACACGAAAGCATCGTCATTATTAACACCAACGGCGTGGATGTAGCCAATCCCGCAATTCTCGCCCGGGTCGCCAAGGGCCGCGTGATGGGCACGCTGATTTATCCGAATGCACTGGCCGGTGTGATTCTGATGTTGCTGCCGGTGTCGCTCGCACTCGCCTTCAACAACACCCGGCAACTGAAACGGCCCATTCGCGCCGCGGTCATTGCGCTGACCTGCCTATTGGGCGGCCTGGGCCTTTTCTGGTCAGGTTCAAAAGCGGGCTGGTTGATTGGCATGGCGCTCGCGGGTATCTGGTTTTTCCGTCTGAAGCGGTCCGCGCGTTTGAAGTGGGCGATGCTGACGATCGTATTGCTGGTCGGACTGGCGGTGTTCGCGTTTCGATTTCACAATTACTTTGCCGCCGGCGCCACCAGCGTGGGCGCGCGTTTCGATTACTGGCGGGCGGCGGTGCTAACGACTCGCGAGAACCCGCTTTTCGGCACGGGACCGGGGACGTTCCAGCGGCCCTACGCGAAAAACAAATTGCCTGAAGCTGAGATGAGCCGGTTCGCGCACAACGATTATCTCGAACAATTTTCCGATTCAGGCATCATTGGCGGCATTTGCTATGTTACGTGGATTGGTCTGGCGTTGATGACCGTGGGTCAACGCACGTGGCGGAGCGGCAGTTACCTTCAATTCAGCCTTTTCCTCGGATTGCTCGGCTGGTTTGTGCAGGGATTGGTGGAATTCAGCCTTTACGTTCCGGCACTGGCATGGACGGCGTTCACTTTGCTCGGATGCCTGCTCCAAGATCGCTCTCAAAAATAGGTGGTATTTGCCTTGCGGTCAGTTGTCGCATTTGAGTTCACGCCCAAATTGGTACCCCGTTTACACACTACTCATAGGCGGGCAAAGCAATCTCCACAGTATGGTTGGTTGTAAAAATAACTTCAACCGGCTGAAGATGCCAAATCCAATACTGCCCAACATATCCGTTTTTCGGAATGTTCGTATATCTTTTGGCCCATAGTGTATCTTTTACGTCTAATACTTTTTGGGAATAAAACCACGGTAGTTGTTTGTCAACTTGGCTTTCACTCATTCCAACTTGCACCGCGTCACAAAAATGGCCGGCACTGAGCAGACTGGCAAACCAAAGGCCTACTACCAATGCACAACCACACACTATTGTTAATACCACGTAGATAATAGTTCGACGCTTCATTTTTCAACCTTACTCGCTTGAAATAAAATTAAACGGAGCAGCCTTGGGGCAGTCCTCACTATCGACATATTTCCCTTTTCAGACGATAAAGCCGGTCGCCGGTGTTCAGGCATGTCCCCATCTTCAGTCAGTCCGCCATCCATTTCAAGGTCATTGTCGTCTTCCGCCGGGCAGTTGCGTTAGCGCCGTAGGCGCGACATCTTTGTAGAACCCAAACAAAAAGGGTTTTCAAGCTCCGTCAGGAGCGGCATCTTCGGCGCATGGCCAACACCTACACGCAAATTTATATTCACGTCGTGTTTGCCGTCGAAGGCAGGCAAAACCTCATTAAGCCGGAACACAACAGCGAGCTTCAAAAAAAATCACGCGAAGAAATCGTTCCGCGAGGAATACATCGAGCTGTTGGAAAAGTTCGCTGTGGATTACGACCGGCGATACATTTTCAAAACCGGCGGGGAATGATTTTCTGAATATGCCGCTCCTACGGAGCTTAGGAAATTATGGCGGTATTTTTCTACAAAGATGTCGCGCCTACGGCGCTGTCTTGCAAGTTTCCGTCTCACCATCGTTATTGGCTGGAAATCAATTCGACAAGGGACAGGCGACCGGCTAATCTGGCCACGGCTTATGAAAATTCTCTTTCTCAACGGGCCTAATCTGAACCTGCTCGGGCAACGCGAGACGGACGTTTATGGCCGGGCGACACTGGCCGACATCGAAGCCAAGGTACGCCAGCGCGCCAAACAACTTGGCGCAGAAATTGACTTCCGCCAATCCAACCTTGAAGGCCAATTGGTGGGATGGATTCAGGAAGCCAAGGGGAAATTTGATGTGATTGTCCTGAACGCCGCCGCCTATACCCATACCAGCATCGCCCTCCGCGATGCGATTGCCGCCGTACAGGTTCCAACCATCGAAATCCATCTGTCCAACATCCATGCCCGGGAAGAATTCCGCCAAAAATCACTCATTGCACCGGTCTGCTGCGGCCAAATTTCTGGATTCGGTCAAAATTCGTATATTTTGGCCTTAGAAGCGTCAGTTAACGTTATCGAATCCAAAAAGTACGTTTAATTTGGCAATTTTCTAGGCTACTTTAAGATAACTTTAATTTGTTAACTTTGGCGCTTGACGCCTTGGTTTTGAGGCAATAGACTCGTTGCCAGATAAACAATGTTCCAAGCAGAGTCGAGCCCGGCTTCTGCTTTTTTGCTTGAGGGGCTGTTTGTATCAGTCGTCCGTTTGGGATGTCTTAATAAAATCGAACCGTGGATCTCAAAGATATAAAGTCCATCATTGACCTGATGAAGAAAAACTCCATCACGGAATTTGAGATGGAGAAACAGGATTTCAAAATCAGGCTGAAACGTGGTCCCAATGGCGGGACGACGGTTGTCCCGCTTGAAGAATTGCCTCCGGCAGTGGCCGTGGCCGCCCCCCTGCAAGTTCCCGTTCCGGGCCCGCCGGTCGCCGCCATTCCCCAGCCGCCCGTGACCGGCGAAGTTGAAGTCAAGTCGCCGATGATTGGCACGTTTTACCGGGCGCCTTCGCCGGAGGCGGCCAACTATGTCGATATAGGCACCGAGGTAACCCCGGACACGGTGGTTTGCATCATCGAAGCCATGAAAGTGATGAACGAGATCAAAGCCGAGGTCAAAGGGGTCATCACCCAGGTTCTGGTTGAAAACGCCAAGCCGGTGGAATTCGGCCAGCCGCTGTTCAAAGTGCGGCCAAGTTGAGTGACACTTGACAGGTGGCACGTGACAAGATTACGCCGATTTCTCCTGTCACATGCCGGATGTCGCTGGTCACGTTCTGAATCATGTTTGAAAAAATACTGGTTGCCAATCGCGGTGAGATTGCCGTTCGGATTATTCGCGCGTGCAAGGAACTGAATATCCGCACCGTCGCCGTCTATTCCGAGGCGGACGCCAGTTCGATGCACGTACAGTTGGCCGATGAAGCGATTTGCATCGGCAAGCCTCCGGCGGCGGACAGTTACCTGCGCATTGACCGCATTGTCAGCGCAGCGGAAGTGTCGGACGTGGACGCGATTCATCCCGGATACGGTTTTCTTTCCGAAAACGCGCATTTTGCCGAGGTTTGCGAAAGTTGCAACATCCGGTTCATCGGCCCGCAACCGCGCGCGATGCAAGCCCTGGCCGACAAGGCCGTGAGCCGCGCGCTGGCCAAAAAAACCGGCGTGGCCGTGGCCCCGGGGTCCGACGGCATTGTTGAGAAAGAGCAGGACGCGCTCGCCGTGGCCAAACGCATCGGCTATCCGGTCATCATCAAAGCCGCGGCCGGCGGCGGGGGACGCGGGATGCGCGTGGCGCACAACGACATTTCACTGGTGAAAGGCTACCACGCGGCACGGACGGAGGCTGAAAAGGCCTTCGGCAATTCCAACGTTTATATCGAAAAGTTCATTGAGAATCCGCACCACATTGAAATCCAAATCCTCGGCGACCAAAAAGGCCGCATCATTCATCTGGGCGAACGGGATTGTTCCATCCAGCGCCGGAATCAGAAAATCATTGAGGAAACGCCATCGCCGCTGATCGAACACAAGTTCCGCAAATTGCGCGACCGGATCGGCAAGGCTGCCGTCAAAATCGCGGAGGCGGCGCACTACACAAACGCCGGCACGGTGGAATTCATCGTGGACAATCAGGGCAATTTTTATTTCCTCGAAGTCAATAAGCGGATTCAAGTTGAACACCCCATCACCGAGGAGGTCACCGGCATTGACCTCGTGCGTTATCAAATCCTGCTGGCCATGGGCGAATCGCTGCATCACTCGCAGGGCGACGTGCAGTTCAAGGGCCACGCGATTGAATGCCGCATCAACGCCGAAGACCCGTTCGACGATTTTTGTCCCAGCCCCGGGCGCGTCGAAATGTATTTTCAGCCCGGCGGCCGCGGCGTGCGGGTGGACACACACGCCTATGCCGGTTATACCATACCACCGACCTACGACTCGATGATTGGCAAGCTGATCACCTACGGCAAGGACCGGCGCGAGGCGATGGATAAAATGAGCCGCGCCCTGAGCGAATACCTGATCACCGGTATCAAGACCAACATCTCGTTTCAACAGGCCATTCTGCAGGACCCGAATTTCCGGCGCGGCGTTTACTCGACGAACTTCATCGAACAACTGCTCGGCGGCGCGCGGCGCGAATTGATTGAAGAAAAAGCCTGACGCGTTTCCCGGGTGGTGGCGTCAGTGGCCGCGCCCGGGCCTGCACTCGAAATTGGAGCACACCGCCGACCCGGCAACAGCCAAACCGGGCACCGCCACTTTTTGTTGACATTGGCCGGGGTTGTGTTATAAAGCAAAGCCGTGACTCGTTCAATGAACGAAAGTGTTGGTGTCAACAAGACAGATTGTCCGTAAACCGAAATACCGAAAACGACATTCAGTGATCCTGCCGATGCAGTCCTCCCACTTGGTTTTTTGACGGGCAAATTTTTTATGAACCAAAACAGATTATTCGTAGGCAACCTCGCATATCAAACGGGGGAAAACGATCTTCAGGCTTACTTCGCCCAGGCCGGCGCGGTGACCTCAGTAAACCTCATGCTGGACAAGGCCACCGGCAAGTCGCGCGGGTTCGCCTTCGTGGAATTTGCCACGGCCGAAGAGGCGCAGAAGGCCGTCGAGCAGTTCCACAACAAGGAATTTCAAGGCCGTGCCCTCACCGTCAACATTGCCCGCCCCCGCGAGGAGCGCGCACCGCGTTGGAGCGGCGGTGACCGGCGCGACCGCGGGGAACAACGCGAGCGGCAATAATCCGCCGCCATCGGGTCGGGGAGGCGTGGCGGACGGCCGTCGCTTTTCCACAATTAAGTTTGACAGTGGTGCAATGCCGTTTATCTTGAATCGCAAACACTATGGCTGAAAATCCGAGCACGCCCACGGGCGCCATGCCGCCGAAAAAAGAAACCGGCAAGGTGCAACCCAAAAAGGAAACCGTCCGCATCAATCTGCCGCCCAAGCCGTCCGCCGCGCCCACCATCAAACTGCCAACGCTGCCGCCCGGCGGTCCAACCGGGGCGCCCAGCGCTGCGCCGATACCGTCTGCGCCCAGGCCGGCGCCGGTACCCACGTCATCCACCCTGCAGCGCGCCGCGTCCGCGCCCATCGCCCAACAACGACCGGTCCCGATGGCGCCAAGACCCGCCGCGGCGCCGACGGTCGGCGGGTTCGACAAAGTTCTGGCCATTTTCGCCGCGATTGCCGCTGTGGCCGCTCTGGCCGTCACGGCTTACCTGGTCTGGATGTTGCCCATCGGCAATTAATTGAACTTGGCCCTGACGTTGTTGTTGATTTATGGCCTCTCCCTCGATTGTCAAGCTCACGCAGGAAAACTTCTCGCAACAAGTCCTGCAATCGCCCAAACCCGTGCTCGTGGATTTCTGGGCTGAATGGTGCGGCCCGTGCAAAATGATCGCCCCGCTGCTTGACGAACTGGCCAACGAATACGACGGCAAGGTGACCATCGGCAAGGTCAACATTGACGAACAGCAGAACCTCGCCGCCGAATACGGGGTCCGCGCCATACCCACACTGCTCGTTTTCCAAAACGGCGAGGTCGCCGACCAGCTCGTCGGTGCACGCAGCAAGCGCGATCTCAAGGCCAGCCTCGACCGCGTCACCGCGTAAATGCGGAATGGAATATTGGGGACAAATTTCAACACCCCGCCGCGAAAAGATTTGTAATTTCCCGCCTTTGTGTCTTTGTGACTGAGTGATTGTTACGCCCCGTCAATTCACCCAACGCGCCGAGTTCTATCATCAACTGGCCCAGTGCACCTCGGCCGGCATCGGCGTGATTCGCGCGCTGGAGCAGGTCAAGGCCAGTCCGCCTGCCCGGTCCTATCGGGAAACGCTCCAACGCCTGCTCGACGCACTCGCCAAGGGCGCGACGCTGGCGGAATCATTGCAACGCCCCGACTGGCTGCCTGCTTTCGACGTGGCGTTGATTGCGGCCGGCGAACAGAGCGGGCGACTCGACGCTTCTTTCCGCACGCTCACCGATTATTACAACGAGCGCGCCAGCGTCGTCCGGCAGGTGATTTCCCAGCTTATTTATCCCGTGGGGCTGATTCACTTCGCCGCCTTCATTTTCTTGATCGTGCTCCCGTTCGCCCGCTCGCAATTCAATGCCAGCCTGCTCTTCCTGTTCGCCAAAGCCGCACTCATCCTCTCACCGCTTTATATTGTCGTCGTTGCGCTGATTTACGCCACCCAAAGCAAACACGGCGAAAATTGGCGCGCGTTGGTCGAATCCATTTTGCGGCCTGTTCCCGTGCTCGGCATCGCGCGACGTTATCTCGCCCTGTCACGGCTTGCCGCGGCGCTGGAGGCGCTCATCAGCGCAGGCGTGAACATTGTCGGGGCCTGGGATCTGGCCGCGACGGCCAGCGGTTCACCCGCCCTGCGGCGCGCGGTGCAGGCATGGCAACCGCGGGTCGCCGCCGGACAAACACCCTCCGAAGCCGTGCGCGCCTGCCGGTTATTCCCCGAAATGTTCGCCAACCTCTACGCCAGCGGCGAAGTCAGCGGCAAACTGGACGAGTCGCTCCGCCACCTGCACCAGCTTTACAGCGAGGAAGGCACGCGCAAGCTCCACGCCTTCGCCCAATGGACGCCGCGCCTCGTTTATTTTCTGGTTGCGCTGGTTATTGCTTACGAAATCATTCAATTTTGGATGAATATCTACGGTCCACACGGCGATCTTTCGAACATCCTGCGCGGATTTTAATTCGGCTTTTCCGTTCAGCGATTCACAGTTAGTTTGGCCTTGTGACTCTGACCGAAATTCTGGCCAACGAAGAACTGCGCCGGAGCGAATTCCCCGTCGCCCGCGACAAAATATTTCTCGCGCACGCCGGCGTCTGTCCGCTGCCGCGCCGGGTGGCGCAGGCGATTGCCGATTACACCACGCACGGCACCACCGGCGATCAGGAAACCCTGGTTTTCCCCGACCGCCTGAGCGACGCGCGCAGACTCACGGCGCAATTGTTGCATTGCCAGCCGGATGAAGTCGCGCTCGTCGGACCGACGTCGCTGGCGTTGAGCTTCGTCGCCGCCGGCCTGAATTTTCGCCGGGGCGACAACCTCCTCATCTACCACGATGATTATCCGTCGAACGTTTACCCGTGGATGGCGCTGGCCGAACGCGGCGTGGAGGTGCGTCTGCTCAACACCGGCAGTCTCGGGGTCATCCGCCCGCAGGACGTGATGGGACAGGTGGACGAAAACACGCGCCTCGTCGCGTTGGCGTCCTGCCATTTCATCAGCGGCCACCGGCTCGAACATGAAACCATCGGAAAATTTCTGCGCGAACGCGGTATTTTATTCTGCCTTGACGCCATCCAGACACTCGGCGCGTTTCCGACTACCGTGGAGCACGTGGATTTTCTGGCCGCCGATGCGCACAAATGGCTGCTCGGACCGTGCGGCGCGGGCGTGTTTTATGTGCGGCGTGATTTGCAGGAAAAGCTGACTCCGCCGGTTTATGGCTGGCACAACGTGCGGAACCCCAATTTTGTCGCGCAGGAACAAATCGTCTTCCGCCACGGCGCGGTCAAATACGAAGCCGGCACGCACAACCTGCTTGGCCTGGTCGGCTTGATCGCCGCAATGGAACTGGCGCTGGACATCGGCACGGACAACATCGCCGCCGAATTGCTCCGTAAACGCGCGTGGCTCGTCGCCGCGTTACAGGCGAAAAAATTCACCGTTTTGAACGCGGACGCTAAATCGGAAAATTCGAGTGGCATCGTTTCATTTTATCAAGCCAGCAAAGACCTCGCAGCGTTGCATAAAAAATTGACGGACGCCGGCGTCATCACGTCGCTGCGGATGGACCGCCGGGGACAAAATTACATCCGCCTCTCGCCGCATTTCTACAACACCGACGCGGAATTGCAACGCGTGCTGGAATTGTTGCAGTCATACGCGTAGTCTTCAAAACATGCCACCCACTGCGGCGGTAGTGGGTCAGTTTGCTGTAGGGTGCGCTGCCTGTCGCGCCGTAGCCATGCGAAGGCTGATCCCCAGCGCACCGCCGGCTGAGACAGCCGACGCTACGATTCAAACTGACCCATCACTGCTCCGGCGCGTTGGTTGCCGGGTCTTTGATTTTTTGGTAAAGTGAAAGTGCCGGGGGTTTTCCCGGAATGAATGAAGCATTTCAGGTCATCAGAGAAAGAAACTGCCGGTGCGCCTGCCCTGGTTGCCACCGGGTTGGTTTCACCGGCGTCGCCACCTGATTCGCTGGTGCCGTGCAGCCGGATTTCGCTGCTGGGCGTGGATTATTTCCACCTGAAAACCGAGGATGGCGGCGATCTTTACTTGACACATTTGGGTATGCCGTTCTGGCGGCATCTGCTGCCGGAAAACTGGTACGCGCAGGAATGGTTCGAGGCCAAACGCGAACGGCTCGAGGGCACCAGCATCGTTTACAAATTGCCGACGCGCGCGGTGAACGGCAAGACGTTGAATCTGGTCGTCAAATGGTCGCGCGTGGGGGAAGTCGTCCCCATGGACACGCTCACCATCAACAAGTTCATCCACGCCGAGTTTAACAGTCCCTTCGAGGAATTTTCAGTGCTGATGGAATTGCGCAAGGGCGAATCCGGCCCGGCGGGCATCCGCATTCGCACCCAACGGCCCCTGGCGATTTACGTGCCCAGCCAGCGTCTGCAACTCTGGCAAACGGGCCGCTCGGAGGACAAAATCAACGCGAAAATCGCGCGCCATCCCGGCGTGGAAATTGACATCCTCCGCCAATACGTCGTGCTTTACGGCTGGATCAAGGGGCGGGACGCGGTTGAAACGGCGGACTTTTTCCATCTGGAAGGCAAACGGCGGTCGGAGTTTCTCGCGCTCGCCACCAGCCTGATTACCCACGAGCTTTGGCAGAAAGGTTACCGCGTCGTGGACATGAAACCCGAACACATTATTTTGCGCCCCGGCCCCAACCACTCGCTCTTGCGCGACCACAACGGGCAATTTGCCTATGCGCTGGTGGACTACGAATTGCTCGAACGGACGCCCGAACACGAACAGGCCGTGCGCACCGCCAACCGCCAGCTTTACCTCAAGCACATGGCCCGGAGGTTTGAAGCGGACGTCGCCAAACCGCTGCCCGCCCATCTGCAGGCCATCAACATCCTGGGTGTGGATTACATTTGCGGCCGCGCCGAAAGCACCGGCGGCATGCTCTGGGTCGTCGGCAAAGACCCCGATTTGTTCAACTACTTCCTGCCGGAACGCTGGCGGCGCACGCTCAAACGAAAATTGTCCGCGCACAATCAAATCTTCCACACGCGCACCAAGGACAACATCTACCTGGTCTGGAAGGTTTCGCGCATGGGCGACCCACCGCCCCGGCTGACCAACCCCGCAGCCAACAAGGAAGCGGCGCGCGAATACGGTTTCAACAGTCCGTTCGAGGAATTTGCCTTCGCGCTCGAACTCAGCCGGAACGGCGTCAAGACGGTTTATCCCCGCGCGATTTACATGACCGGCCGCAAACGCGAACAGACGCGGCAGGCCGCCGACGAACGGCGTTATGCGGCGTTGGCGCATTTGCGCACGCCGGAGGGCGACCCGCTCGTCCGCCGGGAATACGATTACATCACCATCTGGGGTTTTTGGAACGGGCCGGACGAATGGCTGGCCGTGGCCGACGGCAGCTTCTACCACGCCGTCAACGCCAAACAGGCTTTAGCCGACAAATTGATTTCCAAACAACTCATGGCGGAGCTGGTGCAACTGAAGGCGGAAAAACTGGCGAACTGCGGCTTCGAGGATTTGAACCCCAAACCGGACCATTTGCTGATCTCTTTCGACCCGTCGAATAAGCTGGTGATGGAATCTTCGGACACACCCGAGGCGCGCCTCTGCAACTTCGAATTGGTTCGCCGCCGGCCCGCCGCTGAAACCGCGTCAGCGATTTGAATACGCCGCTGCCTTTCCTTTCAGTTGCAGAATTTTGAAACGTGACAGAACAAAGAAAATTCAGGCGCGGGCAATGCAGCTTGGGCGCATAATTCTCAAAAAGGTGTATATGGGGTTGCGAGGAAAATCACATCACCTGGCTGCACAGCGAATGTCGGCTTGTCTGATGGTTTAACTTCTCCGCCGAATACCGCCCTGACTTTGTTGCTTAGGCTATGCAAAACGAATACTTCAGCGTTATTCCCATTGAGCTTGGTCTCGTCAATAATCTGTCTCAGTGTGACACCATCTCGATAGCGCACTATAACGCCGTCGGTGTAATTATTGCTGACGAAGATTCGCTCCGCTGCCAAAACCGTGTTCTTCGGGTTTTGCTCCTCGACCGCTTTGCGCAAATTGGCATTTACATTCTGAGGATTCAATTCGATGGCCTTATTAAAATCGGCCAAAGCTCCAGAAGCGTCATGCAAATTATATTTAGCGAATCCGCGCCCAAAGAAAGCAGCCCAAAATCGGGAATTCAACTCAATAGCTTTGCCGAAATCAGCCATGGCTCCTGCGTAATCTTTGAGATAATTCTTGTGCAGGCCACGATTACAGTATGCACCTGCCGTTTGCGGATTTAACTCAATGGCTTGAGAATCATCAGCTATTGCACCGGGGAAATCCTTGAGACAACATCTGGAGACACCCCGATTTAAATACGCCTCCGCATGTTTTGGATTTACTTCAATTGCTTTAGTGTAGTCGGTGATAGCGCCTTCGTAGTTTTTGAGGTCGCGCTTGGCATTGCCGCGATTGTAGTAAACATACGGTAACTGAGGATTCAATTGAATCGCTTGAGTATCGTCGGTGATTGCACCTATGTAATCATGAAGTTCGTCTTTGGCTCTTCCGCGATTATAGTAAGCTACTGCGAGTTGAGGATTCAATTCGATGGCTTTGGTGTAATCAACAATTGCCCCTTCGTAATCTTTGAGTTCTTGTTTGGCGCTACCACGTTCGCAATAGGCGTCCGCAAAGGTTGGATTAAGCTCAATGGCCTTGGATAAATCAGCAATAGCACCGGCGTAATCTTTTAGGGCGCTTCTGCTACAGCCATCATTATAAAACGACACGGCATTAGTCTGGGCGCGAATCGTGGTGCAGCAAAACACAGCAATGAAAGCGAATAAGGAGCAAATTTCAAAATTGAAACGCTTTTGATTCATACCACTTAATAGACACCGGCCTGCTCGAATTTGTATAATTTAATTAGCACACTGGGACAGACACCGCCGAAGACAATAGGCGGCTTGTTTGCAGCCTATCCTGTTTCATGTTCGTGATGATATTCCGGGCATAAATCCTCGTCCAGCCTGTTTTTCGTCTGGCTTATGAATGGTACGTATCTTAATTTTTGAGCGCCTTAATTGAGCCGCGGAGCGGCAAAAGAGAGTAGCCCACGGCGCAGCCGTGGGAACACCGGTTTCCCAGCCTTCAAAGCTGCGTAGCAGCGAAAGAAAAAATACCCAAAACGATTTCTATCGCCCCTGCCGGGGCTTGAATGGGTTTGGGATCGTTGACCCACGGCTCCGCCGTGGGCTACGATATGACGCTGCTCCGCAGCTCTGCTGACACGCTCCGCGAGGTAATGCGCAAAAATCGAGATCCACCCCATGAAATAAATTCCCCCAAAAACCAGTTGCCACCCCGCATTCTTCTGGTATTTTCGCTTTCCCTTTTCACCCGGCCAATCGCCGGTTGAATCGGGCAAACGGTCCTCATTCGCATCGAGTTGATGCGGGCCTGCCGCGCTGATGCGTAGGCGAGCGGACCACAATAACATCGAACATTAATCCCGTATTCCGCGGGATGGTCCGCTCCGGCGGGCTTTTAACCAAAGGAAGAATTGTGTTAAGCATTGGCATCAAAGAATTGTTGGATTCGGGCGTCCATTTCGGACACCAGACGCGGCGTTGGAACCCCAAGATGAAACCATTCATCTTCGACGCGCGCAACGGCATTCACATCATTGACCTCAGCCAGACCCTCACGCAACTCGAAGTGGCCTGCGGCTTTCTCACCGAAACCGTCCGCAAAGGCGGCAAGGTGCTGTTCGTGGGCACCAAAAAACAGGCGCAACACGCCATCAAGGAAATCGCCAAAGAATGCGGACAATTTCACGTGACTGAACGCTGGCTCGGGGGCACGCTCACCAATTTCAACACGCTCAAACGTTCCATCGCCCGGCTCAAGGAAATTGAAAAAATGGACGCCGACGGCACGCTGGCCAAATACGGCAAGCAGGAACAGGCCGTCATCCGCCGCGAAGCCGCCCGGTTGCACAAATACTTCGACGGCATCCGCGACATGGACCGCATCCCCGCCGCCATCTTCGTCGTGGACATCAAGCGCGAACACAACGCCGTGGCCGAGGCGCGCAAACTCAAGGTGCCGGTCGTCGCCATCGTAGACACGAATTGCGACCCCGACCTCGTGGATTTCCCCATCGCGGGCAACGACGACGCCATCCGCTCGGTGCGGCTGGTTCTGGCCACCATCGGCCAGGTCATCACGCAGGCGCAGGCGGAATTTGAA
>Ga0187866_1002579_pt1 | contig 14766 bp, 15 predicted proteins | sample June2016WEW_11_1_3_FD_133013 | JGI IMG/M metagenome (GOLD analysis project Ga0187866, IMG submission 133013) | Peatland microbial communities from SPRUCE experiment site at the Marcell Experimental Forest, Minnesota, USA - June2016WEW_11_150 | ecosystem: Environmental > Terrestrial > Soil >...
CAATATTGGAACTGAGCAGCGGACTAGCGTTTTGAGAATCGCAGAAATCGTGGCACAGTCAATGAACCTGGCCAATGTGACCTACACAACAACTCAGCCGCAGGGAGGAAGAGCATGGCCCGGCGATGCGAAGACAATGCAATTAGACATCAGCAATATGAAGAAACGTGGCTGGGAACCTAGGTACAGTAGCGACCAAGCAGTCCACTTGGCGTCGAGACAACTTACAGAGATCCAGTAGAACCCGGTCGAAGATCTTAGGCGGGATTAATGCCAGACGAATAGTGAACATTCTCAGCACACGTGAGTTAGCGGTAAATGGTCTTTCTGTGACCGAGTCTAAGCAGGTAAAGTGTGTCCCCTTGCGTGGCATAGAAGTTGCCCTGAACTTCAATTTATTGAATGCGAGAAGAGTCACAGTCAAAGTTCGGAATGGGTCTCAAGCGGCTAATTTCCCACAAGCCAATGTTGTTAACGGCTCCAAAGTGTCACAATGAGCTTAGCAGGAGACGACTCCTCTTTACGCTTATGACGGACACTTCTTCAGCCAGATGATGCCAACATTTTCTGGTCGAATGTTGGAGGGAAGACAAAGCCGCTACGCAAGTCCCCCCGCTGGCATACCGTAGACGTTCAACAGATTTATGTTATACATCACGTATAACCTGGTTGGGCTTGTGAATGACCGTCATCCCCATCAGATTGACCCGTAAGGATGCGAGGAAACTCGACCTGCTAGTCAAACTAGGCATCTATCAAAGCAGGACGGAGGCGATAAGGTCCATGGTGAACGCCAAAGCCGACGAGCAGGTGACTCAGCATCTCGCCAACGAGAAAACCCTGCGAGTCTTGAAGAGGCTCTTAGAGTATGAGAGGAAGGATGGCAAGAACCCCTTGCGCATATTGTCGGACAAGGCTGCCGTCGAGATTGTGGCCGAAGGTAGGGAGTGATGGCATGCTACTTGGACACAAACGTCATAGTTACTAGATACCTTCCAGCCGACCCTAACTTCCTCGCCGTTAACACGTTCTTCAAGAAATCACATGAAGCGAAATATGGCTCTGAAATATCAGTTCTTGAATTGTACTGCGTATTCTCACGTCTGATTAAAGGTGGGGCGGTCTCTGTCGCCGATTACGCCAGCGAGTTCGAAAGCCTCAATGTTGACGAGAAAGTTAGAGTTTCAGTTGAACACGCCATTCAAACGTGGCGTTTGAGAGTGACCGTGCCCGAGATATCCTTCACCAAACTGCAGATTTCCAAGCGAGCAATCCAAATGGACCATCGGCTCTTTGAAGCAATCCGGGTTTCAAGCAAGCTCGGCCTTAAGACGCTTGACACACTCCACATAGCCTTCGCGAGTACCATAAGAGAAATCGCAATAGACCTAGAGACTTTCATAACCTTGGATGAAGAGATAATTTCTAAGCGGGAAGATATCGAAAGCGAATTCGGAATTCAAGTAGCCAGTCCAGCTCCCGAGGCGTGAACGACTTCTACGCAATCTCATGCACGAGAGAATCTGATCGAAAGCTCAGCGACGGACGTGTGTCCCAAGTAATCGCCTCATTCTAAGCGGACGAAAATGGGCTAGGAAATCGTCTTCTTCGTATCCTCAGGCCTTGCTCCGTGAGTTGCCACAACATGGCACACCATTGTGGCGCGCGATGAGACACTCGGGGGCGCAAGTATCTCATCAACCGTTGCCTTGAGTTCGGCTACATCTTTCGTGTTTACCTCACAAACCAAATCGAAGAGGCCTATAACCACGCTCACGGCTACTAACGCCTAGTGCGAAGACCATTAATTTCGGAAACGCGTTATGATTTTCGGATGAGGTCTGAATGGCTTTGGGTGAAGTTGCTGATGCCGATGAAGTTCTGCGGTCGCTCGGCTTTACAGCTGACGAGAGCCGAGCGTTAATCAAACGGATCGAGGATGGGCAGAATGAACGGACGCGTCGAGTGTACACCAGCCTTAAGACTTCATCAAATAAACTTCGGCGAGTAAGTATTGTTTTGTGGGGTTACAGTGTCGCAGTTTGGGTCTACGTGATAGCGATGCAACTCCGCTACCCAGAATCCCCACACTGGCCGTTCGCTGTCTGGATACCCGTCCGCCTGGACTACTTAGGTGAACTAGCATTCTTCCTATCTTTCATCTTCGGACTCTTCGCGATAACTTGGACCGCCCGAGAGGTACGCAACATAAGACGGATCAAAGACGACATTGCCTAAAGCCGGGGCGTTGATGTGCGAGGGTCTCAAATACACAGGCCTAGTCCACAATCACATCAACCTGCCCATGTTCGTCTTCGTTGCGAAGACTTTCTACCAGCAAGCGGATGCACTGATCCTGATATCCACACTCTACAAAAGCGTCATTCATTGGAAGCGTCGTTGTGAAACACTCGAACGAGAAATGAATACAGGCAGTTGGCAAAATGGAGTAGCTCACCTGTTCTCTGAGCTTGCGCCCCGCGACACTGCCACTGCCGAATCTTGACTTGCAGGAGATTGAATGTCCAAATCCTGTTCTGACCCGGCTGAGTGCGAACTGCGTACTGACTACCCGCGCCAACTCAAGGTGGGGTAGATAAATGGTTGCAGAGCGCAAATCTCGATGTACAATTCGGCCACTGATTGACGATGGATGTCTGCGCTGACTTTCTCCACATTCCCGAGAAACCCCTGAAACAGTTTGGCGTTTAGGGATTAAGCGGTCGAAAAGGGAGCGTGAAATGGAACAGCGATGTGCTATAATGGGAACATTAATATACTCTCAGCCATGCCAGAAGACGCTTCATGAAACCGTGTGTCTTATTGCACGTGGCGGAGAAGGGTCTTCAGTTAACGCCTTTGCTGATTGTACTGGTCCTTTCCTCAGCCGCTTTGGTTCCAGCTACTTACGCGGGGGCGGGTGCATACATGATCCCGTTGGAAGGTGGACGATGGAACACCGAGACGATTAACGTGAGCGTTCCTAATGCTCCAAAATGGGCGCATGATGCCGTGGTCGACGTGTTGAGGACCTGGGTTCAAACACAACTATGGTTCGCACAGAATTACTTCCCCAGCGGACAAACATACAATCTCGCCATTTCATCGCATGGTAATGATTCTGGTACCACTCAAGTCTTTGTCCAGTTCATTGACGCCAATGCTTCATACGTTGGAAAGGCAAACGTGGTGTATCTGACAAAATCTCGCACTATCACTTCCGCCACGGCAATTTTGCCTCAATCATATGCCGGGCAACCGTTGGACGCGTCCTATGCCCCTTGGTTTACTAAACTTGCAATTCGCGTCTTCGGACATATCTTAGGGCTAGATTGGGTTGGATTTTGTGATGTTATGCAACAGGGTGACGGCGCGAGCTGCTCCGCTAACATGCCCTCCACCCTCGATTTGTACGCAGTTCACATTTTAGCGCAGGGTTCAGTACCAAACAATGTAACTCTGCCATCAGCCATACCGTACCAAACTATGCCGCGGGCATCCGACGGATTTCTGTCTTCACCGATAATCGTGATACTTGCTTCCGTTGGCTTGATATCCTGCGGCGCAGCTAGTGCAAGAAAACATGAAGGCACACACCTTGGTGACTCAATCTCCAAGGCCGCACGGGAAGAGTAAAGTGCAAGGACCGTTTTCCCAAACGCCATACCCAGCCTGTTTCAGCTAGGGCGCCGCTCAGCCTTCATTGTAAGCGGACGAGAACGGGCTAGGAAACCGGCTTCTTCGTATCCTCGGACCTTGCCCCGTGAGTTGCCACAACGATGCACACCATTGTGGCGCGCGGTGAGATACCCGGGGTGGCAAGTATCTGATCAACCGTCGCCTTGAGCTCGGCTACATCTTTCGTGATTACCTCACAAACCAAATCGAAGAGGCCAATAACCACGCTCACGGCTAGGACGGAAGAAACGCTCAGGACACCTGCGACCATGCTATCAAACTTATCCCTAGAAGGGAGCCTGCCGGAGCGAATGAAACAAAAAGCTGTAGGGTTCTTGTTCACCTTCTTTCGATGATGGTCCACAATTATGTAGCTAGTTGTGTTTTCGACTAACGGCCGACCCTTTTCCCTCGTGAAGAGAATGCTGTCTACAGTTCTTCTTAACTCATCGAGGGTGGCGAAGGAGGGTAGTCTGCAGATCATGTCATGGGCGCCGAGCGTGAGGAAAGCATCTATCTTACGCCCCTTTAGAATCTCGTAGAGGCTATCTTGGGAGCCAGGTTCGGTTTCTAACCCTATATAGGCGTCCATAGCTGCAAGGGAAGAACTTCACTATAAAAAGACTGGTCTGGCAAAACGGGAAATCAGATGGATACCGCGGAACAATACGTGGTCGGTTTGCGTACCAGGCCGCGGACACGTAGTGTAGCTGCCATTAACCTGTTGCGGCGCAGTTGGAACTAGGTTTTCCGATTCGACGTTGGAATCTGACTACGGATAGGTGGTTTAAGCTGGTGGCGATCCGAGAGTATGGTTCTTCCACTTGCCTTTGAAACCGTTTGGAAAAGGTGTCGTTTTGGATACAATGTTTTAGTTTCTTCTAGTCTTGGAATGAGGTGGAATTGTTCTACTTGGTGTACAGATGCTTCAGATACCATAAGTACGGGAGGACTTAAGTCAATCCTTAGATGGCTCAATATTTGCAATAGTTTTGATGCGAAGGGGCGGAGCAGGGTGGCAACGTGAGTGTCGAACATTCGAACCGGGCAAGTGATCAGTACGACTGAACTTTCAGTAAACTTAGAGAAACTTTCGGACGGTGAACTGTTAGAGCTAGCTGTCCCCTCTGAATCCCCAACACAGAGCAGACGTATCCTCGTCATCTGGCTTTATTTGAATGGCTCGCCAAAGATTGGTCTAGAGGAATTCGACCGCTCACTTACAGCCCTAGCAGAAAAGGAGTTGCAACGACGAGCCAATCCTAACAAGAAATAATTGCTGGTTGCTAGGACAACCAGCGGTGCACTTATTTCCCTAGTCGCCGCATTATGGACGACAATCCAGGCTTCTTATCTGCTAGTTGCTCCTTTTCTATGACGAGTTCGTTCTCGTTATATTGCAAGTCAGCCATCTTACGAACAGCAATAAGTTTGCGGGTTTTGCCCTGATAGTCCTTCTCGAAAATTTGCACGTATCCTTTGAAGAGTTCGATCAAACTCTGCACCTCCTCGTTCGAATGAAGCCCAGGATTGAAGACACCCAGGACTGTAAAATTCCATCCTTCAAAACGCGGAAGGAGGTCCGACACCCACTTGCGCGTGGTAAGCATCTTCTGCGCAAGCATGACATCCGAAACAACATCTAGGATGACTCTTGCTCCGGAACCCGCACGATCTTTCACGAGCTTGACAAGCTCGATGTTCAATGAAGTCAAGTTCTGAACCCCAGTGGTCAGGGGTATCAGGTTCTTCCCAGTCACGGTTGCTCTTGGGTTAGCAACCAAAACTGTTAGCATGTCTCCGAATTTTCGGGACGCAGACTCGGCAAAACTAATGTCTGAAGTCACCAAGTATGATGGGTAAGGCATCTGAAGCTTCTTGTCGAGACCTAACTGGATGAACTGCTCGACCACCATGTTGCGTTCATCACACGCCGGTGCGCCCAGCAGAAGAGAGTATTTCTGCGGTAGCCCAGTTGTAACAAGACCACCAAGGCTCGTGAAAGTGGCTAGAGTTGGTGCAGTAATCCATGGTTTTATCGACTTGTAGCCAAACGACACGGCGATAGTTCCAACTAGCGCGATTCCAACCTGCAGCGGAGGAGTCTGCGCGAAGATCAATCCCAGCACTAGTATGGGCAGAACACCCAAAACTGACGCCGCAACAGAAACGTAGCCCTTCCACTTTGGCGCGAGAAACGCGATCAAAAGGCCAGCAACCGCCCAGCCGAAAATAACGGCATAAATGCGAAAGTCTCCGATGCTCGACGCCAGTGGTGCAAAATAACCGGTTAACTTGTCGGTGGCGAATAGATTCACGTCTGGAAGGAATGCTTGGAACTGCCATGGGTCAGGGATCGGCTTAGGTACGTAGTTGTTCGGTGAGGGCACCAGCATCAGTCCTGCCTGCGTAATATTCCTAGTCCAACTCAGCAGAAAGATAGAGACGGCAGAGATGGCGCCAACCCTTATCGCATTTTCCCTGCTATCATGGTTGCCGGATAGGACCGTAGGTAGGATTGCGAGAGATGGCGTGACAAAGAAAGTGAGGACCCAGCTAGCTATGACCATCGCCGTATCGAACCATCCAATAATCAGTGTCGAGACGAGGACGAAGACAACCAAGAAAGTAATTCCGATGAACAGGCTTTGATACATCGCCCCTAGAACCGAGAGTAAGATGCTGAGTAGGAAGGCAAGCCCTGGCAGCTCAATAGCAACGATTCCCAGAACCAACGCGAAACCGATTGTTGCGGTTAGAGGATAAAAGGGAAAAAGTGAAAGGAGAAAAACTGAGAGAACGGCGACTACTACGAAGTTAGTCAGCCTGCTGATTATACGCCCCTTCGATACCATGGGCCTAGACCTAAGTGGACATCTTGCGATGACTCTTTATGGCTTTCTGTAACGTCGGGGTGAGGCTTGAGCAAAACGGATTGGTTTTCGTGACGCCCGCGTACCGAAGCAAAGAACTAACACGACTGACAGCAATAAAGGAAACATTGGAAACTCGGGCACCGCGGTCGCCGGGGGTTCTTGGTAAGCAATGCTTGACGGCAAAGTTACGTTATGCGGAACGTGGCCTCCCGCTAAGACATAAACCGCGTAGAGGTCGAGAGTCGACGGCAAGCTTGAATGGCAACTGCTATTTCCCTCCTCCATCACATCACAAAACCCGTGAATGTCGTCCAGGCCCAGAACGTGCCCGAACACGTGAAGTACAAGGCGCGTGAACCAAGGAGTGTAGGAGCCATTGAGCGGCTCGCCATGATATGAACGCGGCAACGTAACCAGACCAGAAGTAAAAACCTTGGTTGAAGAAACCGTTAGATCCGCTGCCCCCATGTTATTTCCGGTTGGCACATCGACAAAGTTGACAGAAATGGTGACTAGGTTTTCAGGGACGTCGACCTTCACTTTTTGTAGTTGAACAAGAAGCTGGTAAGGACTCTCCTTCAAGTTGTAAGTGTTCGCGAACCATCCTTGTGAATAATCCCAGATATTCATTACTTCGATTACAGCGTTTTGTGCCCAGTCTGGACTGGAGGGGACAACCACAGTGACCCTCTTGGTGTCCCATCGCCCTCCCTCCAACGGGATCATGTAGACCTCCGACTGGGCTTGCGCAATGGCTAGTTGATGACTTGCTAACGCAAACACGAGGAAGACAACCGCTAGAATACTCTCTCGCAATTCGTCCAGAGTAAAAGAGAATGGCATCGCTATTGGGTTTTTCTCAGCTGTGCCCGCATAGGAAGGACATGACGAAGGGATCGAAGTAAGGCGCGGGTGTAGCGGTTGAGTTGGCCAGAAGAATTCCATTGTAGTTTGAGGGGACTAATCTATGGACGGCCAAGTCCAAGGTATTTGAACCCAGCATCTCGGACCTCACTGGGGGACCAAAAACCTCTCGTATCGAAAACAATTGCACCCTGAGTGGTGACTCGTGCAAGTTTCTTCAGGTCAACGTCCCTGAAAACCGAATGAGGGGTAACGAGGAAAACAACGTCTGATTTCCAAGCAGCCTTCTCCAGTGCATCAGCCGTCTCAATTACGCCCTTCCTAGTCAAAATTCGCTTCACAAATGGGTCGAATGCTGAAATACGCGCCCCCAATTCGATCAATTGCTCTGCTAAGGAGATTGCAGGGCTTCTTCTAGTGTCGGACACATCACCCTTGAAAGCCAAACCTAGAAGTGTGACTTGTGAGCCGCGCAACGACTTACCTTCAGCTTCTAGCGCAAATTCAAGCCTTCGTAACATATGATCAATCATTGCTTCATTGATTTGTGCTGCAACTTCCACTAGCCTCATCGGTACTCCAACTTGGCGGGCTTTGTAAGCCATGTAGAAAGGGTCCTTGGGTATGCAGTGGCCTCCTACGCCGGGACCGGGATAGAATGCCTGGAACCCGAAAGGTTTGGTTGATGCAGCCTTTATCACTTCGAAGAAATCAATCCCGAGCTTTTCGTGAACCATAGCAAGCTCATTAACGAGCGCTATGTTTACGTAGCGATAGGTGTTCTCTAGCATCTTAGTCGCTTCAGCAGTTCGTGCATCTCGTACGGCGATAACCGGTGCCCTTAACACGCTGCCATACAGGTCGCATGCAATCTTGGTACATAGAGGGTTGACTCCGCCCACTACTTTGGGTATCTCGCGAATTCCGTAATTCTTGTTATTGTAATCAATCCTTTCCGGTGAATGGGCAAGCCCAAAGTCATTTCCGGCCATGAACCCGCTTTGCTCTAGAATCGGTTTCAATATTTCATCAGTAGTCCCCGGATATACAGAACTTTCAAGAATGACAAACTTCCCAGGCTTCATTGTTGGAGCTATCGCCTCGGCAACGGCGATTACGTGCGAGAGATTGGGTTCGTCGTTTTCATCTAAAGGGGTAGGGACAGTGATGAGTGAGAAATCAGCTTGGGATGCGAGGCGATAATTATCCTCCTCTGCCTCCAGCCTACGCGAGGCTACTAAACCGGGTAGGGAACGATGAACGTACGAGTCTTCTACGTATGATTCCCCTCTTCGTATTGCATGGATTTTCTCAATGTCTGCGTCCCCGACGATGGTCTTGAACCCTACTTCACTAAAAGCACAAGCCAGGGGTAATCCAACATAACCTGCTCCGAGGATACCGATTATCGCCTTTCTTGATACGATCATTTCGCTGAGGTCTTTCAGAGTCACATTTTATACCAACTATCAGCAAAGAACTAGATTCTGGGACCTAAATAAGTAGCAAGCAATCAAACAATGTCTCAACCAAGCATGCTGAGGATGTTCGGAGTTTTCGTGCAGCGTTTTTCGGTAGTAAGAAACGGGGTGGGGCCATTGGGGGACCCTCCACAAGGGGTGGGGACACGCGTGCCGTCGTGGGGTTTCTAGTGCTTGTTTCGGTATGATAGGTGACATCGAGGCGAATGCTGGGGTGACCAGGGGAGGAGCACTTGTGAGGGGGGTGGTTGTCGGGTGGAGGACCACGTGAAAAACCGGAAGTCGAGACCTCGACACGCCACGTTTTCTGTTTGTCGCTGCTTGTCTGCCTTATTTTGGGCTTGTACGGGAAAAAAATGTTGACCGGGGTTTGAGGCGCAGATGGTTTGCCCACACGAGAACGCTGTGGGTCGTTATTTTCGTTCGGTTTCTTCTAGTTGCCAGATGAAGAAGCCGAAGGCTGAGACGGCAAAGGCGATTATGCCTACGTCGTCGAGCCGCCAATTGAACGGCGGAACCTGGATGTGAGAAAACTGGGCGGCGATCCACTGAGGGTACTTAAACTGGATCGATATGACGTACAGCCAAACAAGCAAACCGAAAAGGAACATCGTCAACCCCAATGGTCGCAATCTCGTCCGCTCTCGTGGCAACGGCTGTCCCAGTATTTCACAAACGGAACAGGTTCTTAGACCTTTCCGGGATAATGACTTTGGTCGAGTTGTTTATGCCAACTATGCCGAACCTAGGCCTCAAGAAGACCGAAGCAAATAGCGAACGAGTGATGCGAAACAAACATGAAACAAAAACTTTCGCCACTTTATCGCGGGTCAGCATTTGGGCACCGGAAGGCAATAGGTACCTCATCAATGGGCCCTTTATCTCAGTGGGAGATGCGCTCGCATATCGAATGGGCGTAAGGTGATTGCTTTCAAGCAGGAAATACAATTCCTTGGGGGTAAAACGATGTACTTCACTTACCTCCCTAAGACGCCGCTTCACCGCTGTAAGAACTGTGACGGGAAGGCATAGCATGTTTGGGACAGTTATGATAGCGTGACCTCCGAGAACGAGTATCCTTCTGAACTCTCTGATGCTAGCAGCAACAGACGTAGCGTTGGGAAAGTGGTCAAGAGCGGAGAAGCAGGTCAACAAGTTGAACGATGCCTCGGTGAAAGGCAATTTCTCACCTGACGCGAACACGAAATGTACTTTCTCCCCACAAGAAAGTTCACACGCGAGACGCTTTCCTAGGACGAGGCCATTTAGGTTCAAATCGAGCACCACAACGGACTTTGCAATGCTTGACATCGGTATAGCGTCAATGCCTGAGGCTCCACCCACATCTAGGATTCTTGCCGAATCTAAATAAGGCCTGGAGAGTTCTCTATCTACGCTTTTTACGGCGAACACGTCTTCCGGAAAGTTGAGTATCCGAGCGACATCCCGATAAGCAAGGCCTACTTGATCCAATCTGCACGCCGCTATGAGCAATTAATTAGAGGCGACGTTAGACCACCTAACGAAATCGTGGCCGAACAAATGAAGCACCATCGCCCAGAACAAAGCTAACTGATACAAACTGAAACTAATCAAGATGATTCCGATCCGTGTCTCCCTAAGAATGAACGATCCAAGTGAGAGGATAAGCACCATCGGGAGTACCAGAGCAGGGAGTTTGAAGGCAGATATGGCGAGAAAGATTGCGAAGCAAGCAGACGCCGCCACGAATAGGATTGGTGAAATCAAGTGCATGTAGAAATTAGCAGCGAAAATCGGAAAAGCAAAACTCCTGAACCTTCGTGAGGCCAAATCGCGGTTTCTCCACAAATGGCGTTGGATCCCTTGACCCCGCCGCACACGCTGACGCCAAGCATCACGGAGGTTTGCAGCGACGCCAACGTAGAACATGCTCGACGGACTGTAAACCGCCCTAAACCCCTTGCGTATTGCACCAAGCGCTAATCGAGTGTCGTCGGCGTTAACATCCTCATCTATTCGTGAAAGAGCCTCTTTTCGATAGCCGCTAAGCCCGCCGTTGAAAATCGGCGTTGAATGGAGGTTGGACTCACCGAGCCGCAAAATGTCATAAAGTCCGCGGTACGAGGATTCTGTGCGTGAAATGACATTTCGGCTCGGCTCCATAGGCACCTGTTTCGAGCAAGCAGCTCCTATACCAGACACTGATAGCGAATCTGCAAGAGCACGAATAGAGTCGGGATGTAGGAAGACGTCAGCATCCGTCGTGACTACGATCTCTCCTTCTGAAGCTCCGATACCTTCGTTGGTTTGGCTAGCCTTGGTTGGAAGATGCTTATCTGCAATTATCTTGATGCGAATCTGCTCGGCTAGTTCCTGTTTCAGGCCGATCGCTTTCTTAACCGTCTGATCAGTCGACCCACCGTCGACCACCGTCACATCCAAGCGATCAAGAGGATAATTCAGTAGGAGAAGGTCCCTCATCTTGGCGTCAATAGTTTTCTCTGCGTTCAACGTGCAAATGATTAACGATATTCTAGGATGCTGATTGAGTGTTGGAGTGTTCAAGTTCGGCTTTCTCGCGTAGCCTTTGATGAACCGGTAATAAAGTAGGTAAGGCGCAATCAAAGCCAACGACAGTATGAGTCCGCAATACAGGAAGACAAGTGCCATATGGGATCGCCAGCCGCGATGGTTACCTGGGAGTCAATAGAGGCTTCAACGAAGTGAAAGTTTCCTGGGCGTGTTGTTGGGTTGAGACTCCAGCTACTACACCTGTGAGGTTTTGAAGTGTCCTTATGTAGTCTATAGCCTCGTCCAATGGTATGTAACCCCCCGCCAATATGCTCATTGCGAAGATTTCTCCGAGGTCTGATTTTGATAAGCATTCTTCGCATGATTCCTTAGTTGGGGTCATCTGAAAGCCCACCTTGTTGAATGGGCACATTATGACGATGTCCCTAAGTGGCAAGCGATTTCTCTCGAAGAGGTCGACGAATTTGACGAAATTTCGAGTCACGAAACCCGGCTTTGCGGTATATCGTTTGCGAATATTATCTATGAAGGCCTCGAAGAAGTGAACAGCCTCGAACGCAACTCCCAAGTCTGTGAGAATATCATGTAATAGGATTGCTCCAAGGTCAGTGTTCTCAGGTTTAACCCTCAAGTACGAGCCGAGTTCGATGTCAACATATGATTTGAGCATTCGTATTGGGTCAAGGGTAATCGCGGATAAGCCGCCCTGAAGAAGGCTTGAGACTTTTGTTGACGGAGCCAGTTTGGAGAACAACTCTGTCGCCAACTTCATTGTGCCTTTTTCATTGGCCGTCCGAACGTAGCCCTGTGCGTAAGGGAGAACTGGATACAACTGAAACTTGGGGCCAGGGTTGAGTTTCATATATTCTAGGACTTGTAAATTGGTCGGGTGCGTTGAAAAGGTGAACCCTGTCGCGCCGTGTTCGATCGCGCTGTAAACTACTCGAACAATCGCGTCAATGTCCAGTTCTTGAGCCCTTGAACGCGCGCGAGCTTGGGATAGGTGACTCACGCCAATGAACGAGTTATCTCCAACGAGCAAACTCCTCAAAGAGATCACTTAGACGTTTTTTGCGAGAGAGTAGCGATTTTGTCAATAAGCGCATTAGTTTTCGCGGCGTGGTAGAAGTCTGGAGTGGCCGAAGTGCTTCCTTCAACCGCGTTCAGAAAAGTTTGATCCTCTTTCGTAAATTCGGGGTCAGCCAAGAGGAAGGGGATGGGCGTATTGAAGGATTGTTTATACCAGTTCTTTTTCTCGCCACCACTCATTTCGACCGTGACGGAGTCATCGGTTACCGTTAGTATTCCCTCTTTCCCGTGGACTTCAATTGATATTTCCGGCAGCCTAAAGTTTCTCATGCTCCAGCAGACGTCAACGTATCCTTTCAATCCTGAGTCAAAAGAAACGAGCGCATGAACGTAGTCTTCAACTTCGCGTGAGTAGAAGCGCTTCTTTACGGCCGTTAAAGGTTTAGGTTCACCAAAGTACCATGCCAACAGGTCCAGAATATGAGGCCCCAAATCAAGCAGTACGCCCCCTCTCCCCTTCTGGAAGCGCCATGTCTTTCCTTCCTTGAGTACATCGGATGAGAACGAGTGCGCCCTGAAGAAGACCGGGTCCCCGAGTTGTCTGGTCTCGATGATCTGCTTTCCTTTCTGAAAGATCGGTGAAAAGCGTTTCTGAAACCCAACCATGTGCACGCACTTCAGCTTGCTCACAGCTTTACACGCAGCTCTTGCCTGTGGATAGGAGCTGGCCAGAGGTTTCTCGACGAAGAAGTTCAGGTGCCGGTCAGATTTTAGGGCATCAATGATTACGTCGACATGGCTGTGTATGGGGGTCGTAATGAAAAGAGCGTCGATTGGTTCTCTCGCTAGCATTGAATCAAGGTCCCTGTACATCCGAATCGTCTTTGGGAGAAAAGCCCCCCCAGCCTTGACCAAGAAACGGTTCTTCTCATAAATCGCCCTCAGTTTGGTTCGGGGAAGGGTGTTCAATATAGCAGAATGAAGCACACCCATCTTCCCGAGCCCGATGACGCCGACATTAGTCTCCAACTCGTATCAGCTCAACAAGCTTGGTCGAATGTTGCAGGGAAGACAAAGCCCCTATGCAAATCCGCGCCCGTCCGAAAGAACCCAAAAATCATAACAGAAGCTAAGCAAGAATATAGTTCTGAAAGTTCGTTATTCGAATGCACCGGTGATCAGCGTAGCCTAGATATTTGCAGGTGAGTGCGCTGGCCCGCTCACGCCAGCTGAATCCGCGGGCGACAACCGAGGAAATAACCGAGCACGAGGAGCCAGCGGCCAAATGGATAATTTCCAGCGTATTAAAGAAAACGGAGGCCAGGCAAGCACCTGTCCGCTTGTTCTAATGACCGTGTCATTCAAGGTTAACCTCCGGATTCGTCTCTGACACTAGATATGTAACCCCTCTCCGCCCACCTCCGGTTACATTCTCCTGAGTTTTCAATTGAAGTCGATGGGAATCAAGCTCTTCGGACAACGACATGCATTGTTCGTAGTCACCTACCGCGCCTATCTTCGGTGACACTAGGTTCTAACCGCAATTGAACGACTTTCTTACTGCCGGTTCAGCAGTCCGACTCCGGTTCCGCGGGCGACAACCGAGGAGCAATACGAAAAGTGAGTTCAACAAGAAGCCTAAACTTAGTAGCAATTGCGAGTGTTTTATTCGCAATTCTATTCATGCAACTCGTAGGCCAAGTCTCAGCAACCTCAACACCGTCAGGCACTAAGGCGATTGTGTTCGCGCCTGAATATGTGACGCATGATCTCGCGGGCGCACCCTCTTTGAGCCAGTTGAAGGGCGCCGGATTCACCATGGTCGGCGTGATCGCCTACCAATGGTTCGAATCATACCATTGGGGAAAAGTCTCGAGATGGATTAGCGTCGTACGGAATGCGGGTCTGATTACATTGGTCAATGTCCGGGGCGACAAGAATAATCCAGCTGGATTAGCAGCGATGGCCAAGCTCGCGGGCGGCACGAAAGCAGATGTAGTGGCCCTGGATGAGCCCCTCTCCTGGAGTCATATGAATCTGGCACAATTGCAGTCGACGATCAGTACTCTTGCATCCGCATATCCCACGCTTAGGGTCTTGATAAACGAGTACAGTGCTCCACAAATAGCGAACGCATATGCTTGGACTGCGAAGTATCCGAATGTAAGAGTTGCGACGGACGAGTACGATAACAAGAGGATAATCGACTACGGCATGCACCTTGGTCAGACTTATGCGAAGAGTCCGGCTGCCTGGATTATCTTCGCCAAGGGGTCACTGAACTTTGACAGCTACGTGCATCTGGACAGCTGGCTAACCTATGC
>Ga0187866_1002580_pt1 | contig 14765 bp, 33 predicted proteins | sample June2016WEW_11_1_3_FD_133013 | JGI IMG/M metagenome (GOLD analysis project Ga0187866, IMG submission 133013) | Peatland microbial communities from SPRUCE experiment site at the Marcell Experimental Forest, Minnesota, USA - June2016WEW_11_150 | ecosystem: Environmental > Terrestrial > Soil >...
AATTCGTAGGTAATGGAGATTTCTGGATAGGAAGAAAAAATCCTGATTTCGTTAATTATAATGGAGAAAAAATAGCATTAGAAGTTTTCAATAGAAGTCATAAGGAATGGACTGAAAATGGATTTGAGGCTTGGAAACAGAATAGAACTGAGATATTTGGTAAATATGGGTGGAAGATTTTATTTTTTGATGAAAAACAATTAAATGAAGAGAATGTTTTAAAAGTCTTAGGAGGTGGAAGGATAAATGCCTGAAATTACAAAACAACCTGTAAGAAGGGAAATAGAAAGAAAACCGACTTGGACAATGGATGTGATGATTTTGAGTAATCTTAATCAAATCTCTCAGGCAATCGACCAAGCAGCAGTAGAAGTGGAGACAGGAAACATGAATGCCCTTCTTACTTGGAAAGCGGACTTATTGCAATTTTACACGAATATTCGCAGTTTCTTCACTCCTCAGATAGACGAAGTAGCAAGGCAGAGTTTTGAGAATTTAGACACAAAGATAAACATAGCTAATAGGACCATGCCCACAAACCAGAAGGATTTAAACGATACGATTGGAATTTTGAGAAATCTCAATATGATGTTCTATCATGCTAGAAATGAATTATTCATGAAATTCATTGACATAATAAGTCCTACGAGAAAAGCACTTGAATACACTTATGGGGCTTTGTCTAAAGAAGAAGTCGAAAGAAGGGTAGCCAAGGCCGAAAACAAGGAAGATATGGAGGAGGCTCAAACAGATGGCAATGAAGCTGATGAGCCTCAGTAATTTTGCTGCACTCCTTATAGAACGGACTGAGGACAAATTCGACTCTTTTCTTATTACTGAATCTGGTAGCGTAAAGGGGACAGGAAAGACTACTTTTTCGACACTTCTTTCTATGGAGGTCTGTAGGCAGAAAGGCTTCAAATTCGAATTAGAGGAGTCTGTAATAATGGACCCTACGAATGAAAAGATAGTGGATCAAGTAAGATTGAAACCTATAGCTTTTCCGCTGCAAGTAGACGAAGCTAGCAAGGTAGCATACAAAAGAAACTATGCAGAGGATAAACAAAAGAAACTTATCATCTTTATCAATGTCTCTAGAAAATTCTATAAAATCGTAAATCTGAACAATCCTAGCTTTTGGGGCTTGGATAAAGACTTACTTGATTCTGCCGATTTCAGAATAGTAATATTACAGAGGGGATTGGCACTAGTCCTAGGAAAGAGCAAGAATCCTGAAGCCGAGGATAAATGGAACAGAAAGGTAAATGACGAGAAAATAAGGGAATATGCAAAGAACCAGATGAATATAGAGCAGATAATAAACGCACTCAGAAACTCGCCTAACTACTTGTTTGAGATACGCTTCGGAGAGATGGACAAGGGTATGTATGCCAGATATGAGAAGATGAGTCAAGAGAACGAATTGCAGAGTTTCTATGAAACCAACCAGAACACTTGGAGATATGCTACCGAGGCTTTGATTTCAATGATGCGATTCACGATGAGGCATAAGTTAGAATTGAGTGGGACAGATATAGCAAGGAATGTTAATTGGTATCTTAAGGAGAAGAAGGTAGGGACTGCTTTACTACCAAATAGGATAAGGGAGATGGATTCTGCTGCCATATCCATAGGCTTCGGAGAGAGACTTGAACGAATGCACCTTCCGACTCTCGATAAGATAACCAAGGAGAGTTCTATGTCGTCAAAACATATAGACAGCTTTAATAACGATGCAGTTAGTAATAATAACAAAAATATATATAGCACTAGAGAGAGCAAAGGGGGGGTTGCAGCCGCTGGCAACAGTCCTGTAGAGGTAGAAGTGCTTACTTTTGATACAAATAAACCTGACTTTAACGAGGAATTTGGCAAGTTAAACACAAAAGATAAGGAGAAAGATAATGCAGAGGAATAGAGCCTTGCAGAAAGAGATGAAACAGGCGTATCAATTCTATGTGGAAGGAAACTACGATGCTTTCGATGTTGCTATGGCTCGTATTATAGTAGAGTGGGGAAACGATCTAACCAAGTATTCTGACATCTTAGAGAATGCAATCCTGAGAAGATTTCTATTGAGGATAAGTGGGAAAAAGATATGAAGAATAAAAGGTGGGCTGAAGACCAGCCCGAAAAGAAATTTACTCGACTTCTATCTCGAGTAACTTATCTGAAAGCTCGAAGTCAGGAATGTTGCCAATCTGAAGTATTTCCTTTACCATACTATCACCTAATCATTAAATTTGTTTTCTCTATTTATAAGGCTTTCTCACCACGACATAGGGACAATCCGAACATAGGGGATTTGAATTCTAGAAAGGGCTTACTTAGTCAACTGAGTTCTTGTTTTTCTTTTCTATCAAAAGAGAGAGAACAAATGGGCTTGGTCTCGTATGAAGAGTTTATCGGAAGAATGGATTATCCGAACTTAGGGGATTTAAAATGATACCACTGATTTTTATTATGTCACTTTCTTTGAACTTTTCTCTAGTTCATTCTTACTGCCTTCCTGGAGCTTGTCCTAATGTTCTTAGATTCACCTGCCAAGATTACGCTGCTGGCCTCGTGACTGAATTGAGAAGTTATGGAGTCAATTCCTATCCTATGCAGGGCTGGTTGAATGGCAAGACTCACGACTGGGTAGGAATCCAATTAGGGAATAATTTCTATAACATAGAACCTCAGACTGGAAAGATTGTCTATCCAAAAGCTGACTTCTTGGCTTCTTATTACTGGAATGGAAGAAGGGCAGTAGCTAGAGGGGTTGCCTGACTTGGACTTAGATAAAGAAATAGAAGAGATAGGCAAAGAAAAGATAGATAGGATAGCATCTATGTTCTATTCTATAGGTTTAACCAAGGTTGCACATGGTGGAAATCCTTTAGTTCCGATAGGAGAGTTCAAATATCTGGTAGGCACACATAAAGTCCCATCTAAGAAGTGGTATATAATTGTGAAGTATTTAGAACGGATTGGGATTGGACGATATGAGTTTGGTTCGAGATTCGTATTGGTAAAGTTGAGTTCGGAATCACTGGCAAAGATTTATTCAATGCAGTCGCAAAGCAAGAATAGCAACCCTGAACTACCTGCTCACAGGCTGGTTTTGTCAAAGCGACTTCGTAGGCTAATACAAAGACGCCAATAGTCGCACTTAAGAGAATCAAATTAGTTATGTTCTTTAAGTTTAAAATCTTCATTTATAATTCAACTCTCCTAAGTATTCTTTTCCATTGTTAGGAAGTATAAGCCTTATCTCTCCGTTTTCTATTCTTTGGTTCATTGTAGTTTGGTTGATTATTGAGTCTCCTGAAGTCCAAAGTATGTAAATATCTTTACCATTTGCTATCATCCTAGCTGTCTGTTTCCAATTTCCTATCCCATAGAAAAGCTGAATCTTTGGATCACTCACACTGACTGAAGTGAAGTTATACCATTCTGTAGTCAGTTGGTGGCCTGGAAGGACATCTGAATAGTATCTGCTCGCATAATCCAATCTTGAAGAAAGAAGAAGATAATTATCCTTCACATCGAAATTAGTGAGTATATCGGCTTCTTTTGCAGAGAAAGTGGGGGTGACAGTATAGAGGAAATAGCCACCGAAGAAGACAAGAAAAGCGAAAGTATAAGCAACCAAGATGATGGTTATCAGATGCCTTTTATCCACTTTCAAAGAATCCCACTGGTTGATAAATATTCCTAGAATCATGGCTGCTGGAATCGAGATAAGCAATTTCATCCTGCCTCCGAAGTCTGTATCGTATAAGATGGCTGCAAAAGTAAGACCTATAAGAAATACTACCCAGAATTTGATGTTTGAATCGAATTTAAGATAGAAGAGAGAGAAGCAAATAGGAGCTATGAAGATTCCATTATAGAAGAAGAACCAATAAAGGTCCTGAAACGTGGCTGTTATGTTCGGAAGTATGACAGAACTTACGAAAGAAGTGCTTACTACAGAAGCTATCTTATGCCCGAATCCGAAATTTATTATGAGAAGTGTTATTATCGCAAAAGGAATGAATACCTTTAACATTCTTATCAGATATTTCTTTTCTACCAATGCGAATATCACTATGGCAGAAAGAGGAAGTAAGAAAGCCCTGTGTGCCAGAGCCATGAGTGTAATCAATAAAATCGAGATATAGATTGAATACTTTCTTTTCGAGAAGAAGAAATAGATGAAATAAGGAAATATTGCAACTGCTAGGAAGTTTCTAAATTCATCGAACCAAATCCTGTTTATTCCTGGTGCGAAAGTAAGAAAGACTAAGACAGAAAGAGTGGCATACCATTTGAACTTGAGCTGCTTACATAATAGATAGAAGCCAAATAGAAGGAAGAAGAACATTATGAATAGAGAGAACTGAAGTGCTTGAATGTCTCCGAATACTGAAGCTATGGGCCTGAAGATTGTGAAATAAAGAGGTTCTGTGTTGTCTGACATTATCTGAACTAGATTTGTCTTGTTGCTTAAACTAAAAAGATAGAACGCATAATCCCATCCTAGACTCGGATTTGAATAAGCAGGAATGGAATGGATGAAAGAAAGAATGAGTATGAAGATTACTGCGAATGCGAAGTATGCTTTTTCCATATCTTTTGATGGCTTCATCCAATTCATCTCAAGTCCTCCAGAGTAATTGATATTCTTTTATTGTCTGCAAGTCTATAGTTTGAAATCGGTGGATAGATGATTATCAGATACATCATGACGAACGCTAATAAAAGAAATAAATATTCCGGACTTTTAATCATGGGAAGGATGAAGATAGAAGAAGAAATCGTCACTGCTGGAATTATCTCTATCAGTTTTGCTATATGTTCTCCTATTCCCAATGGAAGTGGTATGAAAGAAAACAATGGGATGAAAAAGGCTAAACTTGAGACTAAAAGAAGCCTGTTGAACTTGTTTTTAGAAATGAATGAAGGAATGATGAAAAATACGAAAGGAAATATACCCAGCAATAATCTTATGGGATGATAGCCGAAATCGTTAGCGGCATTCACATTATTTTCTATGGAAGCCAGGCGAACATCGAAAGGATAGACATAAAATATTCTCAAAGTGTAAAATCCAAGTATCAGAACCATAGGAACAAGGAAGATTAGATTTTTTACAACAAAAGAATATAAATCTTTTCTGAATTTCTTATCATAAAGCATATAGAAGAGAGCGAAAGCGACTGGGATAAGGAAATAAATAGAAGTCAGACCTAGAAGAAAAGAAAAGAGAGCAAAGAATTTTAGATTAGATTTTGAAAGGAAATAAATCGCCGGTATGAAAAATAATAGGCTTGAAGATAAGGTATACAATCCGTTTGCCAATCCGGCTATGAAGATAGAATTCACAGATAAAAGAAGGATGATTAGAAACGATAAGAATGTTCTTTTGCTTTCTTTGTTTAAAATAAGAAATAATTCGACCATAGAAATCGAGAGCATCAGAGAGACTGTGAAAAATCCTATGTCGCTGGATGCAATCGGTAGAAAACTAAAACTTGCTCCTATCAGATAAAGAAGAGGAGGGCTGATGTTCAGGACCAAAAGTCTTCCGCTAGGTAAATTGTAATCCTTTATTCCTGTCATCATCTTGAAAGCTAAAGTCGGATTCTTTACGATAATCAACATAGAAAGAGTGTGGTCCTGTGCATCTATGTAATTAGGTGCATATCCTGGACCAAACAAGACTGGAAGATAATAGACAACGAAAGAAATTAAGAATATCAATAACGAAAGTGGAATTATTTCCTTGTTCATCTCTTCTCATGACCTCTGTAAGCCCAACTAAAACCGAACATAGCTATGAACCACTGGCCTAATTCTAAGGAATTGACAAGATAGCTGTAATAATTTCCAGTATTCTGCTGGACTTTTCCGACTAGAATGATGCTTTGAGGCAATCCTAAAATCCTCCATCCTAACATGAACAGAAAGAAACCTACTATGAAAAACAAGAATCGTCTTTTATCAATCCACTTGTAAGTTTTTAGAATAACTGCAAGAAAAATCGACATGAAGATTATCAAATTGGTTATGATTGTAGAAGGAAGATAATGCCAGAATAAAGTGAAATTCATTAATTGGAACATCCCTTCTCCTATTCCGATTGCAAGAAAGAAAGCTAGAAATCCTTGAAGTGCATCCATGAGTTTTCCTTTTTTTGTCTTAATCCTTATCCAGATTACTGCAATACCTATGAAAGTCCAAGTAAGAACATGAGAAGCGAGTAAGTTTCCAGAGCGTGCAAAGAAAGGATTGAAAGAAGTAGCCTGAAAGGCAGAATCGAGTATAACCCAGATTCCTATGAATATCTGAAACCAGAAAGGGATTTCGTAAATCCATTTCGGTAATTTAATTATCATTCGATTGCACCAATAAAATTCCACATCTACCGCAAGTGTAGTAATTGTCCTTGTAAATTCTTTCACATCTGCTACATTTTTTCATTCGTTCCACCTTGGCTCTTCGTTTTCTTTTCGCTCTCTTTCTTTCTTAACCAGATAGACTTTCCAATACCAAAGAATTACAATTCCAAGTGCGATTAGAAAAATGATAAAGCCATAGACGGGCCAAGGATTCACTTCGACATTTGCGATCTCAGTTGTCGTGTTCGTAGTTGTCGTGGTTGTTGTAGAAGTAGTCGTGATTATAGTATGACTGAAATTCGTGGTGTTTGTTGTGACGATATTCTGAAAAGAAACTTGTTGGGTAGACAAACTCAGATTCTCTTTCTCGTAATCAGTATTTACTAAAGTCTGAACAGAAATCCCGACACTGGAACTGTTGTTATAGAGACTATCTCTAGAAGGTTGGGGATTCTGAACTCCTATTCCTTCCGTCACTACAATATTACATAACTGAGTTCCATTTAGAAAAGTTGTGCAATCTGCTTTGACAAAATTGAAAAGAAAGAAAAGGCTAAAAAGAACGCCAAAAAAGACAATTATTTCTTTCACTCTCTTTTCACTTCCTCTCTGTAGGTGCATCGCTTGAACTGGTAGTCATAGAAGGCACAATAGGCTGGCAACATACATTCAGTTCTGTTCAAATCACAGATGTATTTTGGTTCATCCATTTGTTTTCACCTCTTCTGTCAATAATTCTTTTCCTATCTCTCCTATTACTTTGTCTGCTTCCTTCCAAATTGTATAGTATCTGTAGACTGCACTCCTTGAGTATCTCTTGCTTAATTTCTTGTAAATCTGAAGCGGTTTCAGTCCTTTGAATCTCTCGAACAATAAAACTAATTCATATTTTGGTTTCTGTCTCTGTCTCATGTGAACACCGCTATCAAAATTCCCACCGCAATCCCTGAAAGAAGGATTATCACTTCTCTTCCATTTACTTTCAGAAACTTGTTAAAGATTGTCCTATCGCTCATATTTCTAGGAAAAGTCTCAAGAACCTGCTTTCTTGTCTTTGGATTCTTCCATAACCTAAAGTCTCTGACAGTTCCGAAATATCTGTAAAGGACTGCTATCATCAAGATTATTCCTAAAATTATTGTATTCATACTTGCCTTACCTTTATCCCTATGTCCAAAACATGAACGAACTTATCGTAAGTAATTATTCCGACAAATCCTAGAACAAGAAGGACGGCAAACCCCACAATAATTAAAACAGTGAGCATCTTCCTTATGTTTCTCCATTCGCTTATCTCGCTTGCTGAAATCCCATATACTACTGTAGCTGGCATACTTGCTGTCATTGGAAATTCATCTGGTTCTTCTATCGGCTCTCCATAATCTTCCTTGTCTTCTGGAATAATTGCAACTATTTTCTTTGTGAACTCCAAAGGCTCGTTTAACAATGGCTCTTCGTTTTCTTCAGGCATTCGCTTAACTCCTTTAATTTTTCCTTCATCTCTTCTATGTTTTTTGTTATCTTCTCTATCTCGCTGAATTTCCTTTTAAGCAAGTCTTCGGCTATCCTTATGTTGTTTCGCAAGTCTTCTATTCCAATCATCTTTCTCAGCTCTCGTATGTTATGAATGTATAAATCGCACTTACCCATCTATTGTTTCCTTTATCGTCTGTTATCATCACTGGAACTATTTGGAATGTTATGTCCTTTATTTTCTTTGTCAGTTCTGCTATCCTCATGTCTAGTCTCGCTTCTCTTTCTTTGTCTCCTTCTAAATATCTCCATCGCTCTACTTTTATCTTAACCATGCGTGACACCTGCTATACCGAGAAGAGTTGGTCCTATATCCCAAAGAACCCATAAAAGAATTATCCCTAGAATTATCCAAAGAATAAGAAGAATGCTGATTCCTTTTTTATTTGGCTTCTCTTCTTTTGTATGCTCTCCTATGAATGCCAGGATTAAGACAACTGAGACTGCTACCATTATCCAATAGAAGCTAAATGATTTGAGAGAAGTATAAAGAAAGATAGCCATAATTCCCCAAATAAATCCTATGGCGTAAATCAAGTTTCTCCATTCTCTCTTATCCATTTTCTTTCACTTCAAATTCTTCCCAATAGGTTTCCGTATCTGAAAATATCCAAGATGTAAATATGAATAGAAGATTCATTATACCTATCACCAACAATACTCTTTTTAAATCTTGAATGGTAGATGGAAAAATAAATGCATTGATTATGAAAATAATATTGAAAATAAATAAACCAATTTCAAATTTAAATTTAGTTCTTTTCTTCTTTATCTTAACTATCTTTGTTTTCTCGTTCATAAATAAAAGACTTGGGGGAATTTAACCCCCAAGACCGAAAGACACTCCAAACAAAAAAATCTCACTCTTCACCTATGTCTATGTCGAGATTGGGCATCTCAAACTCTGGGATGTTCCCTATCTCTAAAATCTTCTTTTTCTCATTCTCCATTTGCTATCACCTATCATTAATTTCTCTTGGGTAGTATATCTACTTTTCTCACTACTTCTTAGTGATTATTCTCCCTGCTGTTTCTCGAACCATTTATCAGCTTCTCTCCAAGCCCATCTTCTTAAACTCTTTCTTTCAATCGCCCAGAAGAATATTCTTACTCTGATGTTATGTATGAAATATTTTACTTTTGTTTCGAATTTCATGTGTCTATCCATCTCCCTCTGTCTTTATGTGCTATCCTGATATGATATTTAAGAGTCCTTTCTGTGAAAGGTATTGAGCCATTATTTCTGCTTCTATGTCTGAAACAATAAGGGCATTCTTTTCCTTTGCCTTTTCTACTAAATACTCCTTTTGGCATTGTTTATTTCCCCTTCTTTCCTAATTGCTCTTTTACTATGTCCAAAAATGTCTTCACTGTCGCATGCAAATTTAAAATCAAATCCTTCATTTCTCCATCCTCTTCCTTTCCATCTCCATAAATTTGTTGAAACTATAGGTGAACGAAGTGAGAGTATTCACAAGAAGCCTCATTTCTGTATGCAGCATCTTTATCTCTTCTATTGCATCCTCTCCTCTCATCTTATATCCGTTAAGGATGTCAGTTCCAGCCTTGATCACGCTCTCGTAATCACCCTTGAGTTCGATGTCCTTCTTACTATATCTCGGCTTATTGGTGTCATTTTCTGGGGAATCGTCTCCAGTCATAGTTACGAATTTGGTTAGTTTCACTTGGAAGTCAGGAACTTTAGTTAAACTGTCTGGCTTGATGTAGTCAGGAAGAGAGAGATGGACCTTCCTTTCTGTGAATTCTGTTGGATACATAACCAGCCCTGGGAACTGCTTCTTTAGGAACTCCCTTACTATATCGTCTTTCTTGCCTGCATTGAAGTCAGCTTCTCTTGCAGTCTTAGCATTCACTGGTATGAAATAAGTTATAGTGTTGCTCTTAGGCTTGAGGAAGATGTCTATGTTGCCTACCTTTTCTTTTACTCCGAAATACTTGCCTAGATTGACTGGATTGTTGTTAAATCTCTGTAAAATCTGTTTATCCCACTCTTTTACCCTTACTTTTACCTCTAACTGATGCAAGTAAAAATTATCGTTGCCTTTTTTACTGTTTTTACCCGATTCGATGCTCCCAGCATTAATATTTTTACTATCGGATAGATACCTTCTTCCATCGTCAGTTATGACATAGAAAGCCTTGTTTGTCCTACTAGAAAGAATCATCAAGTTACTCTTCTCTAGCTTATTAAACCAATAATTAACCTTCTGCTTGCTTATCTTCAGTTCTTTGGCTATGTCTCCAGGAGAGTGAGGCTGGTTGTCGTCAAGCTTACTCAATATGAGAGTAAAAAAGTCATTCTTCGGTTTTTTACTGTCGTTTTTTACCATTCAGATCATCTTGAAATAGTTATCTCGATAATATGCAGTTTTCGGAAGAAAAGACAGGAGCGACCTATCCTCCATCCAAGACCTTGGCTAGTCTCTTCCTATTCCGACTGCAGATTATAACTAATATTGTCTGTTTTCGAGGAGAGGTCTCAGCAATGAATACCCATAGTCTGGTCTGTGAAAGAACAAAAGGCTATGGTTGTTCTGGCGTTTAATTCCAGTTGCCTGTTTTCCAGCTTCGGTAAGCCCCCTTCTATGCATTAGGGGAATCTTCATTTGCATAGAAGACTTCAAAGCAATCCTCTCTTTCTCGTTCATATTAAATCAACATTATCCAAGTTAATGTCTGTTAAAAAGTGAAAAACCTTCCAGCAAGTATGCCTATGATTACCGCAAATCCTATAAAGCATACCCATTTCCATACTCTAAACCATAAAGGTTCTTTTGTCTGCATTTTAACATCACTAATGTTCACTTCACTTTCACCTTTTCAAATAAAGCTCTCTATAAGTTGTTATCTTTCCGTTGAGTATGCTATAGAGCAAATCAATTCCTGTCAGTTCTTCTATCAAAACAGAGCTGATTGCCAATAGCATAATTGGAATGAATGTTATCATAGCTATTACTTCCACTATGAATTTCTTATTTTGCTCTTTCATATAGTCACCTTGATTTATGTTTGGAAATGTCTGTTTTCCATAGTTTCCATTCAACTTGAAAATCAAGATAAAGCTCTGTTGATGCGAGTATAACTAATAAAACAGCAGAACTGACTTCAGAAGACCTATTTCCAACTGCATCAGACACAAGAAAAACCTCAAGTAATTACTTATCAACTATGATTACTTTAGATCCAACTGGAGCTTTAACAACATTATCTTTTTCCTTCATTGCTGAATCAATAAGTTCAGATATTCTTATACCTTCCTCCGCATCATACAGCCTTAAACCACATGATGGACATTCAAAGAAAGTTGCTGTAACTGGCACTTGGACAGGATTGCTGACCGATACCATCAATTTGTAGTTCTTTCTCTCTATCAAATCAATATTGCATTGAGTGCATCTAGATGCCATAATCATTACCACATTTTCTACATTGGTTATTCCTTGCTCTACCAAACAATAAATTAAATATTTCTTCTTTTCTCGATATTGCATTGAAAGCAACAATACTACCATATTTTGTTTTAACTTCTCTCTTCATAACAATCCTCACACATCATACAAGCCTTGCCGAAGATAATCCAATTTGTTTCTCTCTTATGTAATTTACAATATTTTTCTATTTTTTTCATATATTCTCACTCTGATTGTTTGTTTAGTTCCCTATGTTTTCGGCTTAAGTAAATGTGAAGGTTATCTGATACCTGATTTAGTGAATTTTCAGTTTCTCTTAGAGTTCTTTTTACATCATTTAATCTATGTTGAATCCCTTCCATAGCTGTTCTGATATGTTTCAATTCCTTATGTTCTGGTATCATTCTTTCACCTTCACATTAAATATGAATCCTTTATTTTTACAATCTCTCCAACTTGCTGTTATTTCGTAGCCAAACGCTTGAAAACTGAAAATCTTTATCATTTTACATTTGCTCATTCTTATCACTTCTGCATAGTTTTACTCGGATTGTATCCGTTCAATTTTTCAACTATATTTTCAATTGCTAAAAATCTCATTTGGATTTTAATGAAATCTTTCCTAAGAGCATCCCACTCTTCATTTAACTCTATTATGTCTTGTTCAAACGTCATTCTTATTTCATCTCCACTTTATCATTATGACTATTTCGAGTAAACAAGTTCTCCTTTTATTAAATTGCACTCTAACTCGGTATGCTTCCTTAAATGTAGTTTTTTAGCGAACTTCTTAGGTATGGTAATTGATAGATTGCCGAATCCATCACTCCTAACCTTCCAAGTCGGAATCTTTGTATAAAATACTATATGTTTTCTCATTTCTGATTCTCCTGCAATCTTTTAGCTCGTTCTTTCTTCATTCTGTCAAATTCTTTTATTAATCGCTTCAATGGATGTTCCATGCTCTTCCAAGTCTTGAAAGAAATTCGCATCTCTGGATTATTTGAAACACTTTCTATCAAAGATTCGCACGCGTCTCTTACCCTGTCTATGTCCGTATAACTCATTGTTTCGTCTCCTGCATATTGTTTGATGGATTGTTGATTTCGGAAGAATAGCGACTCATCTGAGCAGTTCTTGCTATTCCTTTCCTGCTTAACGAGTAGTCTTCCTTTTCCGTCAACATTTTCTATCCCTCTTTCTGCATATTATCGTTACAAATATCTGTTTTCATCTTATCACTCTCACGCTTGCTGGTATCTTCTTATCCCATAATGCTTCTGGCAATACGAGTTGATCTTCTTTTAATTTTGGATTTGTATATGGCGTGCCTTTATGTAGCCAATTTTCTGGAGTGACTTGTAGTATGTAACTTGTCCTTCCTTCCTCGTCCTCTATGTTGAAGACTATCTGTCTTGCGTGAGTCTGGACTAACTCGAATATCAATTGTCTGCTTAAGCCCCAGCCTGCAAACTGCCTGAACAGGTTTGCCTTCTTTCTAGTGGCTGTGAAGACTCCGTTGTTTAGCATACCTATGAAGTTTCCTTTTATTCTTACTACATTACCACTGCCTAGTATGTCTTTCTCTGGCATCTCTTTCGGAGTCTCTATCTTTCTCTCTGCTTCTTTTTGGTTTAATGTTAATTGTATGAAATTCATTTTTTCTTAACCTCGTATAGGAGTAACTATGAGTGGTAATAAAAGCATAACAGCTAAAGTAATGCTTATCAATTCAAAAATTTGATTATTCAAAGTCATGGAAATTAAAGAAAATATTATTACTAAAGCAATAAGTTCAAAGTAAACGATTATCCAAGCCGTATCTTCTTTGTCTTGCTGCTTCTTAGTTTTTCTCATTCTCTTAACTCCTTCCTAAAAGGATTCTTCAATATGCACTCTACAGAGCAGAAGTAATAGTAATTTAATCCTTGGACATGATTCCAGAAGTCATTAGTTCCTGTTATCTGTTTACCGCAGTTCATGCATTTTTCTATCATATTTTCACCGTGATTACATCCTTACCTTTGTTTATCTTACCATTAGTTTCAAACTCAAAAATTGTGCCTGTAGTGAGATTAATCAAGTCGAAACGTCTGTTGCGATCCCGACTCTTTGCTTCTGTCATAAATGCTTGGTTAAGTTTAGCTAACTTGTATGCCATCTTTAGTTTTGCCATCTCATGTTTCAAAGAATTATTCGGATTGATTCTCACGCAGCCTGTTGAATGACTACCTGCATATCTATCTAGCTTTTCTAAAGCTGTTTTGCTTATTTCGTTTTTCATTCCTGAACTACCTCGATTAGTTTTCCCTTTCGCAATGTGCCATGCTCATCGACCATGTTCCCTCTTACGAACCATCTTCCATCTGGATGAAAAAGATGCTGCATTGTCACTGTCTTAACTAGAACTAATTCGTCTTCATTCATTGTCTTTGCTTTCATATTTTATCAATCCTTTTTTATCACTATCATGTCAAGAGGATAGTATCTCTTGAAGCTGAAAGTCTCCCCATATCTCTCATATCTTTCATTCAGTTCGTTCAATGTCATCCTTCATCTACCTCCAATTCTTTTTCCAAGGAACTACATCATCATTACAATAAGGACATCTTGACCAATCATTACTTTTCCATTTTCTTCCACATTTTGGACAATGAGTAAAGAGTATTGTTTTCTCATTTTCTATAAATTGAGATTTATTTTGATTAGTATTATTAAGAACAAAAAAATAAAATGCTTTTTCTTTAATGAATAAAAGAGCTGGAGAATATCCTTTTGAATCGAGTCTAGATAAATTATTCCAATGGACTGTGAAATCTATCCCTTGTGTATATTTTACATTGATAGTAAATTTAATTCCATTTCTTTTTGCTAAAATGTCATATGGAAGAAATTTACTCTTTGCTTTTTCAACATTATCAAATCCCAAAGAATCTAAAATTTCCATCGCTTTTTTTTCTCCTATATCTCCTATCTGATGTTTGTTCATTATTTATGCCTCCAAGAGTATCTCAAAGAATTCATCCCAAGTAAGCTCCCTCTTTTCCTTTGACTGTAAATCCAATTTCCTTTGAATCAGTTTGTCATAGCTTTCTGTGAAGATGCTTATCTGAGTCCTTACTTTGTCTTCTGGCATTTTTTATTCACTCGGTTTTACTTCCTCTTTTATTTTCTTTTCATTCTCGACAGTTAATATGGAACTGCTCTTTTCTTTGCTAGTGTAAAGAACCAAATCCGTGTCTGATTCTATTGCCTTGTCGATTTCTAATTTCGCCTGTCTCAAGTTCGCTCTTGTTATTTTTACTATCGTTCAAATCACCTAATGAAAGATATCGTGAACATACTTTATAAGCGTATGGCAATACTAAGTAGTAGTGAATATAACAGTGTCATAGACTTATGGGACAGCAAAGAGGTGATAGTGAGAAACTCA